>ENA-UOJC01001198-UOJC01001198.1-human-gut-metagenome-genome-assembly--contig:-C104-NODE-1198-length-37509-cov-8.586346_pt1 | contig 37509 bp, 41 predicted proteins | sample MGYA00242339_ERZ723886 | MGnify/ENA metagenome assembly ERZ723886 | reverse complement strand
TTGTGATTTCCATAATCAGGGGCAGCGAACCCAATGTTGATGTGAACACGCCCTAACGACCGTTATACCGCCCAGGGCGGTGGCTCACCGCCAGAAACACCCCCATCACCACAGCAGCGAGAATGGACCAGAGCACGCGGTCCAACGGCACGATCCACAGCGCCAGCGCCACAACGATGCAGTCAATCACCATCTGCACCTTGCCTGCGCGCAGGCCGTACTTGTCCTGCAGGTAGAGCGACACAATGGTCGCCCCGCCCAGGCTGGACTTGTGTCGCGCCAGAAACAGCACGCCAGCGCCCATGAGCAGACCGCCTGCCACAGCGGCAAAGGCAGGGTGCAGATAATCGATGTGAATGAAATGCGGCCCAAATGCCGTAATCAGCGACAGCATGGCCACCGAAGCAAAGGTCTTGATGGTGAACTCTTTACCAATGCGCTGCCAGGCAAACCAGTAAAAGGGCAGATTGATCAGAAAGTAAATCGCGCCGAATGACCAGCCCGTGGCGTAGTGCAGCACAAAGGCCAGACCGGCGGTACTGCCGGTGAGCAGGCCAGCCTGGTTGAACATCATCATGGTGATGCCCACAAACAGGGAACCTGTAAACAAGGCCTGACCATCTTCGTATTTGCCATGCCGTACCACCGGCATGGCCGCAGAAGCGGGCGCAGAAGAAACAGAAGAACTTAGCTCAGACTCGGAAGGGGTGGTGCTCATGCTCATGGCGAATACCGGTTTGGGGCGATGCCAGCTTGTGACCACACCGCCTGGATCTATGCAACAAAGGCTCTAGCAATCAACGTGCCACAGTCACTCACATACGAATGACGGGCGCCTTGCACACAACGCAGCACCTGGCAAAAGCGCTGACACACCTTGTTGCAACGCAGCAATTACACCATGTTCCCCTGGCCGCAAGGTATGCGGCCAGCCACATCAGCGGTCGCCCTGTGGCCTTTTAAAGCGGCTGGCCGTGTGCTTGACCGTACCGCTGGCACCAAAAGTGACCGTGAACTCCATCTCCTGGTTCGGTGGGTCGATCCAGTTCCAGTCCCAGTCCGTTTCCTGCTTGAGGTTGTAGGTCATGCGCTGCGCTGGCTTGCCCAGCATGCGGCGCACCTGCTCCTGCGTCATGCCGGGCTTGATCTGCTCAAACACATGGGGCGCAACCACCTGGCGCAGCGCTGTCATCACCCCATCCGGGCCAATGGTGATCATGTAGTTCTGGTGGCCCATGGGCTGGCGCGGATACTCAAAAATGCGTGCGCCACCTGGCTCTGGCCAGATGGTTTCCGGTTCACCAAAAGCCTTGCGTACATCGGCTTCCGTGGAAAGCCCCTCTTCCAGGGCATTGATGCGCTGCTGATCACAGGCCACCAGTCCCAGCAAAGTTGTGGCTACGGCAGCACATGCCGCAGTAATTCGGTGAAAAAGCTGCATGAGTAATGTCGGGGGATAGAATCTTCAGTCCTGAGAGGTTAACAGTCCATGTCCATTTTTGCTCGCCCCCACTACACATCCGATACCACCGATTTTCTGAACCAGCTCAAGCAGGCCAAGCCCGAGCTGGAAGCCCAGCAGCTTGCAGGCCGCTCTCTGCTGTGGGACAAGGAGGTGAACTACGAGGCTCAGGCACAAGCTGCCAAGGCCAACGTTCCCCAAAAGCCCTACGTGTACCAGACCAATAACTAAAGGCACATTATTGGTGTTTTTAGTGCCCAGCCCTTGTCTATCAAGCGCTGGGCGCTCTTCTTTCTAAAGCCGCATGAGCGAAAGTTCCACCGACAACGCCAGCACCAAGCTGCCAGATACCGCAGCCTCGGAAGACCCGAACCTGATGCCCGAAGTGGTCGATCAGGTAGCACTGGCGCGCCTGTACGGTGAACCACTGTTCAAGCTGCCCAATGACCTCTACATCCCTCCCGATGCGCTGGAGGTCTTTCTGGAGGCCTTTGAAGGCCCTCTGGACTTGCTGCTGTATCTGATCCGCAAGCAGAACTTCAACATCCTGGACATCCCCATGGTGGCGGTGACGCAGCAGTACCTGCAGTATGTGGAAGAAATCCGCAGCCGCAATCTGGAACTGGCAGCGGAATATCTGCTGATGGCAGCCATGCTCATCGAGATCAAGTCGCGCATGCTGCTGCCGCCCAAGAAAAAGGAAGGCGAGGAAGAAGCCGAAGACCCGCGCGCTGAGCTGGTGCGCCGTCTGCTGGAATACGAAAAAATGAAGCTCGCCGCGCAGCAGATCAATGAACTGCCGCAGTACGGGCGTGATTTTCTGAAGGCGCAGGTCTATATCGAACAAAGCCTGCAGCCGCGCTTTCCCGATGTCAGCCCGCTGGACCTGCGCTCTGCCTGGCGCGACATTCTCAAGCGGGCCAAGCTGGTGCAGCACCACCGCATCACGCGCGAAGAGCTCAGTGTGCGCGAGTACATGAGCCACATCCTCAAGCAGCTGCAGGGCAAACGCTTTGTACCGTTTGAAGACATTTTTGAGCCCGAAAAAGGGGCCACGGTGCTGGTCGTAACCTTTATCGCACTGCTGGAGCTGGGCAAGGAAACGCTGATTGAAATCACCCAGGCCGAAGCCTACGCACCTATTTACGTGCGCCTGGCCTACCGTCCTGCTGAAACCAGCCCCGTACTGGATGCCGAAGCCACCCTGTACGAACAGGACTGAATCCGCCTCCTTTGAGACACTGCCACTCAGGCACAATGTGCTCTATCAAGCTTTTCCTTGAGGAGATACACCATGCCCCATATGTACGTGGAATACAGCAGCAACCTGCAAGGCGTGAACGAAGGCGCACTGATGGATGCGCTGAACCAGGCGGTCTGCCATCACCCCACCGTCACCGACGAGGCCGACGTCAAAACCCGCATTGCCAGCCAGAGTAACTACCGCATTGGACTGAACAGCGCGGGCCGCGCCTTTGCACACGTGGAACTTCGCCTGATGGCAGGCCGCACGGCCGAGGTCAAAAAGGAACTCTCGGACCGCATTGCGGCTGTGCTCAAGACGCAGATTCCGGCACAGCCTACTCTGGATGTGCAGCTGAGCGTGGACATTGTGGACATGGACAAGCCCAGCTATTTCAAGGGCAAGCTGTAAGCTAGCCACCACCAGCCATCCAGCTCACGGTAGGCTGTCGATTGCTGGCCCTACTTGCCGACCATCAGCACTATCACCATGCCCCACAGCGTCAGCAAGGTGTTGCTGACGGCATAAGGCACGGTATAGCCCAGCATGGGTACATTGCTCTTGGCCACATCTGCCACCATGGCCACGGAAGCCGTGCTGGTGCGAGCACCACCACAGCAGCCCAGGTTGATGGCTGGGTCAAAACGGAAGATGTACTTGCCAATCAACGGGGCCAGCAACATGGGAACGCCCGTAGCAAACAGCCCCCACAGGAAGATTTCTGCCCCCACCTGCTTCAGCCCCGCAATAAAGGTCGGCCCCGCTGTAATGCCTACCACGGCGATAAAGATGTTCAGCCCCACGGAGTTCATGAACCAAAGGGTGGAGCTGGGGACGGTCCCAATCTTGGGGAAAAAGCTGCGCACCCAGCCCACAACCAGTCCCGCAATCAGCGCACCACCTGAAGAAGACAGTGTGATGGGCACGCCCTCTACCGGCACCACAATCGCGCCCAGCAAGCCTCCAATGGCAATCGCCAGCCCGACCAGCACCATGCTGGTCACATCGGTGGGACGGTCGGCATAACCAAACTCTTCGGTGATCGCATCCACATGCTTTTGCGTGCCACGAATGCTGACAATATCGCCGCGGTTGAGCTTGGTCTGCGCCAGTACGGGAATGTCCACCCCCATGGAGCCCCGGCGGATGCGGGTGACATAAATGCCCCGAGCCACCGAGCTGTTGGCCAGATCAATCAGCGTCTTGCCATCGGCACGGCTGCTGGCCACATAGACATCCACCACCTCGATGGGGATGTTCAGCAACTCGGCATCTGAAACCTCTGTCGCACGCGAGGCCCATTCCACCAGAGCCTCATGCTTGCCAGATACGGCGACGATGTCGCCGACCTGCAGCACCGTGTTTTCATCAAAGGCAATGATCTTGCCGTCACGGCGCAGATTCTCCAGAAACAGGCGCCCGTTGGCATTGGCCTCAGCTTCAGCCACGGTCTTGCCGGCAATCAGGCCCGGCGTTTCCAGCCGGAAAGCGCGGATGATGTACTGCTGCCATGCAGTGTGCAGATTACCCTCCGTGTTGCCCGCAGACATGGCTGCCTCGTAGCGCTTGCACTCCTTCACCAGATCCACGCCAAGCAGTTTCGGGCCGATAAAAGCAATGATCCAGCCAGTGCCCACGGTACCAAACAGATAGGTCACGGCATAGGCCACGGGAATCAGGTCCAGCTGTTGCTGCACCTGATCGGGCGTCAGATCCAGCTTGCCAATGGCATTGGTCGCCAGGCCGATGGATGCCGAGATCGTCTGCGCACCTGCCAGCAAACCTGCCGCCAGTCCTGGTCCATAGCCAGATACATAGGCTGCGATATAGACCGATAACAAGCACAGGCAGGAAATCACCACCGCAAAAATGGCCTGTGGTATTCCATCATTGGCAATGCCCCGCGCAAACTGCGGGCCCACACCAAAGCCCACGGCAAACAGGAACATGACAAAGAACACGGACTTGATCTGCGCGGAGATCTCAATGTCCAGCTGCCCGACCAGCACCCCTGCAAGCAAAGTGCCTGTCACCGCTCCCAGACTGAAGCTACCCAGCTTCAATGCGCCCACCCAGTAACCCATGGCCAGGGTCAGAAAAATTGCCAGTTCCGGATGGGCTTGCAGTGTCTGCACCAACCATTGCCACATATGCATCATGGCTGACTCCCTCAAGATTGCGATCTCGGCCATGCCCACAGCATGTCGGGGCATGACCCTGTCAATGCGTGACTAAGCTTTGGCCCCACCTGCTTCTGCGTCCTCCAGACGCAGCACCTGCAGCCCTCGGCTGGCGTCATAGCCATGGACTTCCTGCACATCCAGCTTGCGCATGAAGGAAATGGTGTCTGCCGCGATCACCTGCCCCGGCACCAGAATCGGGAAGCCCGGTGGATAGGGAATGACCAGCTTGGCAGAGACCATGGGCGGCCCCTCCTTGAGACGGTGGTCACACTCCTCGCTGTTCAGCGGCACATATTCGATATTGGAAGGCTCCCAACTCAGGAAGAAGGCACGGCGGATGTCGCCTTCCACGGCAGGCTGCCCACCCACATCGCTGCGGAACGCAGCATGGAAATGGCTGAAGTTAGGCAGCTCCGGCACATCACGCATCAGGCTGTCCACACGTGCTGCAAAGCGCTGACGTTCAGCATCACTGGCGTGCTCCAGATGGGTTTCAATCTCGGTCGCCAGCTCCAGCAGCACGTGGATGAGCTGCGCCACATCGCTGCGGGTGTTGTTGATATTGGACTGCAGCAGCACCGAATTGCGCGAGGTCTTGTTCAGCTGTACCCCGAAGCGGTCGGCCAAAATGCCCTTGAACTGGGTGCCATCAAAGCCCGCTGTGCCACACACCAGAGTGATACGTGTGGGGTCGAGGAAGAACTCATCATCACGCAAGGCAACCACCGCATCGCTCCATACCGTGCCAGGCTCCAGAAAATCCTTGAAGCCGCTGGCGCGAAACTCCGCAGGGATCATTTCATCTGCGCCCAGCACATGGAAGTACTTGGAAATCAGCGGGTGATGGTTGATCTGGTAGCGAATATCCAGTGCCACCTGAATCGCGTTATTGACCAGCCCATAGCCTTCCAGCTCCATCTGACGGCGTGCCAGATCCAGCGAGGCAATCAGCTGCTGGTTAGGGCTGGTAGTGGCATGGGTAAAGATGGCTTCGTGCAGCTGCGGCTCAATGGCTTCAAAGTCCACATCCCTGACCAGCACCATGGAGCCCTGCCGGATGGCAGACATGGACTTGTGCGTGGAGTTGGTCTGGTACACGCGCAGTCGCACCTGGCGTGGGTCTGGCACCAGCCGGGTATTGAGCAGGGTCTCTTCAGAGGGATTGGCTCCCAGCTGCAGCTGCTGGGCTTCATAGGCTGCAAGCGCCTGTGGCGTCTTGAGCCATTTTTCAATATTGGCCGCCGCCCCCATGGCCGTGCGCGGGCGCAAAAATGGCGACCAGTGCGCAAAGCCAAACCATGCCTCATCCCACAGGAACACCAGGTCCGGCTTGATGGCCAGGCACTCTTCCATGACACGGCGAGTGTTGTAGACATGACCATCAAACGTGCAGTTCGTCAGGTCCACCGCTCGCACACGGTCGAGCTTGCCCTGTGCCTTGAGTGACAGCAGAGCCTGCTTGATATGGCGCAGCGGCACGGCCCCGTACATGGAATAGGCCTTCATCGGATAGGCTTCGACGTAGTACGGCTGCAGCCCTCCCAGCACCGCACCGTAGTGGTGGGACTTGTGGCAGTTGCGGTCCACCACAATGATGTCGCCCGGTTTGGCAATGGCCATCAGCACCATCTTGTTGGAGGTGCTGGTGCCATTGGTCACAAAAAAGCAGTGATCAGCCCCGAAGGCGCGCGCGGCCTTGTCCTGTGCATGCTTGATATTGCCCTTGGGCTCGAGCAGGCTGTCCAGCCCCCCCGTGGTGGCAGACGACTCTGCCAGAAACAGATTACGGCCATAAAACTCGGCCATATCCTGGATCCAGTCAGACTTGAAGACCGATTTGCCTCGCGCAATAGGCAGCGCATGGAAGGTGCTGATGGGCCGCTGCGCATAACGCTGCAGATTGTCAAAAAACGGGGTTTCGTAGCGCTGGCGAATGCCTTCCAGAATGGACAGGTGCAGCTCAATCGGCTCTTCCACCGCATACAGCACACGGCGCACATGGGTAGAGCGTGGGTCGCTGGCAATGTCCTGCGGCTGGCGGTCCGACATCAGATAAATGTCCAGCTCCGGCCGGTGCTCGTTGATGGCGGCAGCCAACTGCAGACTCAGGTGTTCATCATCGATCTGCTCCACCACGCCCAGCTCACGCATCATGCGATCGAGCTGTGGCACGGGGTAGTGGCTCTTGAAGCCAATGCCTTCAAATATCACCACGGCGTTGATATTGCTGTTGCTCGCAATCGCACTGAAAGCATCCTGAAAACTGCCCACCACCACGGGCTCGTAGATGAACTCGTCCTGATCGCGCCGCTGGGCACGCAGCAGCTGCACGTTGCGTGCCACACGGGGGCTGTCTGCTGGGGCCACAATCAGCACCTCAAAATACGGGCGATGTGGGCCATGCTGGGCCGCCCCCGGCAACTCTGCCCTGGCCTGTGACAGATCTGGGTTGACCTCCCACTCGCGCGCGTCTTCCTTGTAATAGTTGGCCACGATGGAAAACGAAATCCGGCTGGCCAGCGCCACAAATGCCTCTTTCTGCCCAGCATCCAGATAGCCTTCCAGCGCAGTCATCAGCTGTGGGCCTGGGTATGCATGCAGGGTTTCCACGGCGCGCAGCAGGGTCAACGCGTTTTTGACGTCCTGTCCCTCTGCCTTGCCTGTCTGCCACCTCCGTGCAATAGCCAGCAACTCCCGCCAATGGTCTGCGCGCAAACCACTAACGGCAAAAATTTGGTCAATAAACATGCGGCTGTCTTCTCTGGACGTGCTCATAAGGGAACTGCTTTCGAGGGGAGAGGGAGGGGAGAGGGAGGTCAGAGCGAAAACTGGAAATGTCCGCACTGCCCCAATACCAAGGCTTCCTCAAGGCTGGAAGCAGCAGCGTGAACATCCCTATCGTGCCCAAGACTGACACCTCGCATCGCTGCCCCATTTCGCACAAACATGCAGGCGGCCACTACCACCCTCTGTCATCCAATGACGTACAAGGACCAACTTGAAACGTGCATGCAGACACCCGCTTGTGCAGGGAGATCTGGCACAGCCATGCCTAGGGATTGCGTGCATGAAGGCCAGAACCTGGACATCAGCACCTTGTCCGCAGTTCAGCCAAAGCCTTGCTGCGGACAAGTCACCAAGTGAACGGGCGCTTTACGCAATCTGCAGTGCTTTGAGCAGGGACAGGCGCTTTGGGCAAACAGTTCTGCCTGATCCTGCAATATCTGGATGGATGCCACATCCATGGGTAACCCGGTCATTTCGCGCTGTTGGCTGACGGGCGTGAGGCTCTGTGCACAATGCCTGTTTTGCAAAAATGCAACAAAGCCATTTGTTTTTCGCCGCATTGCGCTCTTGATTTCTTGTCCGCTGCAAAGCCTTGATACATATGCGCCAAAAGCTACTGTTTTATGACTTCACGCCCTCTGTGCCCACACTGCCTGCGCCCTGCCAGCGCCTGTCTGTGCAGCTGTGTGCAGCCCGTGCACAGCCGTGTGCAGCTGCTGGTGCTGCAGCACCCCATGGAGGCAGGCCACGCCAAAAACACGGCGCGGCTGCTGCATCTGTGCCTGCCTGGCAACAGGCTGGAAGTGGGCGAGGTATTTGATGCCGATACCCTGCAGGCACTGCTGCATGCCCCATGGCCGGAGCAGGCCAGCAATGCGCAGGTGCGCGCCATCCTGCTCTACCCGCCTACGCCGCCCGACCCACAGCTGCCCGTGGTGCAACCGCCGGAGCTGCCTGCCCATTGGCTCACTCAGCCAGAGACTTTGCGGCTGGTGGTGATTGATGGCACTTGGCGCAAAAGCCGCAAGATGCTGTATTTGAACCCTGGGCTGCAGCAGCTGCCACGTCTGTCACTGCAGGATGTGTCAGCCGGTCGCTATGCCATACGCAAGGCACACGCACCGGGGCAGCTATCGAGCTTTGAAGCCGCCGCCCTGGCGCTTGCGCAATTGCATGGCTGGCAAGCAGACAGCCACCCTATGCAGCAGCTGATGTGCAGTTTTGAGCAAGCCATGCAGCTGCACCAGCGACTGCAACACTTGCCTGCGCGCGCTGACTAGCACTGGTAAGCCGCAGTCACCACGCCCTGTACAGGGTGCAGCGACAGACTGTCACAGCGCAGACGCAGCACTGCCCCCTGGGCAAACTCCAGCTCCATGGTGACCACCCCCCGCAGCTCACAGGGCACAGGCAGCTGCTGGATGCGCTGGCTGGCATGCAGCACCACCCCGCGGTTCAGGCGCCCCATGCAGGCGGCAGGCTCTACGGTTTCCCATGGTTCCACGTTCTCAGCCTGGAGCAGCAAGGGGGCCCAGACGGCATCGGCACGCGGGTCCTGCGCATCCCGCAGTCTGGCTGCGGCAAAGCGCAGCTGCAAGCGACCTTCGTCCCAGATGCATTGGGCCACTTCGGAATCGGCAAACTCAAAGTACATGCTGCGCCTCCTGTTCGAGTGCATTCATCAGCCAGTCCACTTCAGGCACAGCTGGCCGGTGCATGGGCAGCAGCATATGGACTTGAAAAGGAATCGAAAAGTCCAAAGGTCTGAGGATCATGTCAGCGTCCACGCAAGCTCTGGCCGTCAGCGGGTTGACGATGGCCACCCCCAGACCATGGCGCACCATGGCGCACACAGCCACTGCACTCAGCGTCTCCAGCAGCATCTTGCGCTGTACACCAGCCCGGGCAAACACAGAATCGATCTTGAGGCGGTACGGATCATCCCGCGCCAGGCTGATAAAGGGCTGGCCCTCAAAATCACGCGCACTCAGCCGCTCTCTGGCCGCCAGTGGATGGCTGGCAGGCAGCACGGCCACTTCGTCCATGGCAGGCAGGTGAACCATGCGCGTGCCCGGCGGTGTGTCACCGCTTTCGGTCAGCCCCAGATCAAAGCGCTGGGCGCTCATCCACTCCTGCAACAGCGGGCCATCCTGCGTGGCCACGCTCACTGCCACCTCGCCATGCGTGCGCTGCATGCGCGCCAGCGCACCGGGCAGCAGCGCGTGGCTGAGCGCTGGCATGCACAGCACGCTGATGCTGGCCTGGTGCGGCTGGCCCAGCGCCATGGCGTGCTCGACCACGCGGTCCAGCCCATCCCAGCTGCGCTGCACCTCATCCCACAGACGCAGGGCGCGCGCCGTGGGTTTGAGCCGCCCCTGCACCCGCTCGAACAGGTCATAGCCCAGCAGCTGCTCCAGCCGCGCCAGTTCACGGCTAATGGTGGGCTGCGAGGTAAACAGCATCTGCGCCGCGCCGGTTGCGCTGCCCGCAAGCATCAGGGCACGGAACACTTCGATATGGCGATGACTGATGCGCTCAGGGTTGGGCGGGAGATTTCGCATGGGCATGGTGCAAGCATAGCCAGAAGCGACGGCTTCAGAGGCGGAATCCTGCACAAGACTCTTGCGCAAGCATTTCATATAAAAAAATGCTTCCAGCGCTTGATAGATAAGCGCTGGCAGCTCTCTTTTTTTAAACTAACCGCTCAAACCTGCCAGTTCCAGACGATCTCCTGCACCTGCAGCTTTCTGGGAATGATGCCCAGGGCATGAAAGCTGTCTGCCAGCTGCTGCTGTTGGGCTACATGCGCAGTGCTGATGGGCTGCAGGTCCAGATTGGCACGACCATAGGCTGTGCGCCACACCTCGGGGTCCATGCCCGTGTCCTGCGAAGCAAGCTGCACCAGCTCATCCCGGTTGGCGCTGGCCCAGTGTGTGGTCTGCTGCAGGGTCTTCAGGATTTCCGCCAGCAGCGCCCCCTGCTTCTGGGCAAAGTCGCGGTTGGCCATGTAGTAGGACGAGGAGGCCAGGCGCGGCTGGGTGATGGTGTCCACCAGCGCCCGTGCGCCATAGCGCTGCTGGGCAATCGCAAAGTACGGGTCCCAGACCACCCAGGCATCGACATTGCCGCCATTGAAGGCTGCCGTGGCATCGGCCGGGGACAGAAACACCTGAGTGATGTCGCTGGGCTTGAGCCCCGCAGCAGCCAGCGCCTTAATGATCACGTTGTGCGCGCTCGATCCCTTGCCAAAGGCGACCTTCCTGCCCTTGAGATCGGCCACGGTCTGCAGTGGCGAATCCTTGGGCACCAACACCGCATGCTGGGACGAAGGGTTGGCTGCGACATAGACCAGATGGGCCTGCCCGGCCTGGGCAAAAATAGGCGGCGTATCGCCCACGGAACCCAGATCAATCGCCCCAGCGCCCAGCGCTTCCAGCAGTGGTGGGCCAAACTGGAATTCCACCCAGGTGAGCTTTTCCACCCCCAGGGCTTTGAGGCGTTTTTCCACCGCCTGGGTCTTGCGGTCCAGCAGCAGGATGGCCGAGCCCTTCTGGTAGCCAATGCGGACCTCCTTTGGCAAGGCAGGCGTCTGCGTCCAGGCTGGCAAGGACCACAACGGGGCGCTAAGCAAGCCTGCGGCAAAGGTACGGCGGGATAACGTAGGGGTAGTTTTTGGCATCACATCCTCCAAACAGAAAACACAACAGGCCTTAAATCGCCCAACGCAATGGGAAAGTCGTGCTTACAAAATCAGGGGGCGATTCCTCCTGCGCAGGCTTTTGCAGCACGCGGTCCAGAATGCAGCGCTCCACGGCTGCCAGCGCCACATCACCATGGATGCGCGGGCGTGGCAGGGGAATGCGTTCATCGAGGGCAATGCGGCCGTCTTCAATCAGCACCACGCGATCGGCCAGGGCCACCGCCTCCTGCACATCGTGCGTAACCAGCAAAGCGGTAAAGCCATGTGTCTGCCACAGCTGCTCAATCAGCCGGTGCATCTCGATGCGCGTGAGGGCATCGAGCGCTCCCAGTGGTTCGTCCAGCAACAGAAGCTGCGGCTGGTGCACCAGGGCTCGCGCCAGAGCCACGCGCTGGCGCTGGCCGCCTGAGAGCCGGGCGGGCCACTCCTGCGCACGATCCGCCAGACCAACCTGTGCCAGCACGCGTTCACCCCGAGCCCGTTCACTGGCAGGCAGTCCCAGCAGCACGTTGTCCAGTACACGCTTCCAGGGCAGCAGGCGTGCTTCCTGAAACAGGATGCGGGTCTGCGTATTCAGGCCCTGCAGGGGCTGTCCTCCCTGCTCCAGCAGGTCGCTGCTGCTCGTTTCCAGGCCCGCAACCAGGCGCAGCAGCAGGTAATGCACATTGCTGCCCTTGTTCAAGGCCACTTTCTTGTCCTTGAGATCGGCCACGCTGCGGATGGGCGAGTCTTTCGGCACCAGAATCGCCTCGGCATGCGGTGCGGCCGGGTCATAACCGATGTAGACAAACTGTGCGCCTGCCGCCTGGGCAAAGATGGGCGGCGCTTCCCCCACAAAACCCACGTCAATGGCGCCGACGTTCAAGCCTTCCAGCAGCTGTGGACCAGCGGGGAATTCCACCCACTTGACCTGTACACCCAACGGCTGAAGTTTTTGCTCCAGACTGCCCTGTGCACGCTGCAGCACAAACAGGCTGGCAGATTTCTGATAGCCAATACGCAACTGCGTGCTCTGCTGCGCATGGGCCGAACTCCCTGTCGCCCAGAGCAGTGCAGCAGCCATGAATGCCAGCAGGCGCTGCATAAATACACGTTTTTTCCAGAAAAGCATGGACATGGTGATATTCCTCCGTGAATTGACCCGATCCATGCTACGTACATCTGATTATTCTCAAAACAAATAAATTCAAAGATACATATATTTTTCTTAACTAAAACAATCACTTGCACTTATATTTATTTTCCATAAATACATTGCAAAAACAGACAAGCTTAGATTTCATACCCATATAAAAATAAGAAAAGTTATTTAGATAAATTCAGAGAATGCAATCAAAAAATGATTGGTTCCTTCATATAAAAAAATCGAGAACACTTGCATCCAGTTTCCACCTTATGCCTGCAAGCACTGTCTGCCAGGCATGAGGTGGCCCCTTGAAGTGATGGCCTTCACAGGCTGGTGGAATCTGTATGTCTGTTCTCTTGATTGCCGGTAGTCCCACACAGCATTCGCGCTCAGCAGGTCTGCTGCACGTTGTTGGCAGCAAGCTCGCGACACAGGGCATTGCCACTGACCACCTGGTGGTGCGTGATCTGGATGCGCAGGCCCTGCTGCATGCCCAGTTCCAGCACCCGGAGGTGGTGGATGCTGCAGCCCGTGTGGAGCGTGCCCAGGTGCTGGTGATTGCCACCCCTGTGTACAAGGCGGCCTACAGCGGTGCGCTCAAGATCTGGCTGGATCTGCTGCCGCAGACCGCCCTCAAGGGCAAGACCGTACTGCCCCTGGCCACCGGTGGCAGCCCCCACCACATGCTGGCGCTGGACTATGCGCTGCGCCCCGTGCTGCAGTCGCTCGGTGCCAAGCACATCCTGCCCGGCATTTACGCCACAGACACCCAGGTGCAGCTGCAGTCCGATGGCAGCGCAGACATCACCCCAGAACTGCAGCAGCGCGTGGATGACGCCATCCACCTGCTGCTGACCGAAACGCTGCGCCCCGCCGCTTTCCCGGCTGCAGACCTGCACTTTCCGCCGGTGCACTTCTCGCAGGTGCGATGTAGCGTCTAAGCCAGCCTCGCCGCCTTCGGCGGCTTTTCCCCTCCCCTGTTTGAACACGTATGCCTGTGCCCATGCACGGCAGGGCATCGCTTCGCCTGCTTTTGTGAAGGAGTCCCCACCGATGGCGACACACACCTCATTTCCCTCGCCGCCCCACCTGCGGCGCGTGCTCAACACCACGGCCCTTGCCTGGGGCTTTGTGGCACGCCGCCAGTGGTCGCAGCCCACCACGGCTGCAGCCACACCGCTTGCAATTACTTACTGAGCGTTCTGATTTTTTCGTCCACCACCGGAGACAGCCATGAAGATTTTTTGGTTCATTCCCACCCACGGTGACAGCCGCTATCTGGGCACCACCTTTGGCGCACGTCCGCTGACCCATGACTACATCAAGCAGATCGCGATTGCGACCGACAGCCTGGGCTACGAAGGCGTGCTGATTCCCACGGGCCGCTCCTGCGAAGACCCCTGGGTGATTGCCTCCAGCCTGATTCCCGTCACCCGCCGCCTGAAGTTTCTGGTGGCGGTGCGCCCCGGCCTGCATCAGCCTGCGCTGGCAGCTCGCATGGCAGCCACGTTCGACCGCCTCTCCGATGGCCGCCTGCTCATCAACCTGGTGACCGGCGGAGACCAGGCCGAGCTGGAAGGCGATGGTGTCTTTCTGGACCACGCCACACGCTACGAGGAATCGGCTGAATTCATCCGCATCTGGCGCGAAATCCTGACGCGCAGCCACACCGGCGAGTCGCTGGACTTTGAAGGCAAGCACCTCAAGGTCAAGGGTGCCAAGCTGCTGTATCCGCCCGTGCAAAAGCCCTATCCCCCCGTGTACTTCGGTGGTTCTTCAGCAGCGGCACACGAACTGGCGGGTGAGCAGGTCGATGCCTATCTGACCTGGGGCGAGCCTCCGGCCGAAGTGGCCCGCAAGATTACCGATGTGCGAGAAAAAGCCGCCAAACATGGCCGCACCGTGCGCTTTGGCATCCGATTGCACGTCATCGTGCGTGAAACCGACGAACAGGCCTGGGACGCGGCCGATGCCCTGATCAGCCATCTGACCGACGAGACCATTGCCAAGGCACAGGCTGCACTGGGCCGCATGGACTCTGAAGGCCAGCGCCGCATGCGCGAACTGCACGGTGGCGGCACCAGGCGCAGCCGTGCCGATCTGGAAATCAGCCCCAACCTGTGGGCCGGTGTAGGCCTGGTGCGTGGTGGCGCAGGCACCGCCCTGGTGGGTGACCCGCAGACCGTGGCCCAGCGCATTCAGGAATACGCAGAGCTGGGCATTGAGAACTTTGTGCTCTCAGGCTACCCGCACCTCGAAGAAGCACACCGTTTTGCCGAGCTGGTGTTCCCGCTGCTGCCTGTGGCCACCCAGCAAAAACTCCAGGGTGCTGCCGTCAACAGCCCGTTTGGCGAGGTCGTGGCCAACCACTACGTGCCACGCGCTGCGCAGAGCTGATCACCGCAGCCCCTCTCTCTGATTTTTCGTTTTCTCCCTTTTCCACTATTGCAAGGAACTACCCATGTCCATTCAAGCCATCAACGTCCGCAACCAGTTCAAAGGCAAGGTCCGCGAAATCATTCGCGGCGATGTGCTCTCCGAAGTCGATGTGCAAACGCCCTGGGGCATCGTCACCTCGGTCATCACCACGCGCTCGGTCGATGACCTGGGCCTGACCGTGGGCTCCGAGGTCGTGGCCCTGATCAAGTCCACCGAGGTTTCTCTCGCCAAGCTCTGATCGTCCCCCTGCGCCGCAGCCTGCCTTCTAGCCCTGCGGCGCATCACCTGCCCCCTGCACGTAGACATCTACCATGACCACCCGCCGCCAAGCCCTTACCCACCTGCTGACTGCTGCTGCCCTGCCTCTGGGACTGACGGCCTGCTCCCGCGACGACACCAGTGCGCCCACGGCTGCAGCAGAGAGTGCCAGCACCCAGCAGGTTGTTCCCTTCAACTACCCGGATAACCCGTCGTTTGACCTCATCTACCTGGCCGACCGGCTCGGCTACTTTGAAGGCACGTCCACCCGCCCCAACTACGTGGGCAAGGTCGCCGCGCCGCAGATCATTCCGCTGGTCGGCACAGGCGACATCCACTTTGGCGCACGCATGGTGCCGCTGGTGATTTCTGCCATTGCAGCAGGCGCCGACATCAAGGTGATTGCCGCAGGCAGCAAGACGCTGGAAGAAGCACCGCACATGAAGTACTTCGTGCGCAAGGACTCGGGCATCCGCACGCCCAAGGACCTGGAAGGCAAGACCATTGGCTTCAACAGCTTTGGGGCCTGCGCCGAGTTTGTGACCAAGACCTATCTGCGCGAACACGGCGTGGATGTGAACAAGATCAACTTCCTGGTCGTGCCCGACAACCAGAACGAGCAGGCTGTCGTTGGCCGCAGCGTGGACCTGGCCATCATCCACCCGCCCCATTCCGGCGGTGCCGAAGCCAACCCCGAACTGCTGCGCCTGTGGAGCGACTACGACCTGGACCGTGGTCTGGGTGGCATGTCGCCCTACAGCGTCAATGGCAAGTTCGCGCGTGAGCATCCGCAGGCCGTGCGCGATGTGGTCACGGCGATTGCCAAGGCGGGCAACTGGGTCAATGAACACCCCGATGAAGCGCGCCAATACACGGCCGAGCGTCTGGGCATGGACCTCAAGCACGTGGAGCGCTACGCCTATGTCGATGACCAGATCATCACCGAGCCGCCCATCCAGTACTACATCGACGTGCTGGAACGCGAAGGCAAGCTGCAGCCCGGCAAGGTGGCGGTCAAGGACGTCTACACCAACGCCTTCAACCCCTTTGCCAAGGAGGCACAGGCATGAACGCACGCCTTTCCGTACCGGCCGAATCAAAGGCCTCCATCAAGATTCAGGCACGCGATGTGCGCATGGACTTTGCCATTGAAGATGACAAGGGCCGCCGCCAGCAGATCTCAGCCCTGCAGGACTTCAACCTGGACATCCGCGAAGGTGAGTTTTTCACCATCCTCGGCCCGTCTGGCTGCGGCAAGTCCACTTTTTTGAACGTGCTGGCCGGGCTGGCGCACAAGACCAGTGGCAGCATCACCATCGATGGCCGTCCTGCCGAAGGCATCAATCTGCACCAGGGCGTGGTGTTCCAGGGCTATGCGCTGTTTCCCTGGCGCACGGTGCTGCAGAACATCGAAATGGGGCTGGAAATTCGCAAAGTGCCCAAGCGCGAACGCAAGGAAACGGCCGAGCACTTCCTGGACCTTGTGGGCCTGTCCGGCTTTGCTCACCGCTATCCGCATGAGCTCTCGGGTGGCATGCGCCAGCGTGTGGCGATTGCGCGGGCACTCGCATATTCGCCTGATCTGCTGCTCATGGATGAGCCCTTTGCCGCGCTCGATGCACAGACGCGCGAAATCCTGCAGGCCGAGCTGCTGCGCATCTGGGAGGCCCACAAAAAGACCATCGTCTTTATCACCCACAGCCTCGATGAAGCCATTTACCTGTCCGACCGCATCGCGGTCATGACGCACCGCCCGGGGCGCATCAAGTCCATTCTCAATGTGCCACTGGCACGCCCGCGCCCGGCGGAAATCCGCCACAGCCCGCAGTTTGTGCACTTGCGCGAACAGGCCTGGGATGTGCTGCGTGACGAAGTGGCCTTTGCCACCGGCCACCACCAGCGCCCATTGGCCCCCGTGGTACCTACCGCCCCGGACTTTCAACTGGCTTTGCGAGGTTTTGCGATATGAGTAGCTCTACGGTTTCCACGGTCCCGCAGCAAGAAGCGGCCCCCACCGTCCGCCCCAGCTTTATCCAGCGCCACCGCCGCACCGCCCGGCAATGGCTGGAGCGCAGTGCAGCCCTGATCGTTTTTTTCGCTGTCTGGGAACTGCTGCCGCGCCTGGGCATTGTGGGCTCAGCCTTTCTGAGCCCACCTTCTCATGTCCTGCAGGCGATTGGTCAGCTGATGGAAAGCGGTCAGCTGTTCAAGCATGTGACAGCCAGCCTGCAGCGCTCTGCCAGTGGTCTGCTGCTGGCCGTGGCGGCAGGGGTAGCGCTGGGCCTGTTGATGGGCGTGATTCGCCGCGTTGAGGCATTCCTGGACCCTCTGCTGCAGCTGTTCCGCCAGATCTCGGCGCTGGCGCTGTTTCCGGTGTTTCTGCTGTTCTTTGGCATTGGTGAGGTGTCCAAGATCGCCATCATCTTCTGGGCGGCGTTCTGGCCCGTGCTGCTGAACACCATCAGCGGCGTGCAGCAGGTGGACAAGCTGCTGATCCACTCCGCCATTTCCATGGGTGCATCGCGCGGCTTTATCTTCCGCAAGGTCATCCTGCCTGCGGCATCGCCTTCCATCTTCACGGGCATCCGCCTGGCCGGTGCCTATTCGATCACCGCGCTGGTCGCGGCCGAGATGATTGGCTCACACGCCGGTCTGGGCTTTCTGACGCTGAACTCGCAGGAGATCTTCCAGATTCCCAGCATGTACGCAGGCATTGTGCTGCTGGCCTTGCTGGGGCTGGCGCTGAACTATCTGCTGGCCCTGCTGGAAAAACGCCTGACCCGCTGGCGCAGCGGCCTGCAGTTCCATGAGTGAGCACGCTCTGCCACTGGTGCCGCGCCCACGCTGGCCACGCTGGCCACGCTGGCGCTGGGTGGCAGCGGGGCTGGCACTCGCTCTGCTGTGGTGGCTGCTGATCGGGCGGCTGCCCGTGCCAGCTCTGCCAACTGCCGCGCCCGGCAGCCCCTGGCAGGAACAGGTGCTGCAGCAAGGTGTGCTCAAGGTCGCGGTCCGCAGCTACCCTCGACCCTCACTGCCCGATGCTCCCCTGCCCCCTGAACCTGATGTACTGGACCTGGCCTATGCCCAGTGGCTGGCCGATCAGCTGCAGGTGCCGCTGCAACTGCAGGCCCCGGAAGCAGCCGATCTGCAGCTGCAGGAGCATGCCACCCAGGCCGCCGGTCCCGCAGCTCTGCATGGCTATGGTGACAGGCAGCTGCAGCTGGTGGTGCTGCGCCAGCAACTGCCGCGCTGGCAGCCCTGGGCCCCCTCCGTCTGGCACAACTGGCTGCCACGCTTTCTGACGGCGTTCATACCCGCGCCTGCTGCAGATGCCACGCCACGTGTCTGCATGGGCACCGGCGTCGCTCCTGCTGCAGCACTGCAGGCCCGTGGCTGGCAACCTGTGGTGGCACGCTCCAGCATCCATGCCATCAGCGACTTTCTCAGTGGCCAGTGCGATGCACTGGCCGAATCCCCGGAGCTGATCGCCCGTCTGCTGGCCCAGCCCAGCTGGCGCTTTTATGCACCGCTGGGCAGCAGCTGGTCACCCCATGCCGACGCTGCCCCACTGCCTGACGACGCCTGGTTGCAAGCCATGCAGCAGCGCTGGCGGGGCAGTGACACCCGGCGTCAGACGCTGCAGCACCGCACCAGCACCGTCTTGCTGGAAGCAGCCATGCTGGAAGACGGCGCCATCTGCCACTGAATTTTCTGAACCCCTTCACATTCCATGTTCTCTGACGCTTTTCAAGACCTGCTTCCCGTGCTCGACCAGACTGCCGCCCAGCGCGACCGCGCTGGCGGCCATGCCGTTGCCGAGAAAGCCCTGCTGCGTGACGCAGACCTGCTGCGCCTGGCCATTCCCGCCCGCTTTGGCGGCCACGGCCTGCCCTGGCCGGAGGTGTACCGCTACGTGCGTGCGCTGGCCAGGGTGGACAGCGCCCTGGCCCATGTGTTTGCCTTTCACCACCTGCAGGTTGCCACCGTGCTGATCTATGGCAGGCCCGCACAGCAGGCCCACTGGCTGCCACGCACCGTGGAAGAGCGCGGCTGGTGGGGCAATGCGCTCAACCCGCGCGACACACGCCTCAAGGCCCTGCCCGCAGCAGATGGCTATGTGCTGGACGGCAGCAAAGGTTTTTGCTCCGGCACACGTGGCTCCAGCTATATGACGGTCTCTGGCTGCGTCGATGGTGCAACACAGCCCGTGCTCGGCGTGCTGGAAACCACGGCCCCCGGCATCACCGTGCATGAGGACTGGAACCCCATGGGCCAGCGCCAGACCGACAGCGGCTCGGTCAGCTTTGCACAGACAGGCCTGCCTGCCCACCAGATCATGCGTGACGTGCATGAGCCCACGACGGCCTGGCACAGCCTGCGCACCTGCATGGCGCAGCTGGTGCTGGTCAACCTCTTTGTAGGCATTGCCCAGGGCGCACAGCACAAGGCGCGTGACTATGCGCTGGCCTCTGTCAAACCATGGGTGACTTCCCCCGCCGAACGTGCCACGGACGATCCCTATCTGCTGCGCCGCATGGGGGATATCCAGGCCCAGACCTCTGCCGCCAGCCTGATGGCCGACCACGCGGCCAATCTGCTGCAAAAAGCCTGGCTCAAGGGTGAGGCACTCACCGCCGAAGACCGTGCCGAAGTGGCGATTGCCGTGTTTGAGGCCAAAGTCATCGCCCACCGCACCAGCCTGTTCACGACCCAGGAAATCTTTGACGTGGTCGGCGCACGCGGCACCCATGCCGATCTGGGCTTTGACCGTTTCTGGCGCAATGCACGCACGCACACGCTGCACGATCCGCTGGACTACAAGCTGCAGGTGCTGGGCCAGTGGGCCGTGTATGAACAGGCACCGTCCGGCGCGAACTACAACTGATGGCCGCAGAGTTTCTGGCCTGATTCATATCAGAAATGAATAACAAATAGAAAAACAAGCATTGGACTGCATGCATCAAAACCGTGAAGATCCGGGCAGTGATTCACCATAACTGCTGCCAGCGCTTGTCCATCCTGCGCTGGCAGCTATGAGATTTGTAAAGCCATGTCCTGCTCCTTCTCCCCTGAACAACTGTGGAACCTGGCCGACGAGTTCGGCACCCCGCTGTGGGTCTATGACGCTGCTGTCATCCGCGAGCGCATCGCCCAGCTCAAGGCTTTTGACACCATCCGCTTTGCACAGAAGGCCTGCTCCAACATCCACATCCTCAAGCTCATGCGTGAGCAGGGCGTGAAAGTGGACGCGGTCTCGCGCGGTGAAATCCTGCGTGCCGTGGCAGCAGGCTATGTGGCCGGTGGCGAGCCTTCGGACATCGTCTTCACCGCCGATGTGATGGACGAAGCCACCCTGGCTACCGTGGTGGAGCACAAGGTGCCCGTGAACGCTGGTTCCATCGACATGCTGCACCAGCTGGGTGCTGTGTCCAAGGGCCACAGCGTGTGGCTGCGTATCAACCCCGGATTCGGTCACGGCCATAGCAACAAGACCAACACCGGCGGCGAGCACAGCAAGCACGGCATCTGGCACACCGACCTGAACGCCGCACTGGACGCCATTGCCCAGCACGGCCTGCACCTGGCGGGCCTGCACATGCACATTGGCTCTGGCGTGGACTACGCCCACTTGCAGGAGGTGTGCGGTGCCATGGTGTCCTTGGTCAAGCGCACCAAGGACCATGGCCACGATCTGCTGGCTATCTCTGCGGGTGGCGGTCTGTCCATTCCTTATAAGGAAGGTGACGCCCGCATCGACACCGAGCACTACTTCGGCCTGTGGAACGAGGCACGCAAGCAGGCCGAGGCCATTGTGGGCCACAAGCTGGGCCTGGAGCTGGAGCCCGGCCGTTTCCTGGTGGCAGAGTCCGGCGTGCTGCTGGGCACCGTGCGCGCCACCAAGAACGCGGGCAGCAACCACTTCATCCTGGTTGACACGGGCTTTAACGAACTGATGCGCCCCAGCATGTACGGCAGCTACCACGGCATGCACATCCAGCGCCGTGGCGTGGGCGTGCTGCCAGCCGCCAAGGACAGCGTGGTCGCTGGCCCACTGTGCGAATCCGGCGACGTGTTCACGCAGGGTGACGGCGGCGTGGTACTGCCCCGCGCACTGGGTGATGCACAGGTGGGTGACCTGCTGGTGATCCACAACACCGGCGCCTATGGCTCGTCCATGTCCAGCAACTACAACACACGCCCACTGGCCGCGGAAGTGCTGGTCGATGGCGACAAGGTGCAGCTGATCCGCCGCCGCCAGACCGTGGAAGAGCTGCTGGCACTGGAGCTGAGCCTGTAAAGCCCATCCGTGCTGTGCATGCAACAAGGGAGCCGAAAGGCTCCCTTTTGTTTTGATAGCTGCTAGCGCTTGTTTCATAAGGACTTCAGAATGATTTTTATCTGAAACCCTTGTTTATCCAGCGCTGGCAGCTTTGCTTTTTATAGCTTTTCGTTTTTGGGGTCGCGCCCCATCAGGCGCTGCACCGCGTCCTGGGGTGTGAGTTTGCCGTCCAGCAGATCGACCACGGTCGCGGCAATCGGCATCTCCACGCCCACGGCCTGCGCGCGCTGCACCACGGTGCGGGCGCTGTAGACGCCTTCAGCCACATGGCCCAGCGAATCCACGGCCTGCGCCAGCGTCATGCCCTGCGCCAGCAGCAGGCCCACTTTGCGGTTGCGCGAGAGATCGCCCGTGGCAGTGAGCATCAAGTCGCCCAGTCCGGACAGGCCCATAAAGGTTTCCGCCTTGGCCCCCAGTGTCACACCCAGCCGCGTCATCTCCGCCAGACCGCGCGTGAGCAGCGCGGCACGGGCGTTCAGGCCCAGCTCCAGACCATCGCACAGACCTGCGGCAATTGCCATCACGTTCTTGACCGCGCCGCCCACTTCCACGCCCACGATGTCCTCATTGGCATAGACGCGCAATGCGCCGTGATGAAAACCATCCAGCAAGGCCTGGCGCACCGCCGCATGTGCGCTCGCTGCGACCAGACAGGTGGGCTGCGCACGCGCCACTTCCTGCGCAAAGCTGGGGCCACTCAAGGCACCGGCTAGCAAACCAGGCGCTACCTGGGCACAGACTTCATGCGGCATCAGGCCCACGCCGCTGCTGCCTGCTGCCACCGCTTCAAAGCCCTTGCACAGCCAGGCCACGGGTGCGCTGACCTGTGCCTCGGCCAACGTCTGCAGCGTGCTGCGCAGCGCAGACATGGGCGTGGCAACAATGATGAGATCCATGCCCTGCACCGCCTCGGCCAGCGGTGCGGCGCTGACCTGCAGCCGCTCGGGAAAGGGCATGTGCGGCAGATAGCGGGCATTGTTGCGCGCTGCCTGCATCTCCTGCACCTGCTGCGCATTGCGTGCCCATAGGCTCACTTGATGGCCTGCAGCATGGCGTGCCGCCGCAATGGCCAGGGCCGTGCCCCAGGCACCGGCACCAATCACAATCAAATTCATAGCTACTAGCGCTTATCTATCAAGCCTTAGAGGCTAAAAAGGCATAAAAAAAGGCCCCTGCAAAGGGACCTCTTTTGTAGCATGCACCGGGCACCGCCAGATAACAGCTTACTGCACCGAACCTTCAGCCTGTGCAGCGGCAGCGGCGTTCTGCTGCTCGTACATGGCCTGGAAGTTGATTTCGGCCAAGTGCACAGGAGGAAAACCAGCGCGGGTCACGATGTCAGCCACGTTGCCACGAAGGTAGGGATAGATGATCTGGGGGCAAGCCACGCCAATCACGCCACCCATCTGCTCTTCGGGGATGTTGCGGATTTCGAAGATGCCAGCCTGCTTGGCTTCCACCAGGAACAGGGTCTTGTCCTGAATCTTGGTCTGCACGGTGGCAGTCACAGCCACTTCAAAAATGCCTTCGGCCACGGGAGTGGCTTCCACGCCCAGCTGAATGTCCACATTGGGCTGCTCCTGCTGCAGCAGGATGGCGGGCGAATTGGGCTGCTCCAGCGATACGTCCTTCAGGTACACACGTTGGATTTGGAAAACAGGGGTTGCTTGTTCGGACATGGTCTCGGTCTTTCTTTCGCTTGGATGCAAAGCGTGCATTCATAAAAAGGCCCACTGTGCAAAGCTGCAGCAGCGGGCACTTCAGCAAACATTATGCAGGCTAAAGACCTGCACCAACAGATCAGGCGTTGAGCAGGGGCAGCAGCTCGCCCTTGGCATCCAGTGCGATCAGATCATCGCAGCCACCCACGTGGGTGTCGCCAATAAAGATCTGGGGCACGGTGCGGCGGCCTGTGATCTCCATCATGTGTGCACGTGCTGCGGGATCGCTGTCGATGCGGATTTCTTCAATCTGCTCCACCCCCTTGGACTTGAGCACCTGCTTGGCGCGCACGCAGTAGGGGCAGACGGCGGTGGTGTACATCTTCACGGCTTGCATGGAAGTCATCCTTTTCTTTTGCAAAAACAGCGCCCACAAAAAAGGGGCCTCTTAGACCCCTTAATGGTAGGACAGTTGGAGCAACCCAGCTGTCTTAAGCCTTTGTCACAGGCAGGCTGGCTGCGCGCCAGGCCTTCATGCCACCGGCCAGTGCCTCGGCCTTTTCATAGCCCAGCTTGCGCACCTGCTGCTGCGCACGCACGGCACGCGCACCGCTTTCGCACACCAGAATCACAGGCAGTGCCTTGTTCTTGGCCACCTGTGGCAGGCGCTCATCGAGCTGCGACAGCGGAATGTTCTTGGCATTGGTGATGTGGCCCTTGACGTACTCTTCAGGCTCGCGCACGTCCACCACCACGGCTTTTTCACGATTGATCTTGATGACCGCATCGTTGGGTTGCAAAGAGCCACTGGCAGCGCCCTTCAGCGCAGGCACCAGCAACAGGCCGCCCGACACCACGGCCAGCAAAATCAGATACCAGTTTTGAACAATGAAACTCACGACAGTCCTTGGGTAAGCAAAGCATGCAATTCTAGAGGCACAGGCATCGCCCCTTGCAATACCCTTAACAGCACGAAAAGCCACAGCCTAAAATAGCGAGCTTTAGCCTTTTCCCATTTGTGTTTTTGCTCAGAAAGAAGCCATGTACAAGCTCGTGCTGATCCGCCACGGTGAGTCCACCTGGAACCTTGAAAACCGCTTTACCGGCTGGACCGATGTGGACCTGACCGACACCGGCATCGCCCAGGCCAAGAAGGCAGGCCAGCTGCTCAAGGCCGAAGGTTACGAGTTTGACGTAGCCTACACCTCGGTGCTCAAGCGCGCCATCCGTACCCTGTGGCTGGCACTGGACGAGATGGACAGCACCTGGCTGCCCGTCAACAAGAGCTGGCGCCTGAATGAGCGCCACTACGGCGGCCTGCAGGGCCTGAACAAGGCCGACATGGCCAAGCAGTACGGTGACGAGCAGGTGCTGGTCTGGCGCCGCAGCTATGACGTTCCTCCTCCAGCACTGGAAGCCACCGACCCACGCAGCGAACGCGGTGACCGCCGCTACGCCGATCTGCAGCCCGAGCAGATTCCACTGACCGAATGCCTGAAGGACACCGTGGCCCGCGTCGTGCCTTTCTGGACCGAAACCCTGGCCCCCCAGATCCAGTCCGGCAAGCGCATTGTGATCGCCGCCCACGGCAATTCCATCCGTGCGCTGGTCAAGTATCTGGACAACATCGCAGATGACGCTATCGTGGGCGTGAACATCCCCAACGGTATTCCACTGGTGTATGAGCTGGACGAAAACCTCAAGCCCATCCGCCACTACTACCTGGGTGATGCCGAAGCTGCCGCCAAGGCTGCCGCTGCCGTAGCGGCCCAGGGCAAAGCCTGATTTTGTAACACCCTACATGCCTGCGGGTGGTTGGGGCGACGTCCCACCCCCGCAGCAACTGCCACGTGTATATTTGTGACGCTGGTATAAAAGTAAAGTCTCTATGAGCCAAAAACTCAAAATCGCTGGATGGGTCTCGCTGGGCGTGCTCGCAGGGGCATTAACCACGGTGTCACTGCAAACCGTCGCGCGCGGCGGCATGACGCCTCTGCCGCTGGAAGAGATTCAGCAGCTGTCCGCCGTCTTCAACATCATCAAGTCTGATTATGTGGAGCCTGTGGACGACAAGAAGCTGATCACCGATGCCATCTCCGGCATGGTGTCCAGCCTCGACCCCCACTCTCAATACTTCGACAAGAAGGCCTTCAAGGAATTCCGTGAAGGCACCACCGGCCGCTTCGTCGGCGTGGGCATTGAAATTACTCAGGAAGATGGTCTGATCAAGATCGTCTCCCCCATCGAAGGCTCGCCTGCCGACAAGGCTGGCCTCAAGAGCGGCGACCTGATCACCAAGATCGACACCACGGCCGTCAAGGGTCTGTCCCTGAACGAAGCCGTCAAGCGCATGCGTGGCGAGCCCAACACCAAGGTGGAGCTGACCATCTTCCGCAAGGACGAAAGCCGCACCTTCCCCGTCACCATCACGCGTGAAGAAATCAAGACCCAGTCCGTCAAGGGCAAGCTGGTCGAGCCTGGCTACGCCTGGGTGCGCCTGAGCCAGTTCCAGGAACGCACCGTGGATGACTTCGTGCGCAAGATCGAAGACATCTACAAGGAAGACCCCCATATCAAGGGTATTGTGCTGGACCTGCGTAATGACCCCGGTGGACTGCTGGACGCTGCCGTGGCCATCTCTGCGGCTTTCCTGCCTTCCGACGTCACTGTGGTGAGCACCGATGGCCAGCTGGAAGAAAGCAAGGCCGTATTCAAGGCTTCGCCGGAGTACTACGCACGCCGTGGCAGTGACCCGCTCAAGCGCCTGCCCACAGCCCTCAAGGATGTGCCCGTGGTCGTGCTGGTCAATGAAGGCTCGGCCTCTGCCAGCGAAATCGTGGCGGGCGCTCTGCAGGACCACAAACGCGCCACCATCATGGGCAGTCAGTCGTTTGGCAAGGGCTCGGTGCAGACCGTGCGTCCGCTGGGCCCAGATACCGGCCTGAAGCTGACCACCGCCCTGTACTACACCCCTAGCGGCAAGTCCATCCAGGCCAAAGGCATCGTGCCCGACATCATGGTGGATGAAACCGCGGAAGGCGATGTCTACGCCGCCCTGCGCATGCGCGAGTCCGATCTGGACAAGCACATCGGCAATGGCGACCCCAAGGCCGAAGCGGAAGCCGTAGCGGCCCGCGAAAAGCTGCGCGAAGAAGCACGCAAGCGTCTGGAAGAAGATGTGAAGAAGCCGGTTTCCGAGCGCCGTCTGCCCGAGTTTGGCTCGGACAAGGACTTCCAGCTGCAACAGGCACTGAACCATCTCAAGGGCCTGCCCGTGAAGGTCAGCAAGACACTGAGCGAGCGTCCTGAAGAGAAAAAGGACGAAGACTAAATATTGATAGCAGCTAGCGCTTGCATGGATTGACCTTCAAGATAAAAGCATTCTGAAATCAAGCAAATACAAGCGCTAAAAGCTATTTATCTAATAGCAGCCGGGCCCTGGATGCCCGGCTTTTTGCTTTGGAGAACACCGTGAACGACGATCAACTCCTGCGCTATTCGCGTCACATCCTGCTCGATGAGGTCGGCATCGAAGGCCAGCAGGCTATCCTCGATGCACATGTACTCATCATCGGCGCTGGCGGCCTGGGCTCGCCTGCCGCGCTGTATCTGGCGGCCTCTGGAGTGGGGCAAATCACCATCGTGGACCACGACCAGGTGGACATGACCAACCTGCAGCGCCAGATTGCCCACACCACGGATCGTGTCGGCCAGCCCAAGGTGCAGTCAGCTGCGCAGGCCATGCACGCCATCAATCCTGATGTGCAGGTGCGCTGCATCCAGGAACGCGCCACGCCCGAGCTGCTGGACCAGCTGGTCGCCCAGGCCACGGTGGTGCTGGACTGCTGCGACAACTACCAGACCCGTCAGGCGGTCAATGCTACCTGCGTCAGGCACCGCGTACCGCTGGTGGCCGGTGCGATCATTCGTTTTGATGGCCAGATTACGGTGTTTGACCCCCGTCAAACCACCTCTCCGTGCTACGCCTGTCTGTTTTCCCCGGACGAAAGCTTTGAAGAAGTGCAATGCTCCACCATGGGCGTTTTTGCACCGCTGGTCGGCATCATTGGCTGCATGCAAGCTGCTGAATCTTTAAAGATTATTGCCAACATCGGCAATTCGCTTGCAGGAAAGTTGCTTATGCTGGATGGTAAAAGCATGGAATGGTCAGTCATGAAAACCAGCCGGAATTCTGACTGTCTGGTATGCAATACCCATTCAATGCATTTACACAAGTAGGAGTAGGACTACATTACCCACCCTCTGATCTATGCACAATGACTTTCTGCCCAAAAATACTCCACTCTCTGCTGGCCTTTGCTAAACCGTGAAACTTAAAACTTTCTTTGTGGAAGACAACCCCACAATTCGCGAAAACCTCATCGACACCCTGCTTGAGCTGGCCGATATCGAACCAGTGGGTTTCGCAGAAACCGAAGCAGAGGGCACGGCCTGGCTGACCAATCCTCACAATCAATGGGATCTGGCCGTGGTTGACCTGTTTCTGCGCCAGGGCAGTGGTCTGGGTGTCGTGGCAGCCTGCCAGGGCCGTAGCACCGAGCAGAAAGTCATCGTGCTGAGCAACTATGCAACGGTTGACGTGCGCCATCGATGCCGTGAACTGGGCGTTGATGCCGTCTTTGACAAGTCGAACGAGATTGATGCCCTGCTCGATTTCTGCATGGAAATGACATAAAAAAAAGCTGACCCAGTGGTCAGCTTTTTTTTATGTGGCAAGGCCGGGCGGCACATCAGTCAATCAAACGATTTTTCAAGGCGTAGTAGGTCAAATCGCTGTTGGAGGAAAGGCCCATCTTCTCCATCAGACGGGTGCGGTATGTGCTCACCGTCTTGACGCTCAGCGACAGGGACTTGGCAATCTCTCCCGCTGTCTCACCCTTGGCCAGCTTCAGGAACACCTGGAACTCACGCTCAGACAGCTGCTCGTGCGGCGGCACATCGTCCTTGCGGTTGAGCTGCTGGGCCAGCAAGTCAGCCACTGTAGGCGTCAGATAGCGGCGACCCAGTGCGATGGTGCGGATCGCTTCAGCGATTTCCTTGGGCTCGCATTCCTTGTTCAGATAGCCGCTGGCACCCTGGCGAATCAGGTTGATGGCGTAATGCTCTTCGGGATATCCACTCAGAATCAGAATGCCCATGTCCGGGGCCTTGGCCCGCAGCATGGCCAAGGCATCCAGACCACTTTGACCGGGCATGGACAGATCCATCACCAGCACGTCAATATCCTGCTGTCGAACCAGATCGATGGCTTCCCGCCCGTTACTGGCTTCACCAACCACGCGCAGATCCACGTGTTCCGACAAATACTGGCGCAGACCTGAACGCACAATAGCGTGGTCATCCACAATACCTACTTTGATCATCGATGCCTCTTTTAGTTAAAGGAGTGGATACTCGCTTGCCATATTTCACCGAAATCATTCAGTGCACTATAGAAGCAAATCCCGATTCATCTTGATTATGAGCAATATCTGGCCCACACTGGCGCGCAATTGGAGGATTTGAAGTGAACTGGAGAAAATTCCGACACCTGGCAATTGGCATGCCACTGGCCATATTAGCGGCAGGCCTCATGATTGGCACCAGTCAGTATGGGTATCAGCAGACCAGCAAATCGCTGTCGGAGTTGACGTATACATACGACACTCGCACTGAGACCAGCACGCTGCTGCGGGACATGCTGGATGCCGAGACAGGCTTGCGCGGCTATCTACTCACGCATGATGCCCAGTACCTGCAGCCTTACAGCAATGCCATCTCGCATATTCACCAGTCACTGGAAGTCATCCGTCAGCAGGTGGACAACACCCCCCAGAAGCTGGCGCTGTTCATTCCTCTGGCCCAGACCATTCAGCGCAAAACGGCCGAGATGGATCTGAGCCTCAAGCTCTTTGAAGAAGGCAATGCAGATGCACTGAAGTTCGTCATGTTCACCGATATGGGCAACAAGGACATGAACGGCATCCGCTCCCTGGCGCGCCAGCTCGATGCCATGATGGCCAGCGATGTGCAGCAGTACGAGCAAAGCATCAAGACTTCCCTGCTCTGGGCGCATATTGGCGTGACAAGCATCACCCTGATCGGCTTGTTTGCCTTCTACCTGTACCTGCGCCAGAACAAGCTGGTGGCACGTCTGCACCGCCGTGAGCAGGCGCTGCAGTCCGAAGAGCGTTCACGCCTGGAGCAGCTGGTACGTGAGCGCACAGCCTCGCTGACCGAACTGGCGACTCACTTGCAGCAGGTGCGAGAAGATGAACGCGGCCACCTCGCACGGGAGCTGCATGACGAACTGGGTGCACTGCTGACTGCTGCCAAGCTCGATGTGGCACGCCTGAAGTCCAAGATCGACATGAACAACCCGGAAGCGGCCGACCGCGTCAAGCACCTGACGGAAACGCTCAACAGCGGTATTGCACTCAAGCGCCGGATCGTGGAAGACCTGCGCCCCTCGTCCCTGGCGAATCTGGGGCTGTCCACTGCACTGGAAATTCTGACCAGCGAGTTTTCCACGCGCAGCGGTCTGACGCTGGAAGCCCATCTGGAGCCCGTGGAACTGGGCGAAGCCACAGAGCTGACCATCTACCGCCTGGTACAGGAAGCGCTGACCAATATCGGCAAATATGCCAAAGCCACAACCGTCCACGTCTCCGTACACAACTACCCCACCTATGTCGCAGTACAGATTGCAGACAATGGGCGCGGTTTCGACACCTCCAGCATCCGCCCCAATTCGCATGGACTGGCTGGCATGCGCCACCGCGTAGAGGCTGCAGGCGGCCGCCTGACCATTCAATCTACGGTTGGCGAAGGCACGACGGTCTCGGCCATCATCCCGACGGCAGCACAGCACAGCGACAACCAGCCAAGCACCCAGGACGAGGCCGTACAGCCTTCCTGACGGGCCTTAACCGCAAGAACAGCGCAATAGCGCCAAAGCCCTTTGCAGCCATGCTGCATAGGGCTTTTTTATTTTCAAACCAGCATTTGTCGACATGACACATGCATGCGCTGCGCCTGCCTGCGCCACCAGCAAAAGCAGCACATGTAGTCCTGCTAGCACATGGCCGCCCAGTCATATGCTGACACCAACCCCTAGCCACATCTGGCATTCACAGTTTTTCTGCCGCACTACATTGAGCACATCGAACTTCGATTGCTTATATATAAAAGCTTAAAAACAAAGTGAGTACAAACTGAAACAAATACCAAGGAGACAACATGCTGCATTACGCCCTCGTATTTCTCGTGATTGCATTGATTGCTGCCGTATTCGGGTTTGGTGGCATTGCCTCCGGTGCCATGGGTATTGCGAAGATTCTGTTTTTCGTCTTCGTGGTCATGGCGATCGTCACCTTTGTTCTGGGCCTGCTCAAGAAAAAAGGCTAGGTCCGAGCTCATAGCTCACCGCGACGCATTGTTGACACATTGAAAGATGAAAACTATGAGCAGCACCTCCAAACACAGCAAGAAAGCCATTGCAGAAGCCGTCGACGACATACAGGACAGCCTGCAGGATGCTGCGCAAGACGCCGCATCCCAAGCCAAAGCGATGGCGGATGACGCCGAAGACATGGCACAGGACGCCATCAAGAGCACACGAAAAGCAGCCAGCAGTGCACGGAACAAAGCCCAGGAAGGCCTGCAGGCTGTGGAAAAAGAGCTGGCCCCTGCGATTGAACAGCTGGCAACCCGGGCACAGGACTTCTGCAGCCGCAGCATTGCCTTCTGTGCAGACAGTTCTGACAAGGCCCGCCGCCGCATGCTGGAAGCAGCCGAGACCACCACGCATTACATGGTCGAGCGGCCCGGCAAAGCGCTGATCATGGCTGCCGCCGTAGGGGCTGCCGTCACGGCAGCGGCCTTGATGATGCTTGGCCGCCGCCGCTGAACGAGCTTCTCTCCATTTTTTCAGCCCGTGGCACTCATGGTGCGCATGCCAAGGGACCCATCATTGCGCACCCAACCTTCCTCTGAATTCAAAGGACGTCTATGAAGAAAACTACACGTGCCATCGCATTTGCCACTCTGGTGGGTGCCACCATCATCGGTGCCACTGGCTGCTCCGTGTTCCGTGATCAGCAGTCCGTAGGCTCTTATGTAGACGATGCTGGCATCACTGCTGCTGTCAAGGCCAAGTTCGCCGAAGACAAGACGGTTGCGGCCACCGCCATCTCTGTAGAAACCATGAAGGGCACCGTGCAGCTGTCTGGCTTCGCCAAGAGCCAGGCTGAAAAAGACCGTGCTGGTGCCATTGCACGCAGCGTCAATGGCGTAACTTCGGTGCGCAACAATATTGTGGTTCGCCCCTGAGGTCAGGCAGATCACGGGAATGCTGTCTGGCAACAGACAGCCGTCCCGTGGTCTGGCCTTCACCGCTCCATCGCCACCCACAATTTTCCACCGCTGTGGGTGGTGATGTTCATCTGGGGATCAGGCCACTGCATCAGGCCGTCAGCTTCCCCATCAAGGCCTGCAGCACCGTGGGTGACACAAACTTGCGCACTTCATCGCCCCCCAGCGTGGCAATTTCACGCACCAGCGTACTGCTGATGAACATGGTCTCGGCACTGGGCGTCAGAAACACTGTCTCGGCCTGCGGCAGCAAATGCTTGTTCATGCCAGCAAGCTGAAATTCATAGTCAAAGTCCGTGCCTGAACGCAGACCGCGCACCATCACCTTGGCGCCCTGCTGCTTCACAAAGTCACGCACCAGACCGTCAAAACTCTCCACGCGCACATTGGGCACATCGCTGAATACGGCGCGCGCCATGGCCATGCGCTCTTCGAGCGTGAACATGGTCTTCTTGTGGTGCGCCATGGCCACCCCGACCACCACCTCACCAAACAGCTGACTCGCCCGGCGAATCATGTCTTCATGCCCCAGTGTGATAGGGTCAAACGTGCCGGGATACACGGCAACTACGTGCTCAGCCATAGCGATCTCCATGTGGTGTGCATTGCAATGCGCGCGATTATGCCTGTCCTGGATTTAGGGCAAAAAAATAGCTTCCAGCGCGCATGCAGCAAGCGCTGGAAGCTATCAATTCCGAGATTTAGTCCTCAGTCTGCGCGTTTTTTCAGCAAGTGTGCGTGCACATTGCCTGCCTTCAGATAGCGGTACTGCTGCAGGCCCAATGCCGCCAGCGCCTCATCATCCCAGACCTTGGGTGCTTCCAGATAGACAAAGCCATCGTCGGCCACCGCATGGGCCGCGGCCTTGAGCGCAGGGGCAAACAATGCCTCCATGGCGAACGGAGGATCAATAAATACGGCATGCCAGTGGCCTGCCACGCTGTGGTTCAGTGCACCAACACCATCGCCACGCTGCACCTGTACGGCCTCTGCCTTGAGCTGCTGGGTCAGTCGCTCCAGCTGCTGCGCCAGCGCAGCATCCTGCTCGATCAGGCGCACCTGCGCGGCACCGCGTGAAGCGGCTTCAAAACCCAGCGCACCGGTGCCCGCAAAGGCATCCAGGCAGCGCCAGCCGCCCAGATCCTGCCCCAACCAGTTAAACAGGGTTTCGCGCACACGGTCTGGTGTGGGGCGCAAGCCAGGGCGTTGCGCCACCGCCAGACGGGTGCGACGCCATTGCCCGCCGATGATGCGCACTTCACCCGCACCACCTGCACCGGGCCTGGCAGACTTACCCTGGGCTTTGCTGCCAGGCTTTTTGCCTGCGGCAACGGCGGCGGCCTCTGCCTCCGCCTGCTTGTAGGCTTCGCGGCGTTTCAGGCGCGCTTCCAGCGCCAATGCTTCTTCAATATTGCGATAACTGTTGCGGCCCATTATTTCTTTTCCCCTAACACGACGGTCACCATGCGATCAGGCTGGATCGCACGCTGCATGGCACTGCGTACCTCGTCCACCGTCAGGGCTTCGATCCGGTCAGTCCAGTGATCCAGATAGTCCAGGGGCAAATCATTCCACGCGATATTGGCCACATTGGCCAACAGCTTGCGGTTGCTGTCGATACGCAGCGCAAAGCTGCCGACCAGATTGTCCTTGGCATCGCGCAGTTCTTGCTCTGTAGGGCCTTCAGCAATGAATTTTTTCAGCGTCTCGTGGGCCACCTGGCGGGCCTGCTCGGCCTGATCGGGGCGCGTCTGCAGGCCCACGGTAAAGGCGCCTGCATGCAGGCCGGGCGAGAAGCTGCTCGAGACCCCATAGGTCAGACCGCGCTTTTCACGCACTTCCTCCATGAGGCGGGACACCAGTCCGCCGCCGCCCAGAATGTGGTTGCCCACCAGCAGGGCGAAGAAATCCGGGTCATTGCGCTTGATGCCGGGCTGGCCAATCAACACCTGCGCCTGAGCGGATGCAAAGGGAATGCGGATGTCCTTGGCAGCTTCCAGCACTGGCACTTCCTGCACGGCAGGCAGTGGTGCACAGCCCTTGCCATCGTCCTTGGGCAGGCGTGAGAGCAGCTGCTGCACCAGCGTATCGGCCTGCGCTCTGTCTACCGCCCCCACCACGCTGACCTTGGCGCGGCAGGCCTGGAACATGTCGCGGTAGAAGTTCTGCATGGCCTTAGTGTCAACGCGTTGCAGTGACTCCGCTGTCGCACGCTGACCATAGGGGTGAGCGCCATACACAGCCTGCGCATAGGCCTTGCCTGCCACGGTGCCGGGGCGGGTGTTGGACTCCGCAATCGCAGCCGTCCAGCGTGCACGCTCACGCTGCCAGATCTGCTCAGGCCAGCTGGGGTTGGCCATCTGGCGCGAAGCCAGCTCGACCGAGCGCTGCAGCAGCTCAGGCTCTGTCAGGCTGCGCAGTGAAAACTCAAAGCTATCCCTGTCCACACTGGCACCAAAGGAAGCTCCCAGGTCCGCCCAGGCCTCGCCCAGCGCGTTTTCATCCAGTGCTGGCAGCTTGCCCTCGGCCTTCACCCCTTTGTCCAGCATCATGCTGACAGCGGTAGACAGCCCGGCCTGCTCTTGAGGATCGCGGCGTGCACCGGCATCAAACATCACCTGCACATCCACCATGGGGATGTTCGGGCTTTCTACCAGCCAGACCTGGGCACCAGAGGGCTGTGTCCAGTGCTGAATTGGCAAAATCGCCCACGCGGAATTCATGCCAAAACCGGCCAAAGCGCCCACCAGCCAAGCGCTGGCAGCTATGTTTTTTACTTTTCTCATGTTCGCTCTCAATGCTTGTGGGGAACGGCAACTGCAGCACGGGGGGCATCACCCAGCGCACGTGGCTGTGGCACCAGCGTGCCTACGGTCAGCTGGTCATCGCCAAAGTACTGGCCGGCTACACGCTGCACATCGGCAGGCGTGACCTGCATCAGCGCATCCAGCAGCAACTCTTCCGCATTCACAGGCATGCCCATCACCCAGTAGCTGCCCAGGCTCTGTGCCTGGCCCATGACAGAGTCGCGCTCATACACCTGCGAGGCTCGCCACTGGGTCTTGACGCGCTGCAGCTCGGCATCGGTCACCCCTTCCCTGGCAATGCGCTGCACCTGGGCGCGCAGGGCCTGCTCCAGCTCGGTCGTGCTCTTGCCCTGCGCAGGAACGCCCGAGAGGATGAACAGCGCGGGGCCGCGCCCCATCACGCCTGCGGAGCTGCTTGCGCCATCAGCCACACGGTCTTTGCCCTGCACCAGCGCACGCTCCAGGCGTGCACCGTCATAGCCGTCCAGCACGGCAGAGAGCACCAGCAGCGCCAGCGCATCCTTGTCTTCAGCCGTCAGGTTCTGCACATTACGGATGGAAGGCACGCGGTAGGCCATGGCCACATAGGCCTGCTCCGCGGGTTGCTTCACTTCAATGCGGCGCATGCCCAGCTGGCGCGGCTCCTCGCGCGGCTTACTCACCGGCGCGGGGCGGGCAGGAATCTTGCCGTAGGTTTCCTCTGCCCACTGCCTGACCTGGTCCACGTCCACATCACCGGCAATCACCACGGTGGCGTTCTCGGGCACATACCACTTCTGGTGGAATTCGCGCACGTCATCGGGTGTCATGGCTTCCAGATCGCTCATCCAGCCCACCACCGGGCGGCCATAGGGATTGGCATGGAAGACCGCGGCCGAGAGCTGCTCAAACAGCATGGCGCGCGGATTGTCTTCCGTGCGCATGCGGCGCTCTTCCTTGACCACCTCGATTTCCTTGGTGAACTCTTCGTCTGGCCACTGGTTGTGGGCAAAGCGGTCTGCTTCCAGCGCCATCACCTCACGCAGGCGATTGGCAGGAATCTGCTGGTAGTAGCCCGTGTAGTCACGATTGGTAAAAGCGTTTTCCTGCCCGCCCAGCGCAGCCACGCGGCGCGAGAACTCACCCGGCGCCAGCTCTTTGGAGCCCTTGAACATCATGTGCTCCAGCACGTGGGCCACGCCGGTCGTACCATCGACTTCATCCATGGCACCCACGCGCAGCCACACCATATTGATGGCAGTGGGTGCACGGTGATCTGGCTGAACGATCAGCTGCATGCCGTTGCTCAAAGTAAACTGCTGCGCAGCTGTCGCTGGGCTGGCCGCCGTCGTCGTCGTGCTGGCAGCCTGGGACGCAGGCATGGATGACGCGCCCACGGGCTGCGAATTCTCGGCCATCGCACTCAGGCTGGCCACAAGCGCTAGGAGGGATAAAGTTCGTTTCATAGAATGAAGGATTCTAAGAACCCGCCAATGTTCAGTTTTTTCAAGAAAAAAGCCCCATCTGCCGACACCACGCCTGCGCTTGAGCAGGCTGAGAACGTCGCATCTACGACCTCTGCCCCCCAGGCCGAGGACAGTTCCACCCCTGCAGCCAAGACAGCTTCTGTCGGCGGCTGGCTTCGCAACACCTTCGGAATAAGCGGCAAGGAAGAAGTTCCTTCCAGCCCTGCGCCCGAAGCCTTTGAGGCAGCACCAGAACCCCAGGCCAAGCCCACACTGCCTGCCGACCGCGGCAGCTGGATGGACCGCCTCAAAGCGGGGCTGCGCAAGACCGGCACCAGCATTACCTCCGTATTCACGGGCACCAAGATTGATGATGCCCTGTACGAAGAGCTGGAAGACGCACTGCTCATGGCCGATACCGGTGTCAAAGCCACCATGTATCTGCTCGAAGACCTCAAGCGCCGCGTCAAGGAAACCAAGACCACCGATCCAGCTGCCGTCAAGGCACTGCTGGCCGATGCCCTGGCTGACCTGCTGCAGCCGCTGGAAAAGCCGCTGACCATCGGCGAGCACACGCCCACCGTCATCATGGTGGCCGGCGTGAACGGCGCAGGTAAGACAACATCGATTGGCAAGCTCACCAAGCACCTGGCGGACAACAACCAGTCTGTGCTGCTGGCCGCAGCCGACACCTTCCGCGCTGCTGCCCGCGAACAGCTGGGCGTATGGGCCACCCGCAATACCGTGGAAATCATCAGCCAGACCGGGGGCGACCCCGCTGCCGTGAGCTTTGACGCCGTGAGCGCAGGCAAGGCACGCAAGAAGGACATCGTGCTGGTCGACACTGCAGGCCGCCTGCCTACGCAGCTGCACCTGATGGAAGAGCTCAAGAAGATCAAGCGCGTGGTCACCAAGGCCGATGACTCTGCTCCTCACGAAGTGCTGCTGGTCATCGACGGCAACACCGGCCAGAACGCGCTGCACCAGGTCAAGGCCTTTGATGATGCCCTGGGCCTGACAGGCCTGATCGTGACCAAGCTGGACGGCACCGCCAAGGGCGGCGTGCTGGCCGCGATTGCGCAGGAGCACGCCATTCCCGTGTACTTCATCGGCGTGGGCGAAAAGCTGGAAGATCTGGAAACCTTCAACGCCAAGGAGTTTGCCCAGGCGCTGCTGGCCTAAGGCTCTAGAATTTTCATAGCGCCTTGCGCTTGCATAACAAGGACTTCAGACACAAAAGTATCTGAAGTCCTTTTTTTATCAGCGCTGGCAGCTCGCTTTTTTGATGTCCACCTGTGCCGCCACCCAGCCTGCATAGTCCGGATGTGCAGCCTCCATGCGCAGCAACAGCTGCGGCACCTCATACGGGTGTTCGGCCTTCAGCCAGTCCAGCAGACCATCCACGGCCTCGGGCAAGGTCTTGAAAACCAGCCGCCACTCGGCGCTGCGCTCCAGGCTGCCTTGCCATTCGTAGTGGGAATGGATGGCTTCTATCTGCACACAGGCCGCCACACGAGCCTGCACGGCGGTCTGTGCCAGGCGCTCGGCATCGATCGCGCTGTCTACGGTGCTGGTCAGCACCGCCACGTTGTTCCAGTTTGCAATCTCCATGGGCTGCATTGTCCTGCGTCTAGGGCGTGTTCACATAAACATTGGGTTCGCGCAGCCACGACAAGGCTGGCAAT
>ENA-UOJC01001197-UOJC01001197.1-human-gut-metagenome-genome-assembly--contig:-C104-NODE-1197-length-37554-cov-5.654444_pt1 | contig 37554 bp, 29 predicted proteins | sample MGYA00242339_ERZ723886 | MGnify/ENA metagenome assembly ERZ723886 | reverse complement strand
GTTCGCAGAATGGAGGGCCGGGAGGCTGGGGGAATGATCAGACCGGGTGTTGGACGAGCAGCAGTGATGCCGCCCAACTGTTCAATTATACCAAATACAACAACTCCAGCATGAACTTCTGCGGTTACAACGACTATGGCGGCGGCGGATACGGCGGCAACCCTTATAGCTGGAATGGAGAAACGTGTTTAAGAGCCTACAATTCCACCACCTACGGTCCGACGTATACCTTCACCGGTGTCTACTGTTCTCAGTCAGTCGGATATACGAGCGGAGGCAAATCCTGCGTTCAGTACAGCAAAGGACAGGAGTCTAACAATGTCTGCCACCAGATGCCGTACCAGAAGGACTACTACTCGTATATTGAGACCAGATACGTCTGCGGCCTCAACTACGACGGAGGCTACATCGGCGGCGGTTACGGGCCATCTGAAGAATATGGCCTTCCGAGTAACAAGAATTACAACGACTGGAGTGGTAATTCGAGTCTGAGCGACTATGAAGAACTGAAGACGTGTCCGAAAGGGCATCCGAACAGTTATTATTAGTTCATATGCTCCTGCCTGAGACGAAAACGCCGGGGAAATCCCCGGCGTTTTTCCGTATCAGAAGCTGAACTGATTCAGCGCGCCGTCCTTGATATCCTGTGCGCGCATGTTTTCGGAATCCGTATCCGTCATGGACAGGTCTTCAAGCACCAGCGATGCATCCAGGAACGTCAGCGTCAAATCCGCCTCCAGAGAAGCCCCTTCCTCGCTGTTGCTCCAGATCATGGCATTTTCGTCATCGGGCTGACCGTATTTCTGGATGACGGCGCGCCAGAAATCCTGCCGCCGTTTACGTTTCAGGAACATGCCTTCGTATGTGTCCCCCCATGAATGGTTGCCTTTGTTGACATACCGGATGCGATATGCCCCGTTGTCGGCGAACATGCTGGTGAAATCGACCGTCAGCGTTTCCTTGTATTCCGGTTTTTCAAATACCAGCTTTTCCACATATTCCTCTTTTCTTTCCTGCGCCGTTTCCTGAATGCAGTGTTTGACGTCGGCAAAGCGGATCATGTTCTTTTTATGGCATTCCAGCTTGTATTTCCATTGCAGGAAAGGCGGGATTTTGGTGTTTTTGAATTTCAGCGCGAAACCGTTTGCCGAAGCAACTTCCATGACTTCCTCGGGCGACATCCGGAGCATCACGCCGGCGATATCGAATTTTGAAGCGTCCGTCTGGTAATTTCCGGCGCGGCGCCGGCGGCGTTCAAAAATCGACAGATGCTCCTCCTCTTCTTTTTTGCGGGGACGGCGATTGCCCAGTGAGGGCAGAGAAGAGGACTCTCCCCGACCCAGATCGGGCAGAGACGGCGCCTCGGCAGAGGACAGACGGGAAAGAAGACCGGCTTCGGTTGACGGGGGAATTGTCTGCGGCACAGGGGCCGCGGAAGGAACGGAACCGGAGGCCGGAGCAGGCGCCGGAGTTCCACCGGCCGGAGCCCCCGCGGGAAAAGTCGCCGGCGGCGGCAAAGACGGCGCGGCAGCCGGCCGGGCAAATCCCGACGAAGCCGGCTGCGGACGCGGAAGCGCCGGCAAGGACGTCCCGGACGCCGGAGCAGAAGGCGACGGCGCGGCTTCTGTCTGGTCTTCAACCGCCTTGCGGACCTCGGGCAGTTCGGAATCAAAATCCCCCTCGTCGAACAGGTCGTTAATGCCCTGAGCGGAAAGCGGCGTTGCGCTGAGTAAAAAGACGAGGAAGACAAAAAACTTTTTCATAACCCCTGCCGAGATAACAATTCATAAATAAATTTATATGATTATAGGCATATCGCCGACTTTTTTGAAACAGGAAGAATGAAGAATATGACAAAAATTAAATCGCTTGGGGTTTTCTGCGGCTCGGCCTCCGGCAGCAATCCGGCCTATATTGAATCCGCACGCACGTTGGGAACCCTTTTGGGGGAAAACGGCATCCGTCTGGTTTACGGCGCCGGTCATGTCGGTATGATGGGCGCGGTCGCCGAAGCCACCCTCAAAGCCGGAGGACAGGTCACAGGCATCATTAACGAACTGCTTCAAAGCCGCGAAGAACAGAAGCTGGAACTCAGCGAACTGCAGATTCTTCCCTCGCTTCATATCCGCAAAAACGCGCTGTTCGATTCTTCGGACGCCTTCTGTATTCTTCCGGGCGGCATCGGAACACTGGATGAGGTTTTTGAAATCGTCACGCTGAAACAGCTGGGCGAACATGTGAAGCCGATCGTCATGTGCAATGTCAACGGTTTCTGGGAACCGTACCGCCGGATTATCGATTCGCTGATTCACGAAGGCTTTGTGAAACCGTCGGATGCCGGGCTTGTCACCTATGTTGACCGAGCCGAAGACGTTCTGCCGGCCGTTGAAGCCGAAATCGAACGCGCGGCGGGAATCAGAAAAGCCGTTTAGCGCGGAAACAGAAGAGACAGCGAGGAATATTCCGGCGTCATCAGGTAATTGCGGCTGAACCCGATATCAATCTGCCGGGCGGCGGTCAGATCAATCAGCGCCGCCTGTATCCGGCCGTTTCCCTCTTTGGCCGATCCCAGGGAATGCACGCGGCCGGCGCAACATCCTTCCCGGATCATGCCGGCCGCGGTATATTCCGTCATGGCCGCCAGCATTTCCAAAGCAAAACCGCGCAGGGATCTGAAATCGGCTTCATGACCGGCCAGCAACCATTTCCGAGCGATTTCGGAAATATTTTTTCCCATGGTCGCCGCAATGACGCCGACGGTGTCCCGCCGGGGCGCCGAAGTCCGGTAAAACCGGTCGGCCGCGCACGAACCGTTCGGAAAGCGCGGAAAGGGTATTTCGGCCGCGACCGTTTCTTCATCGTCCTTATATATATAAAGTGTTTCGCCTTCCGCCGCACAGGCGCAGTAAACGTACACTGCCCGCGGCTGAAGGATCATTTCCCCGGCACACATGTCCATCAGGCCGTTCAGGACGGGAACAACCTCTATTTCCGCCAGACGGCACCATTCATCACGCGAGACGTTTTCCCGGACAAAACCCCATCGCCCCTCAAACAAAGCCAGCTCATCCAGATACGGCAACAGGGACGTCAGCTCGGGCTCGTCCGTCACAACGGGAATATAACGTTCAGCCTCGCCCAGAGGCAGAGGCTCCTGTTCGTCGGGTTCGTAAAAGAAATAGGACGGCATCGCCTCTTCAACGGCGCGGCGTCGGCGTTCCTCGCCGGACGGAATTTCCGAAGGGCCGAAAAGAGTGTCAACGACCTGTCCGGCCGACATGTCCTCTGGCTGATCCGCACACATTCTTCTGCCTTTCTTTCCTGCGTTTTTCCATTCAAAGAGTATCTTTTTTCCGTTTCCTCCGCCATATGTTTTTCGTCGAAAAGATTACTATACGATTTTATAAAAATATTGACTTCCTTTGAAGACAAGTTCATCTTTCCTCTTTGGAAAAATTTCTGTATTGTAGTTTGTTACAGTGTTTTAACAGGATTTGGAATGAATCGGCGGTTTTGGTTCGGCCTATTAATCGTTCTTTCGGTGCTTCCGGCGGCGTGTGCGTCCGTGCCGAAGGATCCGCAGGCCCGCGCCGTTTACGAACGCAACAATGACCCGCTTGAACCGCTGAACCGCCAGATATTCGCGTTCAACCTGCGTGCGGATCAGTATGTCATGCGGCCGGTCACAAAGGCCTACCGCGCCGTCACGACGCCGGATTTCCGAAAAGGGGTGAGGACGTTTTTCGCCAACCTGCATACTCCGGTCACCGTCGTGAATGACATTCTTCAGCTGAATCTGCCGGAAGCCGGAAAAGAGCTTTCACGCTTTACGATTAACTCGACGCTGGGCTTTTTCGGGATATTTGATGTCGCTGACCGTCTGGGCATCGCACCGCAGGCGCAGAGCTTCGGAAATACGCTGGGGGTTTGGGGCTCCCCTCCGGGGCCGTTTCTGATGCTCCCGCTTCTGGGGCCTTCGGACGTCCGCGACCTGATCGGAATGGGCGCCGACATTGCCTTTGACCCGCTGACATATGCCGCGGTGACCCATGACCGCAGGACGATGGCGAGTATCCTGGTGTCCATGGATATTCTCGAAGCGCTGGCCAAATATGAAAATTCGCTTGACCTGCTGGATGACGCGCGGAAAAATTCGCTGGATTACTACGCCTATACCCGATCAATGTACCAGCAGTACCGGCGCGCCGCCGTCGATGAAGCCGCCGGACGCAAAAACAGCGAAGGACAAAAAGCCTCGTACGAGTTCTCTTTGGATGATTTTGACGACGAAGACACGGAATAGGATAACAAAACATGAAAAAATATTTATGTCTGCTGATTCTCGGATTGTTCGCCGCCTCGGGCACACGGGCGGAACAGGCCGCCTCGCCGCGCGCGTTTGCAGAACAGCTGGCCGACCAGATCATGAAAGAGGTCGTGCTCAGCAAAAGCGCCATGCCTGAAAAACAGGCCGCATTCCGGCGCGTTTTCCTGGAGGCAACCAACATCCGCACGATCGCCCGCTTCACGCTTGGTCGTTATTACAAAAGCGCAACGGAAGAACAGCGTGAGGCTTTCATCAGCGCCTTTACCGACAACGTCATCCTGACCTGGACCGAACGCTTCAGCAATTATGCCGGCAAACAGATCAAGTTCAGGGATACGCGTCAGGATAAAAATGACTTCTATGTCAATTCCACGCTGGATATTCCGAACACGGAAAACGACATTGAAATCATCTGGCGCATCAGTGATAAAAAGGGTCACATGCAGCTGGTTGACCTGGTCGTCGAAGGCGTCAGCATGATCATGAGCTACCGCAACGAATACGCTTCCGTCCTGCAGCAGAACGGCGGCGACGTACAGACCCTGATCAACATGCTGAACAACAAAAACAAGGCGCTTCTGAACCCGCCGAAAAAATAACGGAAGCCGAAAAGCAAAAGCCGCCTTTCCGGGCGGCTTTTTTCCTCAGGCCGAAGGTTAATCCAGGTCGACGTCCAGAATTGCCATGTTGAAATCGTACGACACTTCGCCTTCATCCTCGTTGCGGTAAACGACTCCGATGAACTCGCCGCCGATGACGACCTCCGCCGGGGCGTCCCGGCCTGTTCCGGGCTGAACCGTCAGGCGATCCGTGTTGAACTTCACGCGCAGGTAATTCTGCAACTTGGCCATTTCGTTCTTATTCATTCCGTTCTCCTTTGCATCTGTAAGGGCGAAAGATGACACTTTTCGCATGAAAGAACAACACAATTTAATCCGTTGACAAACGCGCGGAATTTGATACCCTTCAAAGCCTACTTCCGAGAACGCGGACGCTCCGGCGCCCCGCCTCTTTGAAACAAAGAGGACTATCGGGACAAAAACAAATGAAATGGAGATGAAAAACATGTCAAAGCGTTTAGCTGCGAAATACAAAATCAATCGCCGTCTGGGTCTGAACCTGTGGGGTCGCGCCAAAAGCCCCGTCAACCGCCGCGAATACGGCCCGGGACAGCATGGACAGCATAAGGGCAAACCCACCGATTACGGCACGCAATTGCTCGCCAAGCAGAAACTCAAGGGCTATTACGGCAACGTTTCCGAAAAGCAGCTCCGCAAGTATTATGCCGAAGCTATCCGCCGCACGGGCGACACTTCGGAAAACCTGATCGGCCTGCTGGAAAGCCGTCTGGACGCGATCGTGTACCGCATGAAATTCGTTCCGACCGTTTTTGCGGCCCGTCAGTTTGTCAACCATGGGCACATCATGGTGAACGGCAAGCGCGTCAACATTCCCTCCTATCTGGTTCGGGAAGGCGACGTTATCGAAGTCCGCGAAAAATCCCGCCAGCTGGCTTCCGTCATTGATGCCATGGCGTCTGCGGAACGCGACATCCCCGATTATATGGAAGTCGACGCGAAAGCGTGCAAAGGCACCTATCTGCGTACGCCGAAATTCGCCGACGTTCCCTATCCGGTACAGATGGAGCCGAACCTGGTCATCGAATACTATTCCCGTTAATCCGACGGATTTATTCATGGAAAGCCCTCCGCACGGAGGGCTTTTTTATGGCCTCATAAAAAATGGCACGCCGATTGCATGTAAGATTGCAGTCTTATTTTTATGAGGAATAAAAACATGGATGTGTCGGTCAGAAAATATAATGCTCAGACGAATCCTTCCGCCGCGGCGAATTTCGTGCCGAAAATCGAACCGGGCGCGACAAGCGACGCTTTTCTTTCAATACTAAGCCAGGTTCGCGTTTCGGCCAGCGCCGAAGAAAGTGCGGAAAAGGTCTTTTCCCGCATTTCGCAGACGGCCAATGCGGCTCATTCCATAAAAAAGGCCGAAAAACCGAAAGCCGCCGTCCCCGCGAACAGAACGGAATACGTCAAATCAAAGCCTTCTTCCCCGGCCGAAAAGCCCCGGGACTCATCCAAACCCGCGACCGGAACGAAAACCGACACTCCGGATGGGCAAAAGATTCCGGCCGAAGAAAATAATGCCCGGACCGAAAACACCGGAAAAACAGAAAATGAAAGCGACACCCCGACGGATGCTCCGACCCCGGAAACGGGAAAGGAAAATGGAACCGCCGTTAAAGCCGACGGCAAAGACGATTCCGTCGAAACCGAAACGGTTTTGACCCTGGGAGCCGCGGCCGCGGCTGTCCCGGCGGCCGCAGCGGCTGTTCAGGCCGCCGCCGTTCAGAACGCCGGAGAAACCTTTAACGCGGAAAAAACTCTGGAAACCGTTCCGGGAACAGAGGCGATTTCCACGCCGATTTCCGGAGATAAACCGGCTGAAACAGACGGCGCCGTTCCCGAAGCCCTTAAACCGCAGGAAGTCCTGCCGGAAACCGACGCAGCCGCCGTCCCCGAGATGGAAGCGAAAGTGGCTGAAGCCGTTCAGAACGGCCTGTCTTCTGCGGAAAAAGGCGAGCCTGAAGCCGATGGAAAAGATCCGACCCGTCCGGCCGTGAATACCGGACACAAACAGGAGACAATTCCTGAAGAAGTCGTCAAACGTGTTGTCGAGGAATTCGACCCGCAGACAGAGAAAGCCGCTTCCGCAACCCCGGAAATGACAGCTCCGTCGCCTGAAAAGGCCGGCCGGACGGACAGCCGGGCGGAAACAGATCTGCCGGTTCCGCAGACAGCCCAGGCGGACGACCTGGCCGCAAAGCTTCCGGAAAACGCCAAAATCGCCGTTCAGGTGAAGACGAATACTCCGGAAAACACGGCGGTTCGCACCGCCCCTGAAGAGGAAGCCGGACTTGCGGACGAGACCGTACCTGTCAAACCGACCCATTCCGAAACGACGGCGAAAACCGGGAACACAGCGCCGGCCGCAACGACTTCGGAAACCGCGCGGAACGGCAATGATACCGGACGCAATCCCGACATGGGCGACGGAAATCGCCAGATGCCGAACGCGGGTGTGCTTCCGAATGCCGGAGCAGGCGCGGCTCAGACGGCTCAGGGAGAACAGACTTTCGCCGCCGCTCTGAAAACATCCGCGGCGGAAGGCGTTTCCGCCGTATCGGGAAATTCCGCCGCCGGAACAACGGACGGAGCACAGCCCCTTTTCAACGTCCCCGGCGAAAGTCTGAAAGGCAAAGCCGTTGCCGGAACCGCCCCGGCTCCGAAAGCATCGGTCCCGACGAACGAACTGGTCGATCAGATCAAGGTCAGCATTACCAAAGCCGCCCGAGAAGGGCTGGAAAAAATCAATATCAACCTGAAACCCAAAGAACTGGGAAATATTCAGGTCAGGCTGGAAGTCGACAGCGACGGCAACATGAAAGCCTCGATCATCGCCAGCCGTCCGGAAACACTGGATATGCTCCAGAAGGACGCTTCGGTGTTGCGGCAGGCTCTTCAGGATGCCGGTCTCAAAACGAATGATAACGCTTTCAGCTTCAGCTACCGCGGCGATCAGCAGCCTCAGCAGGAAGCCGGGCGCTTTGCCGGGAATGACCGGCGGCATGACGGCGGACAGGACATTCCCCTCAACGGGGCAGACGCGGCCGCAACAGATGACGATCTGACCGAAGCAATCATCGCTTCGGGCTGGACCGGGCGTCACGCGCTGAACATTCGCGTGTAAACACAGGATATAAGGAGGGAAGGCAATGACAGATGTAAGCAGCACTTCGGCCTTGACCGGAACAGCAGCCCTGCAGGACGCCGTCAGCAACGGCAAGGATTCAAGCTCCTCGGCGCTGGCGCTGTCCGAAGATCTGGATTCCTTCCTGTATCTTCTGACGACGCAACTGAAATACCAGGATCCTCTGTCGCCGATGGATTCGACCGAATTCACCAACCAGTTGGTTCAGTTCGCCGGCGTGGAACAGAGCATCCAGACCAACAAATATCTGGAAACCATCATCAGCCAGAACAACTCCGGCATGGCCAGCCAGGCCGTGAGCTATATGGATCAGGTTGTTCAGGCACAGACAAATTACGTTCCGCTTCAGAACGGAAGCGGCAAATTCGCCTACATCCTGGGTTCGGAGGCTTCCTCGTGCGTTGTCGCCATTCAGGATTCGGACGGTAATTTCGTCCGAACCTTTACCGGTGAACTGAGCTCCGGCCGTCACGTCATCGACTGGGACGGCAAGGACAACGACGGGAACCAGCTGCCGGACGGCGGTTATAAGATCGTCGTGACCGCGGCGGGAGCGGACGGCAAGGATGTCGAAGTCATGACGACGTCTTACGGCCGCGTCACGGGTGTTGCTTACGACGGCGATCTGATTGCCCTTGGCATGGGGGACGTCGTGGTCAATATGAACAGCGTTCTGGCCATCCACGGCGACAGCGAACTGCCGAAGGGCGACCCGGATCCCGATCCGGAAACGCCAACCGTACCGGAAACACCGGAAGAAGGCGACAAGGAAACGGCCTGAAAACAAAAAACACGCCGGTCAGAAATCAACCGGCGGCCAAATTAAGTTTTTTTCACGGCAGAACAGCCTCGGAAAAAACCTAATACAAGGGAGAAAGACATGAGCTTATTTGGAGCACTTAAATCCGGGGTATCCGGTTTAACGTCACAGTCCAGCGCGATGGGAATTATTTCCGACAACGTCGCGAACATCAACACGACCGGCTATAAGGCCACAACGGCCAAATTTTCGACGCTGGTCACCAAACAGGTATCAACGACGCAGTATTCCTGCGGCGGTGTCCAATGCCGCCCCAGCGCCGGCATTGACGCACAGGGCCTGTTGTCGTCGTCGTCGTATTCAACGGATATGGCCATTTCCGGCCAGGGTTTCTTCGTCGTAAACGAAGCCGCCAATCCGGGGAACAACGATATGTGGGGCTACACCCGCGCCGGTTCGTTCGGCAAGGACAATAACGGCTATCTGGTCAACACCGGCGGGTATTACCTGCAGGGATGGTCCTTGTTGCCGTATGACGGTTCCCCGAACGCGAACGTCATCAAGGTCGGCGACAGCTACTATATGAAGGCGTACAAGGACGGCATCGGCAATACGCAGTACATCAATGACAATATCATTGACAGTACAAACCTGAAGCCCATCAACCTGAACAACATCGGCGGCAGTGCGACGCCGACCCGTACGATCAGCCTGGGGGCAAACCTGCCGTCCAGCGATCCCATCTATGATCCGACCCAGCCCGAACTCGGCGGCCGGCACAAAACGGCGGCGCTGATTTATGACTCGCTCGGCAACGCGCACAACATGAATGTCCAGTTCACCAAGGAAACCTCGAATTCTTGGGGTCTTGACGTCCAGATGCCGTCCGGCGCCGCAACGCTGATCACCTACGGCAACCGCGAAGTCACGCAGGATACGACGCCTGACGTCTATTCCGCGCGCGCCCAGCTGGAATTCACCAAGATTCCGACAAACCATTCGACCATTTCAATGGAAGTTGAAGGCGGTAAAACATACGTTTTTGAATTCTCGTCGGACGATACCCTGACGTACTCGCCTTCGCCGAATGAAACGCTTGTCAAAGTCGACATCAAAACCGGTATCGTGACCGTTGCCGACGCCATGGAGCGCTTCCAGGACGTCATTCAGGCGACGGTTCCGAGCGGCGGGCGCTTTGTCGCCAACGGTGGTACGATTGAAATTGAACAGTCCGTCGGCGGCGCCGCGATCACCTTTGACGTCAGCAAGTGTCTGTCATGCAAACAGTCCGCGGCGAATCCCGACCCTGAAACAGGCATTTCGTCGGGCCGCTTCACCCTGCCCGAAATCGACTGGGACATCAAAAACGTCGCCACGATTGATTTCAACAGCACGGCCGTCGCCGATTATGAGGGTCGCACCATTACACTGGGCAACACGATCTACGAGTTTACCAACTCGGCTGCGGTGCCGCCTGTAACGGCCACTTCGCCGAACGTTGCCGTCGATATCAAGGGCGCTATCGTCAACGGTCGTATTGACACGCAGAAGCTGGTCAACCTTTTGAACATCGGCATTACCGAAACCGCATCGGAACCGGTTCGCTTCGTTGCAAGCGGTACGTCCATCGAAATTCATCAGAGCTCTTCGGGTAACCCGATTCTGGTGTCTTCGGCCGATTCAGCCCGTATTAATTTCACCAACAATACGCTGGCGGATTACGACGGGGAAACGGTCACGATCGACGGAAAGACCTATACCTTCATGACGGCGGGCGCCGATCCGACCAATCCTCTGCAGGTCGATATCAGCGGTATTGCGACAGGCGAAGATTCCACCGCCGCCAACGTCATGAACGCCCTGAATTCCGCAATCAAGAAATCGTACGAAAACGAACCGAATCCGGATCGCTACAAACTGTTCCAGGTCAGCGGCTCGACCCTGATTTCGACGGACAACCTGATTACGGCTTCCAGCCTTGGCGGCACGCTTCAGACCTTTACGGGCATTGGCGACGCCGTCAGCGGCCGCGGCAAGACGAATGGTCAGCAGGGCGTCATCGACACGATCAATACGGGCGATCCGATGGTCGTGACGAACACCTTCACTTTCAATGCCAAAGCCGACGCCGAAACGGGATGCCGCATTCCGGCCGTCTGCTTTAACGCGGACGGCACGCCGAAATACATCAATGTCGACAGCATCGCCATTGAATGGGCGACCGGCGCTGAAGACATGACCGGGAACTATGACGAAGCAAACCGGCTTTCCCTGTTCCTGGGAGATGCCAATACGTCCAACGGCCTGACCCACCTGTCCGGCGACTACACGACGAACTACATCAAGCAGGACGGCGCGAAATACGGCAGCTACACCGGCGTGTCCATCAGCGAAGACGGCATTGTGACGGCTTTGTTCGATAACGGTGAAACGCGCCCGATTGCGCAGATTCCGCTGGCAACCTTCGTTGATTCCAACAGCCTGGAAGCCCTGACGGGCAACACCTGGATTGAAACGGACTCTTCGGGTCAGCCGACACTGCGCACCGCCGGCGAAGCCGGTTCGGGCAAAGTCACGGCGACCGCTCTGGAAAACTCGACCGCCGACATCGCGACGGAATTCACGAACATGATTACGACCCAGCGGGCCTACTCTGCCGCGGCCAAGATCATCACGACTTCGGATTCGATGCTGGAGGAACTGATGACCATCAAGCGGTAGTCTCCGCGGACTGTCTTAATCCCTATAACTTACCCCCGGCTCGGCCGGGGGCCTTTTTTTGCAGGACGGCGTTTCGGCCGGATGCGGCGGAAAAGACAGGAGGGGCGTCCCGCCGGACATTGACCTGATCATGCCGTTTTCCGACCCGACCGATGTGCGTGCCGTCGCGGCGCGGACAGCCAACGTGTTTCCCGGATCCGGTGACGGATGCCCCGGCGCATCATGGCCACAACGGGCTTCCATACCGCAGGAAAGCTGAAAGGGCTGGCATCGTATGAAAAATCAATGGATAAGCCGGAAACCGAACACCGGAGTTCCGTCGATTTCCATGCGTATACCCGAGCCGTCTGCCGGCAGTATCGGAAAAATCTTTCCAAGGCGGAATTTTTTAAAACGCCGACAGAACCGTTTTATGAATTTTCGCCTGATCCGGAGGAAATGTAAAAAAATTAACCGTTTTTTATATAACTCTGTTATATCTTTGGTAAGATTTGCTGATTTGTATGCAATGGGCTGGAAAAGACCGTGAATTCATTTATTCAAACACTGAAAAGCTTGGGAACGGCGCGCCTGGCCGCAATGGGCGGCGTGGCGATTTTTCTGATGGGTTTTCTGATTTATCTGGCGACCCGTCTGGGATCGACGGAAATGGCCGTCCTGTTCAGCGAACTGGAACCCGGCGATACAAAGCAGATCATTCAGAAACTTGAAGAACAGAACGTCCCCTTCCAGCTTTACAAAAACGGAACGGAAATCCGCGTGCCGGTCGCCGACGTCCTGAAGCTGCGCGTCCAGCTGGCGGAAACCGCGGGCGCCGGCAACGTTGTCGGTTACGAACTGTTCGACAAGACACAATCGCCCGGCATCGGCCACGAGGTCATGAACCTGCAGATGTTGCGTGCGCTGGAAGGCGAACTGGCCCGCACGATCAAGGCGATTGACCATGTTAAGGCCGCCCGTGTCCATCTTGTCCTGCCCAAGCGGGAAATGTTTTCACGCGAGGAACAGAAACCCTCGGCCTCTGTCATCGTCAAAATGGACGGCAAGGAAAAACTGAGCCAGAAGCAGGTCGAAGGCATCCAGCGTCTGGTCGCCGCCGCCGTCCCGAAAATGGACGTGCAGAATGTTTCCATCCTGGACACACGCGGCGCCCTTTTGACCCGCGAATACCTGTCCGAAGAACAGATGACCATGTCCACGAACGAAGAAATGCGGCGCGATTATGAACAGCGTCTGGCTCGTTCGGTTCAGAGCCTTCTGGAACGTTCCGTCGGTCAGGACAAGGTTCGCGTCAACGTTTCCCTTGAAATGGATTTCGACCAGGTCGTCGTCAACAAGGAACTTTATGATCCCGACACACAGGTTCTGCGCTCTTCCACAACGGTGGAGGAAAATTCAAAAACGGACGAAAAGGAACCGATCGTCAGCGTTGAGCAGAACCTGCCCAATGCCGAAGCGCAGAACGCCAACCAGGTGACGTCACAGGCAAACCGGACCGAAGAAACGGTCAACTATGAAATTTCAAAACAGGTCATCAGTCAGGTGCGCAAGACCGGCGTCATCAAGCGCATTTCCGCGGCGGTCATCGTCGACGGCATTTATACGACGCTTCCCAGCGGAATCCGCGAATACGCGCCCCGTTCGGAAAAGGAAATGGATCTGCTGGCCGCGCTTGTCCGTTCCGCCATCGGATACGATGCCAACCGCGGCGACACGATTGAAGTCGTGAACCTGCCTTTCTTCAATCCCGAAGACCTTCTGCGGGCGGAAGATCCGATTTTGTTCATGGGCTTTACAAAGTTAGAGATTATCAAAATGGTTGAAGGTTTGGGCGTCGCGCTTGTCGCCGTCCTTGTTATTTTGCTCGTTGTCCGTCCGCTGGTCGTCAAGGCATTTGAACCCGCCGACACGGAAGAAGAGGAGAGACTGCTTATGACTGGACCGAACGGAGGCCCCCCGCAGCTGGTCGGGCCCGACGGAGAAATATCTGAAAGCTCTCAGTTAGAAGAACTGATTGACATTGCGAAGGTCGAAGGACGCGTGAAGGCTTCCTCGGTTCGCAAAATCGGCGAAATTATTGATCAGCATCCGGAAGAGGCGGTCAATATCATCCGTACCTGGCTTTACAGCGACGGACAATAGGAGAACGCAAACGTGGCAACCGCTATTGAAGATTACCGCAGTCTGACCGGACAGCAAAAGGCCGCCATTCTGATGCTGTCTCTGCAGGAAGAACATACGGCCAAGCTGTTCTCTCTGATGGAGGACGACGAAATCCGTGAAATTTCGGTGATCATGGCCAGCCTGGGATCCATCCCGGCGGCGACTGTCGAAAAGATTTTCATTGAATTCGCCGACGCCATTTCCAACCCGGGATCGCTGATCGGCAACTATGAAAACACCGAACGCCTTCTGATGAAAAGCCTGGGCAAGGAACGCGTCGCCTCCATCATGGAAGAAATACGCGGGCCGGCCGGCCGTACAATGTGGGATAAGCTCGGCAATGTCAACGAACAGGTGCTGGCGAACTATCTGAAAAACGAATACCCCCAGACCGTCGCCGTCGTGCTGTCGAAAATCAGGGCGGATCATTCGGCTCGTGTTCTGGCTCTGCTGCCCGAATCCTTTGCAATGGAAGTCATCATGCGCCTTTTGCGTATGGAAGCGATTCAGAAAGACGTGCTCGACGGCGTGGAACAGACCCTGCGTGCCGAGTTCATGAACAACCTGGCCCGTTCGACGCGCCGGGATTCGCATGAACTCATCGCCGAAATGTTCAACAACCTCGACCGCAACACCGAAGGGCGCTTCATGTCCGCGTTGGAAGAACGCAACCGCGAATCCGCCGAACGCATCAAGTCCCTTATGTTCACGTTTGAAGATCTCACCCGTCTGGACGCTCAGGGCATCCAGATCCTGTTGCGCAACGCCGACAAGGAAAAACTGGGCGTGGCTCTCAAGGGTGCTTCAGACGTCATCAAGGATCTGTTCTTCAAGAACATGTCCGAGCGCGCCGGCAAGATGATGCGCGAAGACATGGAAGCCATGGGGCCGGTTCGTCTGCGCGACGTGGACGAAGCGCAGGCGCTTATCGTTCAGCTGGCCAAGGAACTGGCCAACAACGGCGAAATCACTATTTCCGAAGGCGGGTCTCAGGACGAACTGATTTATTAATCGTTTGCCGGGGAGCGAAACGGGATGGTAAAGGAATACAAATTCATGTTCGACCGCCGGTTCGACGAACCGGAAGAAGAAGCGACTGCCGACGAAGCTCCGCTTTCCTCTTCTGCGGAGGCGCCGGAGGCCGGGACGGTTCCTTCCATCGCGGAAATTCTGGACACGCTGACAGCCCGTTTCCCCGAAGACATGACGCCGCCGTTGCCGGAAGAAACGCCGGAACCGGAAGAAAATGAACCGCCCGCGCCCGAAGAGCCACCCCCCGGGGAAGTCATCCGTGAAATTCTTCAGGAACCTCGGAAACCGCCCGCTCCGACGTTTTCTCAGGAGGAAATGGAAGCCGCGAAGGCCGCCGCTTTTCAGGAAGGCCTGGCAAAAGGTACCGCCGAAGGCCGGGAAGGTGCATGGAAAGAAGCCATGGATTCCGTCGAAAAACAGGAAGCCGACACCATGGAACGCATTGCGGAAGAACTGAAAAAAATCCGCCCCGTTCTGGAAGAAACGCCCCGGACGGCGTTCGTTTCAGCGGTCCGGTTCGCCATGGCGGTCTGCCGCAAGGTGGCGCCGGCTCTGTCGGAAAAGGAGGGGCTGGAAGAAATACGGAGTCTTCTGGAAAAGAATTTCCATTTTCTGAAGGAAGAACCTAAAATCACGGTGCGCATCCATCCGGACCTGGCGGAAGCCGTGAAAAAAAACATTGCTGAAATCGTCGTGAAAAACTCATTTCCCGGAAAAATCGCCGTTGTCCGCGATGAAACGCTCCTTCCCGGCGACTGCCGCATCGAATGGAAAAACGGCGGCCTGGAAAGAAAAACAGAAGATGTTTTAAATCAGGCCGAAGAACTGGTAAAGTTATATGCGGCGGCGATTCCGGCCGAACAGACGGCCACGCCGCAAACAGCAGGAGAAAAAAATGGCTGACACACCTCAGAAAAACAATGCGGGAAACGCCGATTCGTCTTCCGAGCTGAATCTTGACGAGCTGGATCCCGGTATGCCAATGTCCTCTTCGTCGGAAAGCGGAAGCCGCTACAACGAGGAGATTCCCGAAAAGCCGAAATCCTCGTCCGAACTGGAAGCGGTTTACGATAATCCGGTTCAGGTGTCCGCGGTTCTGGGCAAATCCAGCATGCAGGTGCACCAGTTGCTGAAGCTGGGGCGCGGTGCGGTGGTCGAACTGGATCGCAAAATCGGGGAAGCCATCGACATTTACGTCAACAACCGCCTGGTCGCCCGCGGTGAAGTCGTCGTCGTTGACGACCGTCTGGGCATCACCATGACGGAAATCATCAAAGCCGAAAGAAGCTGATTTTAACGTAGGGAAAAAACATGCGTCTGTTACTTATCGGAACGATGGACGGCCAGATCGGAGCGGCCAGCAAAATCGCCATTCAGAAGGGCGGTTCGGTTCTGCACGCCACCGACATTGACCAGGCTCTTGAACTGCTTCGTAACGGACAGGGCGCTGATTTGATCATGGCGGACGTCCGGCTGGACATCTATTCTCTGGTCGAACGTCTGGACGCCGAACGCATCAGCGTACCGGTCGTCGCGTGCGGTATCGCGACCGATTCCCGGGCCGCTGTACGCGCCATCAAGGCCGGAGCGAAGGAATACATCCCCCTGCCCCCGGACGCCGAGTTGATCGGCGCGGTTTTAAGCGCCGTTTCCATGGAAAACAGCCCCGTCGTTTTCAAAGACCCGGCCATGGAAAACGTCCTGAAGCTTGCGAAACAGATCGCCCCTTCGACGGCCAGCGTCCTGATCACGGGCGAATCCGGCACCGGCAAGGAAGTCATCGCCAAATACATCCATGCGCATTCCCGGCGGGCAAACGCGCCTTTTGTCGCCGTCAACTGCGCCGCCATTCCGGAAAACCTTCTGGAATCCGAACTTTTCGGATATGAAAAAGGCGCCTTCACCGGCGCGGTGGCCCGGCGCATCGGCAAATTTGAAGAAGCAAACGGCGGCACCCTGCTTCTGGACGAAATCAGCGAGATGGACATCCGGCTTCAGGCCAAGCTCCTCCGCGTTCTTCAGGAACGCCAGATTGACCGCATCGGCGGCAAGGCTCCGATCAATGTCGACGTCCGCATTCTGGCGACATCCAACCGCGATATGCCGGAGGAAGTCCGCCGCCAGACGTTCCGCGAAGACCTGTTTTTCCGTCTGAATGTTGTCAATATCGCGATTCCGGCCTTAAGGAACCGCAAGGCCGATATCCTGCCGCTGGCCGAACATTTCATCCGCAAATATTCGGAACTGAACGACATTCCCATTCGGCCTTTGTCGCTTAAGGCACAGGAGATGCTGACTTCGTACGGATGGCAGGGCAATGTCCGCGAACTGGAAAACACGCTGCACCGCGCCGTCCTTCTGACGACCGGGGACGAAATCGACGAAGAGGCGATCATGCTGATGGCTCCCGCGTCCGAAGCACCCGCTGTGCCCGGAACCGGGACCGGAACGGGCGGTCTGGTCGGCCACACGGTGGCCGATGTTGAGAAAAACCTGATTATTGACACGCTGAAACATACGCTCGGCAACCGGACGCATGCCGCCAGCATCCTGGGGATTTCCATCCGTACCCTGCGCATCAACCTGAAACAGTATACTGAAGAAGGAATGGAAATTCCGCCCGCGCCGAACGATTTCGGATAAGGAAGGCTGAATGGCGCAAGAACCGGTTCCGGCCAGCGGCACATCCGCCTCGGCAAACATAAAACAGGGGCTCTTTTCGATGAGCAAGCGCGGGGATATTGCCCTGGCGCTGGGCATTGTTCTGATGCTTGTGATTCTGATTCTGCCGCTTGCGCCGTGGATTCTGGATATTGCACTGGCTCTGTCGCTGACGTTTTCGGTTCTGGTTCTGATGACATCGATTTTCATTGAAAAACCGATTCAGTTCACTTCCTTCCCGCTTATCCTTCTGATTTCGACCGTTTACCGTCTGGCGCTGAACCTGTCGTCAACCCGGCTTATTCTGGCAAACGGCAACAAGGGAACGGACGCTGCCGGTCACGTGATTGAAGCTTTCGGCAACTTCATCATGAGCGGCAATTTCATTATCGGCGTTATCGTGTTCGCCATCCTGGTCATCGTGAACTTCATGGTCATTACCAAAGGTTCGGGGCGTATTGCCGAAGTCGCCGCCCGTTTTGCCTTGGACGCCATGCCGGGCAAACAGATGGCGATTGACGCGGATCTGTCTTCGGGTCTGATTGACGAAGCCGAAGCGCGCAAACGCCGGGATGAGCTGTCACAGGAAAGCAGTTTTTACGGCGCGATGGACGGTGCGTCAAAATTCGTCCGCGGGGATGCCGTTGCCGGGCTGATCATCACGGCCATCAATATCATCGCGGGAATCATTATCGGCGTCGTCCAGCTGGACATGCCCTTTGCCAAAGCCGCCGACACCTACATGCGTCTGACCGTCGGCGACGGCCTTGTGTCACAGATTCCGGCTCTGATCATTTCCGTTGCCGCCGGTATCATGGTGTCCAAAGCAGGCATTTCGGGCGGAACGGAAAAAATCCTGTTCGGCCAGCTGTCGCATTACCCGAAAGCCCTTGGCATGACGTCATTCCTGTCGTTCATGCTGGCCACCCTTCCGGGGACACCGGCGCTTCCCTTCATGGTGCTCAGCCTTATTTCCGGAGGCACTGCCGTCCTTCTGGATCGGCAGAAGCGCCACATTCAGGAACAGATGGAAAAACAGGCCGAAGAAGAGCCGGCCATGCCGCCGCCGGTTGTTGAAGAACCGATTTCAAATGTCCTGAAAATGGATCTTGTCCGCCTTGAGCTGGGTTACAGTCTGCTGTCGCTGATCAATGAAAATTCAAACCGGCGTTTGACGGATCAGATCAAGGCGCTCCGGCGTGCGCTGGCGCTGGACATGGGCTTTGTCATGCCGTCCGTGCGCATTCAGGACAATATGCAACTTGCACCGAACACGTATGTCATTTACGTCAAGGAAACCGAAGCCGGACGCGGCGAACTGCGCCCGAACAAGCTTCTGGTCATGGATCCGCGCGGTGAAGAGATTACATTACAGGGCGAAAAGACCAAAGAACCGACGTTCGGCCTGCCCGCCATGTGGATTGACCTGACCGCCCGCGAAGATGCCATGTTCCGCGGTTACACTGTCGTTGACCCGCCGACCATCATTACGACCCACATCACCGAACTGGTGAAAATGAACATGTCCGAGCTGATGTCCTACACCGAGACACAGAAACTTCTGGACGAACTGGATAAGGATCAGCAGAAGCTTGTTGCCGAACTGATTCCCAAACGGATTACCGTCGGCGGTGTCCAGCGCGTCCTGCAGAATCTGCTGCAGGAGCGGATTTCCATCCGCGACCTGCCGACCATTTTGGAGGGCGTTTCCGAAGCATGCACCGTCACACAGAGTCTGATGCTGATCACCGAACACGTCCGGACGCGTCTGGCGCGCCAGATTTCAAGCACGAACGCCGGACCGGACGGAATCATCCCGCTGGTGACTCTGTCGGGCGAATGGGAACAGGCCTTTGCCGAATCGCTGGTCGGAACCGGCGACGAAAAACAGCTGTCCATGCCGCCTTCACACATCCAGCGTTTCATCAACCGCGTCCGGCAGGTCTTTGAAGATCTGGCCATGCGCGGCGAATCGCCCGTCCTTCTGACCAGCCCCGGAATCCGCCCCTATGTCCGTTCAATTATTGAGCGCTTTCGGCCGATAACTGTGGTAATATCTCAGAATGAGATTCATCCCCGGGCCAAAATCCGGACCGTGGGACAGGTATAGGTAGACGGAAGACGGCATGAAGATAAAGACATACACCGCCCTGACAATGTCCGAAGCCATGGACCAGGTGCGCCGGGAACTGGGGGAAAACGCGATTATCGTGTCAACCCAGCGTCTGGGCGCCGGCGCGGGCGTCCGTCTGACCGCCGCCATAGAGGAAAGCCCCGCCGATGAAGACCTGGAAAGCCTGTACGGTGAACCCCACCGGTCGGAAATTCAGGAAAAGATTTACGAAACGCTTGCCTATCACGCTCTGCCGGAAAACCTGATTGAACGCATCATCCTGCAGGTGCAGGAATCCAGAAAGAAAGACGAACTGGTCGCTTTTGCCTCGGCTCTGGATACCGTTTTCACCTTCCATCCCCTTCCCGAACGTCTGAAGGGACAGGCGTTCATGATTATCGGCTGTTCCGGTTCGGGAAAAACCGTCACGACGGCGAAACTGGCGACGCGTGCCTGTCTTTCGGGACGGCGTGTCGGCATTGTTTCGGCGGATTCCATCCGCGCCGGCGCGACGGAACAGCTGGCCGCCTTCACCAGCATCCTTGACCTGACTCTGCTGAAGGCCCGGTCGCCGGATAACCTGCACACACAAATTCAATCCCTGCGCAAGACCTGCGACCTTATTTTCATTGATATGCCCGGACTGAATCCGTTTCAGCCGGACGATATGGATTATTTATCCGCCTATACGGAAACGGTGGACGCCCTGCCCGTTCTGACCGTTCCGGCGGGAATTGACCCGTATGAATCTTCCGAAGCGGCGGAATCGTTCGCCGAAGCAGGCGCCCTTTACCTGCTGGCGACGCGTCTGGACGCTGCCCGTCGTTTCGGGGGAGTTCTTGCGGCGGCCGACGGCGGTAAACTGACCATATGCGAAGCGAGCATGAGCCCGAACGTCGCCCGCGGCCTTTCCCCCATTAACGCCGTGTCTCTGGCTCGCCTGCTTTTGATGTCTTCGGAAGACGAAACTGATTCGACCACAAGGAAAAAAACATGAATACGTCAACGCAAACCTCTGCTCCCGCACTCGCCCTTGCGCCGCGTAAAATCCCAAGACCCCAGGCGCGCAACATGATTGCCGTCGCCTCTGGCAAAGGCGGCGTCGGCAAAACGTGGTTTTCGATTACGCTGGCTCACGCTCTGGCTCAAAGCGGTCTGAAAACGCTGCTGTTCGACGGCGATCTGGGACTGGCCAACATCGACATCCAGCTCGGCCTGATGCCCAGCCATGACCTGGGCAGTGTCATTGCCGGAAAGATCACGCTGAATCAGGCGGTCTGCCCCTATCCGGCCGGCGGCTTCGACGTTATCGCGGGTCGTTCAGGTTCGGGCAGTCTGGCGAATGTTCCCATCAGCCGCCTGCAGATCATCAATGACGACCTGCGGATTCTGGCCGGCGGTTACGACCGGGTCATTGTCGACCTGGGAGCCGGTGTCGAGAAACCCGTACGCCTTTTTGCCTCATCCGCGGCGACCCTTCTGATCGTATGCACGGACGAACCGACGTCTCTGACGGACGCCTATGCTTTCATCAAGATGATCTGTATGGAACAACAGCAGCCGAACATCAAAATTGTTGTCAATTCGGCCAATTCCAACCGCGAAGGCGAACGGACGTATACGACGCTTTTGAAAGCATGCCAGGGATTTCTGCGCATTTCACCGCCTCTGGCCGGTGTGATTCGCCGCGACACGCGCGTCCGCGACGCCATTCGTAACCAGTCGTCCATCCTGACCCGGCATCCGGCGACCGAAGCCGCCGAAGACGTCCTTTCCATTGCCGCACGTCTGAATAAAGAGCAGGGATAACCGCCCAAGGAGAAAACATGAGCAGTCCGGTCACGCCTCCGCCGACTTTCACGCCGGCCCTTCCGACGAGCTCCGCCGCGACGCTTCTTCTTCCTTCGCCGCCCCCCGAACTGGCGTCGTATCCGGTCGGAACCGTTTTTCCGGCCGTTCTTCTTCCCCCGGAAACGTCGGCCGATATGGCAACGGTTGTCCTGACCCTGCCGGACGGCAGGGAAATTTCCTTCCCCGCAAAAATGTCCGCGCCCCCCGCCTCCGAAACACAGGCCTTTCTGAAAATCATGCCTTCGGAAATCAAGGGGACTCTTTCGCTCCATCTGCAGTTCCATACGCCCGCCGCGCCGGCCGTTCCGAAAATCATGCCGGAGATTCCTCCCGCCGCGCCGCTGGAAACGCCTTCTGTCCGGGAAACCGTCGCCGGAGCCTCCGCACCCTTTGAAGCCTATGTCCTGAAAAACATTCCGCCGGCTCTGCTGGAAGCACTGCCACAGGCCGCCGTTGAAATGCCGCTTGCGGCCGGAACGAAACTCACTGTCCGGATTATTCCCGAAATTCAGAGCGGCATGCCTTCATCAGCCCCCGTACCGCCTTCCTCTGTCCTTCCGGAAAAAACCGAAAATCCGGCGGGAAACGCGACACAGCCCGTGCCCCCGGCTCCCCGGACGACCCCACAGCCGCCTCTCGGAGCCGGAGAAATACTTCCGCCGCCGGAAGGGATAAAACCCGAGACCGTCCCGTTCGGAAAAGATCTTCCGCTACCGGCCGCCGCAAAGTCGGAAATTCTTTCCGAAACATTTTCCCCCCGTCTTCCCGTATCGCCGACGGATGTCAAAGTTCAGGGTGTCCTTTTAAAAACGGAAAGCGAAATATTTAAAACCGCCGCCGACATTCTGAAAACAGCGGACAACGTGTCCAGAAGCGGTGACACTTTCGTCCCGCCTCTTCTGGCGGCGCAGGCAAAAAGCGCAAAGGCCGCCCTCCATCTGACCGTTCCGCCGCTTTCTCGGGTTCCGGTGACCGACGAACCGACAGTTCCAACCGGAAAACCGACAGCCGAACCGCCGCCTCGGCCGCCTCTTCTAAGACCGAACACCTTCCTGCCGGGAACAGTCTGGCAGGCACGGCCGGAGGAACCGATGATGGTGGCGACGAAAGTCGGCGTGCTGGCCGTTGACGCGAAAATCCTTCTTCCGCCGTTGACTCCGGTTTCTCTGCAAATCACGGATATCCAGCCGCCGGGCGCGACGCTGATTGAAAAGGATCCGTTGCCGTCCTTCCGGACATCCTGGACGATTCTGGCTCATGCGCTGGAAACACTGGAACAGACGGACGCCGCCGCCGCCGAAGCCGTGAAACGGATTCTCCCGCAGGCCGGAAACCGCCTTCCCGCCCTGATGATGTCGTATGTCCAGGCCGCTGTGCAGGGGCAGAGCTTCGCTTCGTGGCTGGGCGAAGCGAATGTGGCAGCGCTCCGGAAAACCGGGACAAAGGGTGAAAATATTCTGCGCCGTCTGGAAAAAGAGTTTTCAGCCTCCGGCAAAAAAGCAACAGACGGCCGGACGTCATGGCGCGGATGGGATATTCCGCTCCTGTCAGGAAACGTGGTCGAGCCTGTTTCCCTTTTTCTCCAACAGCCGCCCGAAGAAAGTGCTCATTCCCGCTCGGCGGGGACAGCCGGAAAATCCGGCGTCCGTTTTGTGCTGGACATGAATCTGACCCGCCTGGGACGTATGCAGATGGAAGGTCTCGCCTACCGTGACCGGCGGATATTTGATCTGACCCTGCGCCATGCGGAAGCCATGCCTGATGTGTTTGAACCAACCGTCCGTTCCCTGTTTTCCAGGACGCTGGACGCGCTGAATTATGCAGGCACCCTGCGGGTCAACCGGACAGATGAATTTCTGGATTTCCGACCCGAAGATGAGGCGGGGACGGAAACAAAGCGGGGAGTTCTGGTCTGAAATGGATAAGAAAGGATTCTATGCCCTTCTGAAAATACCTCCGACGGCCGGCGACAAGGAAATCAAGGACGCTTTCCGGCGTGAGGTCAAGCTGTTTCATCCGGATCGGAATCCCGATCCGAAGGCGGCGGAAACCTATCTGAAAATCAACGAGGCCTATCAGGTTCTGACCGATCCCGAAGCCCGGCGGGCGTACGACAATGTTTCGGACGGCGGAACGGATTTCGCTCCCTGTTCCCGCTGCGGTATTCACAGCAAACAGCCGCGTTATATCCTTTTCGATGAAGGAGGCGTCTTTACTTCCGGCGTCTTCTGCCGGGCATGTGCTTCAAAACAGCAGTTCCGCTCCGCGCTTAAAAACTGGGAGAATTTTCTCCGCCATCCCATCCGGGCCATCCGCGGCCTGCGCAACAACCGCGCCCTGGGGGAAAAACCGGCGGAGCGGAATATCGATATGCTGTTGCAGAATGCGGCGGCTTTCCGTCATGAAAAGAGGACGGATGTCGCGCGTTTTCTGGCGGAACAGGCCATGAAGTTCGCCCGGGATTCCGCCGAACGCAACCGCATTTCCGCGTTCATGGCCGCCCTGCCCGACACGCCGAGACGCCGTGAACCCGATTACTGGCAGATCAAATGGACGGATACGTTCCGTGTTTATTTCCCGCTGTTCATGGTTCTGATCGTCTGGGCCGTCATTGTGGGGACGCCTTATCTGAAAGCCTGGATCGAACCGCCTCCGCCGCCGGTGGCCGACTACAAACCTCTGCCGGTCATCCCTTTGCGTTTTGACATTTCGGACACCGGTCAGCTTTTCCATACCTATGAACCTCAGACGCCCGTGTACCAAGCTCCCTGTCTGGACTGCGGCATCATCGACCTGCTTCCCGCGGAAACAAGCGTCCGGCTGACCGGGTTGGTGCCGCAAACGGATTGGGTACAGGTGATGACGCCTTTAGGCAAAGTGGTGTTCGTGAAAACCACGGATCTGCGCAAGGGGTTGGGAAAAGCGCCGCTGCCCTACCGCTCGAAAATCACCCCGGCGCCCTGAAAATCATTTCTGACGGGATTTGACGCCGCTTTCAGGAATTTCGATTTCGCGCTGTTCCGGATGAATGCGCATCTGTGCCCCGAATGGCAGAGTCATGATCGGCGACGTGTGGCCGAAATCCATCCGCGTCACAATCGGCATGTCCGACCGGCCGCATTCCGCACAGACTCCGACCAACTCTTCTTCATACAGATCCAGTGAATGCAGGTAATATTCCAGTTCGGCGTCATAGCTTTCCGAATCATAGCGGATTGTCGCTCCCGGGCGTCCGAACAGCAGAGCCGACGCCCGCTGCAGAATTCCCTGCGCCGCGTAATTCCGAAGCCAGTAGCGTACATATTCCGGCGCGGGATTATTTTCCGAAATCTCAAAGAACAGAACCGCGCCGTCAAAGACTTCCGCACCCGGCCACAGCCGTGTGCCTTTCAGCATTTCCAGGACTTCCATGCATCCGCCGATCAGAGGGCCGCTCACCTCGCCCTCACCCTGAATGAATTCCCAGGGCAACGTGTCATAGTACGTCCGCGGATAATCGGCCAGCTCTTCGGCCCAGTCGATTTTTTCAATCGTCCAGTTGTCGGCTCCCCACAGTGCGCCCATCGGTTCCGTCGAAAACAACGCACGTTCGACGCCGTCGCGGACATAGGGATGAACGCCTCCGTTCTCCGCCCAGTATCCCATGATGCACGGACCGTAAAACGAACGAACGCCCGCCTTCAGGAACATATAGTGGATGACCGTGCTGTCCGAAAAACCAATGAACGGTTTCGGATGATCATGCAGAATCTGAAAATGCCGGTCGTCCATCAGTTCCAGCATTCGGATACTGTCGTCACCGCCGATGTTGGAAAAGATGCCCTTGATTTCCGGTTCTTCCAGCGCCCACATCAGATCATCCAGGCGCAAGCCCGGGTTTTCGTAAAGTTCGCAATCCGGGCGCATGGAATTCGGCGCCGGAACAACATTCACGCCGAATGCCTCTTCCAAAGCACGCGCGCCTTTTTCAAAACGCTGCGGAACTTCACCCGCACCGCCCCAGGACAAAGATACTGTCGCCACGTTGTCGCCGGCCTTTAATGCTTTCGGTTTTATCAGACTGATGCCCATGCGGCTCTTTTCCTCCCGATTTCCGTTTTCCAAACCCGGTACGGGGAATGATACCCTGACGCGGGCAAAAAATGAATCGTTCTTTTTCCCGCGACCCGATTTTCAAATCTCAGAAAAAAAAGCTTCATCCGTTCAGAAAAACAATGCCGGCATTCAGGTACAGCGCAAATGCCGACCACACCGCATACGGCAGAAGCAGAAATGCCGACAGCCGGGATGACATGTAAAAAAAGCGGATCGTCAGCACCAGGAAAATGAAAAGTGCCGCCAGAACAGCCAACGCCGCGTCCGGGCTTTTCATTCCGAAAAAGACCCCTGTCCATGACAGATTCAGCAACATCTGCACCCCGAAGCACCAGAGGGCGGCGTTCTTTTTTTATCCACTCTCTGAACGCAGGAAGACGATCAGGGAACCCGCAATCATGACGTACAGGATTGACCATACCGGAGGGAACCCGGCGTCCGGCGGCGGCCAAGGAGGTTTCAGAAGTGTTGCGTACCAATTCATATTCTGCATGTGTTTATTTTAAGCCGCCGTCCCCTTTCCGCTCAACCTGCCTTTTCGGATAAGGTGTACCTGTCTTTCATGCCCCGGGATTTCCGTCCTTTCCGGGAAAGAATATCAGCTCCCGGCAGTTTGTCCGGCGTTTTTATTTCACCGCAGGAATACAAAAAATCCCCTGCCTTTCAAAGTTAAAGGCAGGGGATCATTCAAATAAGAACGAATCAGACTTTTTTCAACAGGAACGTCACCGTCCCTTCGCCGATTTCCTCCGTCGTTCCGCCGTCGACAGAAGGCTTTTCCTCAAAAGACACGGCCAGGATCTGTTCAGAGATGTACTCCCTGTTGCCCGCCAGAGCCTCGCGCACCGTCGCATTGCCGGAAGCATAAGCGACCTCAATCCGGTCGGAAACGTCAAAGCCGCTGTTTTTGCGGTTTTCCTGCACCATGCGGACAAAGTCCCGCGCAATGCCTTCGCGTTCCAGTTCGGGATAAAGCGTCACATCCAGAACAACGACCGCCGTGTTGTCCGGCAGAGCCATCCCGGCGCGGCCTTCCTTCAGGACAAGGCGCAGTTCAAATTCATCGGGCGTCAGCGTCTGCCCGGCGATAGACAGCGTGCCGTCGGCGTTCTTCGTCCATTCGCCCGTTTTCGACGCGGCCAGAATGTCCTTCATGAAACGCCCCAGACGTTTACCGACAATCGGCGTCAGGACATAAAGCATGTTGTCCGCCAGTTCGGAAACATCATGCCCGAACAGGACTTCCTTGACGTTGACTTCGTCCGCGATCAACGGCACATAATCCGTCAGACGTTCCGCGTTGTTCCCGGCCACAGTCAGCGAAGCGAGCGGCAGGCGGTTGCGGAGCTTGCGTTCTTCGCGCACGGCTTTTGCCGTCGAACAGATGGCGCGGACGAAATCCATGTCGGCCACCAGTTCGGGTTCTGCGGTAAATGCCGCGGCATCGGGCCAGTCCGCCAGATGTACGCTTTCCTCTCCCGTCAGGCCGCGGTAGATGTACTCGCACGTCAGCGGCAAAAGAGGCGCCAGCGCTTTGGAAAGCGTCGTCAGGACGGTGTACAGGACGTCAAATGCGTCCTGACCCTGTTCAAGGTTCCAGAATCGGGCACGGCTGCGGCGGATGTACCAGTTGTTCAGGATTTCCAGGAAATCGGACACATCCGCGCACGCGCCGACAATGTCGCATTCGTCCAGCTTGGCTGTCAGCCCGACGATCAGGTCATGAAGCTTCGCCAGAATGTAGCGATCCAGAACGTCTTCGGGGGTCGTGAGCGTTTTCGCCTTCAGCCCTTCGGCATTGGCGTACAGGCAGAAGAAATGGAAGGCGTTCCACAGAGGGATCAACGCCTTGCGTGAGGCTTTGGCAATTTCCCGACCCTCGCGGTCAATCGACAGGTTGCCGCCGCGCAGAATCGGGGAGGATACCAGAAACCAGCGGAGCGCGTCTGCCCCCAGCGTGTTGAACACATCGTCCGGCGCCGGATAGTTCCGCAGACGCTTGGACAGCTTCTGCTGATTCTCGTCCAGAACAACGCCGTGACACAGGCACGTCTTGAACGGCGGCCGGTCAAACAGAGCCGTGGCCATCACCATCAGCGTATAGAACCACCCGCGCGTCTGCGCCAGATATTCGACAATGAAATCCGCCGGGAAATGGTTTTCAAACCATTCTTTGTTTTCAAACGGGTAATGCACCTGCGCGTACGGCATGGAGCCCGATTCAAACCAGCAGTCAAAGACGTCTTCGACACGGCGCATTGTGCTTTTTCCTGTCGGATCGTCGGGATTCGGGCGCGTCAGTTCATCAACGAACGGACGGTGCAGGTCGGTGACCTTCACGCCGAAATCGCGTTCCAGCTCTTCAATGCTGCCATAAACGTCAATGCGCGGATAGCGCGGATCGTCGCTTTTCCATACGGGAATCGGCGTGCCCCAGAAGCGCATGCGGCTGATCGACCAGTCCCGCGCGTTTTCCAGCCATTTACCGAAAGAACCGTTTTTAACGTGTTCGGGAATCCAGGTAATCTGCTGGTTTAGTTCCACCATACGGTCGCGGAAGTCCGTGACCTTGACGAACCAGCTGTTGATCGCCTTGTAGATCAGCGGCGTATCCGTACGCCAGCAGTGCGGATAACTGTGGCGGTACTGCTCGCGCTTCACCAGGACGCCCTCTGCCTTCAGACGGGCAATAATGGGAGCGTTCGCGTCGAAAACAAGCGTTCCTTCATAATCGGGAACTTCCTTCGTGAAACGTCCCTTTGAATCGACCGGACACACGACCGGAATATTGTACGGAATGGAGGCGTTCAAGTCGTCTTCGCCGAATCCGGGAGCCGTATGAACGACGCCGGTACCGTCTTCAATCGAAACGTAATCGGCTCCGATGACACGGAAGGCATTTGGAAGATCCTTAAAATAGTCGAACAACGGTTCATATGTGCGGCCGATCAGGTCTTTTCCTTTCAGAAGCGCGACCTTTTCCGCCTTTGCCAGTTCTTTTCCATACTTCCCGGCCAGTGCCTCGGCGAGGATATACTGCACACCGTCCTCTTCATAAACGGCGTAATCAATTTCGGGGCCGACGGCCAGAGCCAGGTTGGACGGCAGAGTCCACGGCGTGGTCGTCCAGGCCAGCATTTTCACCGGTTTTGTTTCCCCGGCGGCGGGTTTAAGCGTGAACATGACCGTCACGGCCGGGTCTTCGCGTTCGCGGTAGGAATTGTCCATACGCGTTTCAAAGTTCGACACCGGCGTTTCCGCGGCCCAGCTGTACGGCAGAACGCGGACGCCTTCGTACATCAGGCCTTTTTTGTACAGCTCCTTGAATGCCCAGATGATGCTTTCCATATAGGACAGATCCATCGTCTTGTAGTCGTGCATGAAATCGACCCAGCGCGCCTGGCGCGTGACGGTGTTCTCCCATTCCTTTGTGTACATCAGCACACGGCTGCAACATGTTTCGTTGAATTTGCCGATACCGAATTTCGTAATGTCAACGCGTCCTGAAAAACCGAGGAATTTTTCAGTAACAATCACGGCCGGCAGACCGTGTCAGTCCCAACAGAAGCGGCGTTCGACACGGTGCCCCCGCATGGTCTGGTACCGGGGAATGATGTCCTTGACGTATCCCGTCACCAGGTGGCCGTAATGCGGCAGGCCGTTTGCGAACGGAGGTCCGTCGTAAAAAACGTATTCGTTGCTTCCGTTTTCCCCGGCGGGACGTCGTTCTACGCTTTTCCTGAACGTGTCGTCCTCGTGCCAGTAGGCCAGTACGTCCCGCTCAATCGCCGGGAAATCCGCCTTTGCCTGTATTTCCGGATAATGTTTTACCTTTTCTGCCATCGTTTCAAAACCCGTGTCATGGATGTTTCGTACTTTGATATAATAATTCTTTCTGTTTTAACCAGATAGCCGCCGTTGTCAACACAATCCTTGACGAACGCTCCTTTTTACGTGATTCTTTGAAGCAGAGTCGACTTACCCGCCCGCAAAGGAAAAATCATGTCTGAACGCCGTTCTTCGGAAAACAAGAAAAACGTTTCCTCCGGAAAGAACACTCTGTTATTTTCCGCCGGAACCGAAGCGCCGTCCGGCCCGCGTATTCCGTGGTATGAACGGAAAGGCCTCGTCGCCGGCGCCGTGCTGACGGCGGCATGGCTGGGTGCGGCGGTCAATTATCTGCTTGTTTCGGGGTGGTGGGATCAGCGCTACGACATGACGCCGCCCGAATTTTTCAGCTTTGTTTCCGGTGTCCTTTTCCCCGTTGCCTTCATCTGGATGGCGGTCGCCTATCTGTCCGGGCACATGCAGTTTGACCGGGAAGCGGAGAGGTTGCGCACCTACATGCACGAATTTCTTCACCCGACGGCACAGAACAAGGTGTACGTCAAATCCCTTCTGGAAGACATCCGCGAACAGGCCGAATCCCTGAACGATGCTTACGGCCGGATTGACGCCTGCCGGACAGGGGCGGGCGCCGAGCTTCAGCGCCGGATCGAAGAAATAAAAACGCTGGCAGAAATGCTGGAGCGTACGACAGAGGACACTGCGGCCCGGGTGGAAGAAGCAATCATGCGAATCTCCGACGCGTCCCGGGATGTGTCCGAAGAAACGGAAAAAAGCACGGAACGCCTGGAAAGCGGCGCTTCCCGCCTGACCGACGCTGCGGAAAAAGCATCACAGAGTATGGCCGCCCTGAACGCCGCGGTTCAGGAAGACACAGAACTCCTGACCCGGACAAAGGATGCCGTCGCGGACGAAACGGGTCGCATTGCCGGGGAAATCCGTGAACAGGCCGAGCTTCTGAGACACGCCTCTGAAAACGCCCGTTCCATCCTGTCCGAACAAACCGCTCTTGCGGCGGCGGAAACCGCACGGCAAAGCGCTCTGATTTCCGACGCGGGCACGGAGGCGCACGACCGCCTGAAAACGCTGTCCGGCCAGATCCGCAGCGATGTCGAGGAACAGCTCGCCCGCCTGGTTGACGCCGGGGAAAAAGCCCGCGATGACATGACCGCTGCCGGCATGGACGTTGAAGAACGCACCGCCGCCCTTGAGGAAGCTTCGGACAAGGCTCGCCGGAACGCCGAACGCATGGCTTCCCTGTTGGAGGCTCGGACGGCGCGGCTGGAGGAAATCCTTGACGCTCAGACCCGTATGATTGACACGCGTGACGGACGTCTCAATGCGGCGGCGGAAAAGCTTTTGGAAACATTCAAGGAACAGAACGCCCTTCTGGACGGGGAAGCGGAAAAGGTTCTGGCTCGCTTCAAGACCATTGAAGAAACGCTGGACATGTACCTGAAGGAAATCGCCTCGGTTTCGGAAACTGCGGCCGGCCGGGTTGAAGACGTGTCCGACAACTTGGGCGAAAAGGCCGATCTGGTGGCTCGGACAGCCGACGCGGCTCGCCGCGAAATGGACGATGTTGCCCGCGCCCTTTCCGAACGTGCCGGAAACATCTCGGAAACAATCCTGAACCTGGGGCTGAGCGCCGAAAGCGTTTCTTCGGACATGAAGCGCCGAACCGGAGAGCTGACAGACGCCCTGCAGGATGCCTCGGTAAAGGTCGCCGCCGGCAGTGCGGACATCCGCGCCAACATTTCCGCCTTTGAGGAAAAAGTCACTGAAGCGGCCGGAAAATCAGAAGAAATGTGCGCGCATGTGGCCAAACAGACGGCACAGTTGTCCGACCTCAGCGGTGCGCTTGTGTCTCAGGCCATGATTACCGAAACCTCGCTGGCCCAGCAACAGAAATACATTGCAAACGCTTCGGCCCACATCGAAGACGTTAAAACTGCTCTGAAACAGCAGTCCGAAGACCTTCTGGGCATTGCGGATCTTCTGGACGGCCGCGCCGCGCGTTCCGTGACCCAGCTGTCCGAACAACTGACCCGCACCGTTGAACAGGCCAACGGGATTGTTGATAAGATTAACGAAATCGATGTCTCTCTGGCCGGGGAAATTGAGGCACTGAACGACTCCTCGCGCCGCGCCGTCGAAGCAAATGACGCCCTGCGCGGCGAGATCGGCCGTCACAGAACCCTTCTGGACGAAGCGGCCGAAAAGGTCGCCGCCTGCACCGAAGAGACTTCCGCGCAAATCAACCGCCAGGTCACACAGATGGACATGACCTCTGACCTGATGCGGACGCGGGTTGAAAAAACCGTTTCGCATATGGAAGAACAGTTCCGGAAGCTGGATCTGGAGGCAACGGACATGACCGATACGGTCACCCGGGCTTCGGACGTTCTGGCCGGGCATGCCGAAAAGCTCAACGGCCTTTATATCCGTCAGGAATCATCCCTCACGGCCGCCGCCGACAAGCTGTCGGAACAGACGACGCAGGTCGTCTCGATGTTGCGCGACCAGTCCGAACAGGTCGACAGGGATCTGGAACGTCTTGTCTCGCGCATCAAACTGATTGAGGAAGGTCTGAACGTTCAAACCAAAGAACTGACCCAGGCGTCGGAGACAACGTTAAGCCAGCTGGAAACCGTCGGCGGCGCTCTGTCGCGCCAGACGGATGTTCTGGCACAGACGGCGGAAACGGCGCGGGAAAGTATTGGCGCCGTTACGGAAACCTTTGTCGAGAAAACTGGCGTGTTTTCGTCATCGCTGGATGAAACGGCCGGAAAAGCGCGGGAAACCGCCGAAGAAATCGAAAGGAACTATCACCGCTTCACTCAGTCTGCGGAAAACCTGCTGGAGCGCGTTTCCGCCCTGACCGGAGAGCTTCAGACGCAGACCGAAAGCCTGCAGAAGCAGTCCGCGAAATCAACGCAGCAGGCGGTCATGATTCGCGATTCCATGCAAAGGCAGATCATTGACCTCGGCGACGTGGCCAATATCGTGTCAACACAGTCCCGTCTGGGCGAGGCTTCCCTGGGTCAGCAGACGCGCTACCTGAAGGAAGCCGCCGAAGAAGTCATGACGCATATCCGGGCAATCAACGACGCGGTGCGCCAGAATACAAACGACCTGCTGGCGGCTTCGTCGCGGATTGGATTCGAACTTGACGCCATGGGTGAAAACCTGCGCCAGCGGAACGAAGAAGCGGTCAAGGCCGCCGAAGACAGCCTGAACCGTTCACAGACCGCGGCACAGTTCCTGGAGGAAAAAGCCATTCTGCTGACGGATATGGCCGAACAGGTCATCACGGGCATCAACGGCGCCGGAAAGGAATTTGCCGCACAGACGGGACGGATGGAAGCCGCTTCCGAAATGGCGCGGGAACAGCTGGGAGCGACGGGAGAGGCCTTCCTGGTTCAGTCGCATCAGCTGAACCGTATCTCGGAAGACGCGCAGAAAGCCATCAAGGGCTTCAGTGTTTCTCTGCGCGACCGGGCGATTGACTTCAACCGAACGGCGGAAGACGCCAACGAACGCGTCCGTTCGCTGAATGAAAGTGTCCGTCAGATCGGCCGGGAATTTGAAGAAATGTCGAACCGCGGCGTGATTCAGATTGATCTGGCCGGACAGCGCCTGCGCGCCATGATCAGTGAAGTGGCCGGAAATTCCGAACGTATCGCCGCCGAAGTCCGCAAGTCGGGCGAACAGTTCGTCGAACAGTCGGATCTGCTGTCGATTGCGGCCGACGACGCGATGAATCGGTTGCAGGATCTGCTGAAGGTCATGCACGAAAACGCCGGGGAAATCCAGTCTTCGGGCGAAAAGATATCGGCTCAGTCCATCAAGCTCGGCGGCGCGTTCAACCGGCAGGTTCAGGCGCTGATTTCCGCATCGAAATCCGCCGAGGAATACATTGCCGAACTTGACCGGAAGAAAGAAGAGGCCGATACCGAACGCTTTATGAAAGAAGCCTCCTTCATTATTGAGCGCCTGCAGTCTCTGGGAGTTGACATGGCGCGGCTGTTTGCACCGAATGCCGAGGACGACCTGTGGAAACGCTATTACGGCGGCGACCGGAGTGCCTTTGTCCGTTATCTGTCACGGACGATTGACAAGCATCAGGTTCGGAAAATGTGTGACATGTTCACCTCAGACGCCGAATTCCGGGGATACGTTTCAAAATACATGGGCGAATTTGAAGCCGTCCTGTCACGGGCTCAGGCCAACGAACGAAGCGACGTGCTTCTGGGGATTCTTCTGGGCTCGGAAGCCGGACGGCTGTACATGGTGCTGTCCCGCGTTTTCAACAAGGACGACTGAGGTCGTTTTCCGCGCGGGGAGAAGCAGTGCGACCCGGGCGGACAGAGCCGGCAGAGCGCCAGCCCCGTTCCTCTGCCGACAACAGAGCGGAGCCGCCTTTTCCCGGTGAGAAGCCTCAATCGTCTTTCATGCCTGCAAACCCCGGGAAGAAGCCGCCTTCTCAGCAGTCATTTTCCCCGGCCAGTACCAATATCGTCTTTGCGAAGCATCTTTTTTCCCGGCGTCCTCTCAATGCCCGGGCGCCCCTCTCCCTTAACGCCGAATAACGGCGCCCGGTCTGCCAAAAAGAGAGTCTTCCGTTAAAACCTTTTCCAAAAAGACATTCTTTTCAATGTATTATCCTGTTCCTTTCCTCTACCTTAGAACGGATAAAATTTTTTACAAAAAAGCTTGCTTTTTATGATTCTTTTTGTAATACTAATCTGCGTGGCAGGATGCTCATCGGAGGTCCTTGCCCCAGCCGGGCAACCGGCGTCATGTTGCTTATGAAAGGATATGACATGTCTGAAAAGACAGAATTGAACATGAACTCCGCCATGTTCCTTCCTTTATAACAACCATAAAAAACAAGGAAAGGAGTAAGACTATGGCAACAACGGCATTGTTACCCGCCGTTATCGGCAAAAGCGGTCTTCAGGCCTATCTGCAATCGATCCGGCGCATTCCCGTGCTGTCGGCCGAAGAAGAATACATGCTGACGAACCGCTTTAAAAACCACGGCGACCTGGAAGCCGCAAAGAAGCTGATTTCCAGCCATTTGCGTCTGGCGGCCAAGGTGGCTTTCACATACCGTTTTTACGGCCTGCCGATGGAAGACATCATTTCCGAAGCGAATATCGGACTGATGCAGGCCGTCAAGAAATTTGAACCGGAAAAAGGCAACCGTCTGTCGACGTACGCCATCTGGTGGATTAAGGCCGCGATCAATGAATTTGTCCTGAAATCGTGGTCGCTGGTGCGTATCGGGACGGTTGCGGCACAGAAAAAACTGTTCTACAACCTGCGCAAAATCAAGGCACGCCTGGGACTTTACGGCGATTCGGCCCTTGATCCCGAAAACGTAAGGGAAATATCGGAAAATCTGGATGTTCCCGAATCGACGATCGTTGAAATGGATCAACGTCTGAGCGGCGACGTTTCCCTGAATACGCCCGTTTATGACGAAGGATATGCCGAACGGCAGGATTTCCTCAGCGATGACAGAGATATTGAAGAGGAACTGGCCGAACGGCAGGAAAGCACCATGCGCATGCAGCTTCTGGCGCAGGCGATGGGTTCCCTGAACGAACGGGAACAGCAGATTGTCAAGGCGCGCCGCCTGTCCGAAGAACCGGAAACCCTGGATATTCTGGGCGAAAGGCTGGGCATCAGCCGCGAGCGCGTCCGGCAGATCGAAAACCGCGCCGTTGAAAAAATGACCGCGTTCGTCAAGGAAAACGCGGCAAAGACGGCGCCGCTCCGTTAACCCATGGCGGAAGACGCCCTTTCCGGGCGGCTTTGCCCCTGCGGAAAACATTTTCCGCAGCGGGACGGGGGGAATGGATGGGAAAGCCGGTGAGCTTTCCGTTTTTTTTCTGACATTTCAGACTCCCGGAAGGAAATTTCCTTCCGTTCCTTCGGACTTTTCGGCGCGGGATGCCGGGATATTCGTCTTTCTTTTTTAAATTAACACTGATTTTTCAATCTGTTTTATTCTTTTTTAAACAGACGGAAAGAATGCCTTATTTCTGCCTTAATTCCGCCCTATTTTTGACGCAATTAAGTGATATCCTGTACGTGTAAGTTGAATCTTCACAAAGGAGAAAAAGATGAAAAAACTTATTTATCTGCTGACAGGTCTTTGGCTTATGCCGAATACCTGCTTTGCAATAGAACAGATGCCCCCCCCCCTTACATCTTTTAAGTGATTCCCAATCCTTCACTGTGGCAAAAGCCATCAAGCTGGGACGGGGGAGCGCCGCGGACGCCTATGATGCCCAGCACATCCGGATGCCCGATGAAAGAGCACCGTCCACACACAAGGACGTTCTTCCCCCCAAGGAAAAATACGAATGTACAAAAAATGCCGACTGCAGCGGTACGTATGTCTGCCGGTCGAACAAATGCGTTGATCCGTGCACGGGCGTGAGCTGTGCCGCGGGCAAAAAATGTTCCGCCGGGTCATGCGTCAGCTGTGCGGCCGGCGCAACGGACTGCAAATGCTCGTCCCCGGCCGTTGCCAACGGTTCCGGCGGATGCATTGATGCCTGCAGCCCGAACAGATGCGCCTCGGCGACTCCGTCCTGTACGCGCACCGGGAACGGTACTTCTTATTCCTGTTCCTGTACGGCTTCGTCCTGCGGTGCGGGCAAACAGTGTTCGGGCAGTTCGTGTACAAACTGCGCCGTCAACACGCAATGCACCTGTCCGTCCGGCCAGGTCGCCAACGGTGCCGGCGGATGTATGACGCCGGGCTGTTCCGGCAATTCCGACTGCGGCGCGGGCAAGCAATGCCTGAACGCCGGGACAACATCGGCTTCCTGCCAGAACTGCGGGGCGAATGCGCAATGCACGTGCCCGAGCGGATATCTGGCAAACGGTTCCGGCGGGTGCGTAAAACCTGTCTGCACGGACAACACAACATGCGGCGCGGGGCGTCAGTGTATTGACCCGGGCAAATATAACGCCAAGTGTGACCCGTGTCCGAGCGGGACGCAGTGTACCTGTCCTGCAGGACAGGAAGCGGACGGTTCGGGCGGATGCAAAACCAAAACGCCGGAAGTGGCGACACCGATCAGCGCCTGCAATCCGAATCCGTGCCCGGCGCGTACGCCGACCTGTAATGACGAAGACTGGTCTTCTGACCGGCGTGAACCCGGAAAAAACTATGCCTGCATGTGCAAACAGCCCGGCGACATGAACGGTTCAAAAGGATCCAGCCATAAAATCTTCAGCACACCGTCCACCATCAGCTCGTGCGGCCCCGGTTACGGATGCTATACAGGGTATTGTGAAGTCTGTGAGGAAGGATATTACGGCGGCGAATGCGGCTGTTTCGGAGGAACGGTCACCGACGGCAAAGGCGGATGCAAACCGAATCCGAATCTGCGTTACCACTGTGACGGCGATGTTTTCGTGGCCAATTATACCTTCAAGGCCGGCAACGGCGTGACGGTTTATGCGGGGGACCGCGGCGGAACCGGATGTGACAGCGCTTATCTCCGCGTGGCACAGGAAGGCACATCGTGGGTTTTCCCGGGGGCTTCGATCGGCGGGACAGCGCTTCTGGAACGCGGCGCGACGATCAGCGGGACAGCCATGGTTTACGGCGACGCTGAAATTGATAACAACGCCCGGATTGAAGGCAGCGCCCGCGTTTACGGAAAAGCCGATATCCGCAGCGGCGTTATCAGCGGCAGCGCAAGGATATGCGATGAAACCGTTATCACGAATTTTTCCGGAACGATTTCAAGCTGTCAGGCGTCAAAATGTTCGGATTGTCCGGGTTCGGGCAAAAACGGCGACTCCTGCTCCACGAATGCGGACTGTAATTCGGGGAACTGCCGGGAAACGTATTCCGGAGACGGGACGTACCAGGGGGGCTATTTCCTGGGCCGCATCTGCAAGCCGGCCGGAGCGGTATAAGCTTTCTTTGTAATTCCGATGAACAGCCCCCTTTCCGGGGCTGTTTTTTCTGTTATGACAGGCGGATTGGGACATTTTTCTTCTCTTTTTCAAGCAAAAGAGAATTCCGCCTTATTTTTGCCTTGATTTCATGCTATAGTTATAAAGTGTAAGTTGAACGATTGAAGGAGACGAGCCATGAAATGCTTAAAGTATTTTTTAATTGGGCTTTGGTTTCTGCCGCAAATATGCTTTGCAATAGAACAC
>ENA-UOJC01001195-UOJC01001195.1-human-gut-metagenome-genome-assembly--contig:-C104-NODE-1195-length-37568-cov-16.428865_pt1 | contig 37568 bp, 24 predicted proteins | sample MGYA00242339_ERZ723886 | MGnify/ENA metagenome assembly ERZ723886 | reverse complement strand
TTCAGACCGCCATCTCGATCCTCACGGCCATCGCCACGGCCCTCGGCGTGACGAGTTGCATGGCAGTCGTGTAGCCACCATACGAACGGTTTTAAGCAATTATAGGTAAATAAATGTTTGCGCCCTCTCTAAGATGTGAATCTTGGAGAGGGATTCTTTCCCCGGTTGATAGCACCAAGGGCGGGAGGATAGAACGAAGAATGGGTGGACTGAACAATGAACAGGAAGGACAGGGAAAGAGAGAGGAAACGGCGGGGTAGGGTACAAAAAAAGGTGGCCGAAGCCACCTTGGAAAGTGTAGGAACTGTTACTTCTTGCTGGAGCGGACCGCCTTCACCGCCTTGGCACAGTCTTCGGGACTGACCGCGCGGCACTGCTTGATCCAGGCCGTAGCCACGCCGATGATGCTGCAAGCGTGGTCCGCGTTGATGCGCATGGCATCGCGCGTTTCGTCGCCTGGCACGAGCCATTTAGACCCGTCCTCGTCCTCGAAATAGACCTTGACGGTAGGCAGGCCGTCGTAAATGGCCAGTACGAACTCTCCCGACTTTGCTGTGTCCTGTTTGCGCATTCTCAACTCGTCACCCTTGTGCATGCGGTAGTTGGCCAAACTGTCGTCCGCCAGGCGAACGATGAAGTTGCAGTCGGGTGCAATCGCCCTGGGGACTCGGTACATCTCTTGACTGATGCAACCATGGTCATCGGTTATACCATCGTAAATGGGGATCAGGACCATGTCGTCGTTATCCACTTCCTCAGCGTTACAGCCTTGCTGGCGCATGAGGTTTACAAACTCGCTTTCTGTCATAGTTTTTTCTTCGCTTTTCATGATAGAATACTTAATTTGTTATACATACTTATTAGACGGTGCGAAGGTAGGAAGTTTTTTCGACATGACCTAATAATAACTGTGAAAAAATGCTTTCTTGCGCACGGGCTAAGAAGCCGTGGAGATGGAGAAAAAATAAAGGGCCCGAACTGTCACAGCCCAGACCCTTCCGTTTACAATCTTAGTTACTAAATATAATTTACCTTAAAACCCTTTTGTGTGATATTCCATTAGAAGAAGAGGTAGCGGTTGTCAACCACTCCTGCGCCGAAGACGAGGTCTTGCATGAAGTTGCCCATGTACTGCATAGCACGCTGGCGGCACATTTGAATCTGCTGCTCCTCGTTGTACTTGGCCGGACGCATCTGCTTCTTCACAACCTGGAAGACATAGACGCCGGCGTTGCCCTTGACAGGGGCGGAGCAGAACTTGCCCTGAGCCGTGGCTGCCACGGCACCCGAGAGGGCGGGCTCAGCAGCTCCCGTGGCCTGGATGAAGGCAGGGGCTGCAAACGTGATCTGATTGACCGTGCTGACCTTGGCACCCTTGGCCTGGGCAGCAGCGATGCTGTTGACGCCCTTGAGCTTGGCCATGATCATCTCGGCCTTCTTGTCGCGGATCACCTCGCGCTTGAGAATCTCCTTCACCTGGGCGTCGTCCCAAGGACGGTAGCCCTGCGGATGGATCTTGGTCATGCAGAGCACCAGCAGGTGGTCGTTCTCCTTGCCAGCCTCGAAGAGCTGGGAAACCTGTCCCTCCTTGGCCTCGAAGATCCACTTGATGGCGTCGCGGATGCCGGAACCACCGACGTTGCCCACCGTATGGCTGGAGGTGGCGAAGTCGTTGAGATCCTGGACCGTGTAGCCAAACTTCGTGGCGTGCTTCTGCAGGTCGGCCAGGCTGGCCTGGCTCTGCGTGACAAACTGGCTGAAACGGTTGTAAGCCTTGGAGTAGGTATTGTCGGAGAAACGGATTTCCTTCTTGATGACGGCAGCGACGGCCTTGCTCTTCATCGCCTTGCGGTTGAGCACCTGGATGACGACGTTGCCCTGGGTGAGCTCGATGTTCTGGGTGGAACCGACGGCACCGTTGAGCAGCGCCTCGATGTAGGTACGGTTGTCCTGGCTCATCGTGCTGGCCTGCTCATACATCGCACCCGTGAACCACGTCGTGGTGCTGTCCTGGCCGTAGCGCTTGGCGATGGCCTGGAAGTCGCCACCAGCGGCGAGGGCCTTCTGGATGCTGTCGGCAGAAGCGCGAGCGGCCTCCAGCGTCTTGCCACCCACCTGGATCTGACGGAACTCCACGGAGTCGGGGAGCTCGGTGCGAGAGAGGATGCGGACGATATTGTAGGTGTTGTCCTTCGTGTTCTCCACGACGCCGGTCGTACCGACGGCCATGGAGTCGATCTTGGAGGCGATGTCGGGGTACTGCTGGAAAGCCTTGCCGCTGACGGGGAGGCCGATGTACTGGATCATGCTACCGCTCTTGCTCACCACCTGGGTGGGATCGGCGGCTGCGGCGAGCTGCTTCTGATAGCCGGCCATGTCCTTCTGGAGCTGGGCACGGTCGGTGGCGCTGGCCTTCACCTGGACGTCAACCATCTTGACGTCGCGCGTCTCCTGCTGCTGGCGGAAGGCGGGCTTCAGCTCCTCATACTTGGCCTTGAGCTCCTCGTCCGTCACCTTGATGTCGGCGTCCTTGATCGTGTTGTAGGCGATGGAAGCCAGCTGGATCTGGGCCTCCTCGTTCTCCTCGTTGAAGGCCATCTTGGCCTCTACCTTGTTGGAGAGGACGCAGTTGGCCAGCAGCGACTGATACTTCTGGGCCAGGAGCTGCGTGCGGAGGTTCTTCTCGACGAAGAGCCAGTAGTTGTAGGCGGGGCGCATCTGGTCGAGCTGCTGGCTGTTGTTGCTGGCCTCGGCCTTGCGGTAGGCGTCGATAAACTGCTTGAGGATCGAAACGTCGAAGCGGCCGGTCTGCTGGTTGACGAACGGGGTCTGCGTGAGCAGCTGGTTCGTACCATCGTTGAGGACGTTCTGGAGTTCGTCCTCGGTGACGGTCAGACCGAGCTTCTTGCAGTCTTCCTTCATCACGCGCTCGGAGACGAGCTGCTGCCATACCTGGTCCTTCAGCTGGTTGAGCTGGTCCTCGCTGAGGTTGTCGGTGCGCATGGTCAGTTTCATCGCATCTTGATACTCCTCAAGGAGTTTTTGGAAGTCCTGCACGTAGATTTTCTCGCCAAGGACCTCACCTATCTGCTGGCTGTTCTGACCTTTGATGCCATTGCAGGAACGGAAAGCCTCCTCGGCAATGAACGCAAATAGACCCAAGCCGATGATGATGATCAGCAAGATGCCTTTGCTTCTGATTTTTCCTAAAGCTGTCATTTTTTACTTTATTTTTTATTATTTCTTTTCTCTTACTCTCTCCACCCCGCCCGCTTTCGGCTCCTTGCCCGCCCGCTTTTCGGATCCTTGGAGGACCGTCCGGAGAGGCTACGCGGCGCATAGCAGGATGGAAAATGCGTACAAAATTAATAAAAAGTTGGCAAATGACGGAATAAATTGCCGACAATTTGCGTTTGCCGCCCTGTTTCTTTGCTTTTTGACCGCCAAGATCGGCCATAATGCGGGTTCTGACAGGGCGTTCTTTCTATTTTTCTTGTCACGATTTGCTTGCCACGACACGAATGTTCTTGCCGCGACGCACGTTTTCTCGCCACGGTTGATCCGCACGCTGGACGCGGAGCCTACTCCTCGGCCACATGGAGGCGCACGACCTCGATCTTGGTCATGGTCTTTTTGACGATCTTGAAGTGGTACTTGCCCACCTTCACCACCTCGTTTAGTTTGGGGAAACTCTGGTAGGCGTGGAGGATCAGTCCGCTGATGGTCTTGTACTCGCCACTGTCGGGCAGTCCGAGGTTGAAGAGCTCGTTGGCCTTGTCGATCTCCAGGCGTCCCGAGAGGATGTAGTCGCCGTCGGCGGTCTGCTTCGCGATATAGTTGGTGTTGTCGTGTTCGTCCTCGATGTCGCCGAAGATCTCCTCGACGATGTCCTCCAGCGAGACGATGCCCGAGGTGCCGCCAAACTCATCGACGACGACGCCGATCGACTTCTTCTGACCGAGGAAGATCTGCATGAGTTTCTGTGCCGCCATGGTCTCGGGGACGAAGGGCATCTGGCGGATATGGTCGTGCCATTTCTCGCGGGCGCGGAAGAGTTCGAGGGTGTGGATGTAGCCGACAATGTGGTCGATGTCCTCCTTGTAGATGAGGATCTTGGAGTTGCCGCTCTCGACAAACTTCTGCTGCAGCTCGTCGGCCGTGCAGTCGTAGGGGACGGCATTGATCTCCGTGCGCGGCACCATGCAGTCGCGGACCTTGAGGTCGGGGAAGTCGAGGGCATTCTGGAAGATCTTCATCTCATCGTCGACCTCGCCCCCCTGCGGCGTGTTGTCGATGGAGGACTGGACGAGGTCGTCGAGGTCCACCTTGGTAAACGTGCCGTCGTTGTTGCCCTCCTCCATCTTGACGCCCAGGAGGCGCAGGAAGAGGCGCGAGAGCAGGGTGGAGAAGCGGCTGATGGGCCACAGGACGATATAGAAGAGGTAGGCCAAGGGAGCCAGGAGGCTCATGAGGCGGTTGGGGTTGCTCTTGAAGAGCGTCTTGGGGAGAAACTCGCCCGTGAAGAGGATGACGAGGGTGGAGCAGATGGAGTCGAGCATGACGAGCGTGGCGTCGTTGCTGATGCCGGCCAACTGCCATAGGCCGTCGAAGATGCGGGCGAAGAGGATGCCATAGACCACCAGCACGATGTTGTTGCCCACGAGCATGGTGGAGACAAAACTGTTGGGGTTGGCGTAGAAGACTTTCAGGCAGTGCTGCGAGAGTCCGCTCTGGCCCTTGCCGACCTTCATCAGAAGGCGGTTGCTGGCCACGAAGGCGATCTCCATGCCCGAGAAAAAGGCCGAGAGCACCATGGTGGCCAGGATGGCTATTATATTATAGGTATAGGTGTCCAATATGGTTCAAATATGATTCTCGATTCAGGGCTGCCGACGATCGGCAACCGTTGGTCTCCCGTCGGCGACGGGCTGGGCGGCGGCAGGTGGCCCCGGCGGGATCGGCGTCCCCTCTCTGCGCCCTGCCGAGGGAGCCATGTCGGCCTTGTCGAAGAGGCCCCATCCCTTGGCGTCGCCGATCTCATACTCCGTCATGGTCTCGTCGCTGCGGAAGTAGCTGCCCTGGAGTTCGCGGTCGGGCGTCTTGATATGGGAGAAGACGTGGGAGTAGAGCTGGTGCTCGGCCTCGTCCCAGTAGAGCTGCTGGCTCGCATACTCCACGCCCTGGGCCGTACGGATGCGCACGCGGCCGCGGAGCACCCAGCGGCGCAGTTTGTCGTAATAGACGGCGCTGTCGCAGGAGATGTAGCCCAGCACGCGCTTCTGCTCGTCAAACTGCGTCAGCAGGATGCCCTTGTCGAAGGTCCAGCGCGAGGGGTTGCGGTTCTCGTTGATCTCCCAGCGCTCGGCGACGATGCGATACTTGATGACGCCGGAGTCGGAGATGAGCGTGTTGACGCCGTAGGTCGTCATGATGGGCACGGAGTCGCGGTCGTGGATGGCGGGGGCGGTGTGCTCCTTGGGCTGGTTGCAGCCCGCAGCCAGGACCCCTGCCAGCACGAAAGAGAGCATGGAGGGCAACAAGCCCCTCATGCCCTGGTGGTCGCTTCTCGTGTGATGACTTAGAAAACTCATGCGGTCGTGGCAGCCTTTACGGTCAACATAGGTCCCTCGCAGGGCCTATTCGACCTTGAACTTGGCGAACATGCGCTCATTGAAGGTGAAACCGATATTGATGCGGAACGTGTTCTCCGTGAGCATCGAGGAAGCCTCGCGGCGCACCCACTGGGCGGAGATGTTGAGCATCGAGCGGTTGTTGTAGCTGTTGACGATGGGGATGCCCAGGCCCAGCGAGGCCGAGATCTCCTTGGGGCCGTCCTGGCCGTTGATGGTGAAGTAGGGCGTGGCGTAGCCGATACCCGCACGGTAGTGGAGGCGGCTGAGGAAACCACGGTGGCGCTCGCCGCGGCAGTAGTCGGCACCGAGGACGACCTTGTGGCGGTCCTTGAGCAGTCCGCTCTGGAGCGCGTAGCCGCCCTGGTCGGAATACTGCGGGTAGTCGAGGCTGCCCCATTTCTGCAACTGGTAGTCGGCGCCGACCATCAGTTGGCCGTTGTGGATATAGACCGCTCCCACGCCGAAGGTATGGGGCAGGTCGAGGGCGTTGGAGATACGGAAGTGGGTCGTGTCGGCCACGGCCAACTGGGAGTTGTTCTTGATGACGGAGAGCTCGGGGTCGGCGTTGAGACTGTGGCCCAGACTGTAGGTCAGACCCAGCGTGACCTGGTCCTTGGCGCTGAGGGGCTGCGTGTATTGCAGTCCGAAGTCGAGCTTGTAGCTGCGCACCTCGGCGGTGTAGGTGCGCTGCAGCGTATTGACGTAGGCGTCGCTATACGTATTGGTCACGTACTTCGTGTAGCCACCCCAGAGATAGGAGGCGTTGACGCCGACGGAGAGATTGCGCAGCGGCTCCGCACCCACGCCGAGATAGACCTGGTGGAGGCCCTGCGAACCGCTATACTTGTTGTTGTAGGTGGCCGTGGGCGACTCGGGGGAGAGGCTGCCGTTGATGTGGGCGGAGTTGGAGTAGTCGTAGCCCACGTTGGTGTAGGGCAGCAGACCGAAGCTCACGCCCACATGGCGAAACAGGCGAAGGCCCGCCACCACATACTCCAGGTCGGCATTGCGCGCGCTGATGGAGCGGCCGCCCTCCTTGAACTGCGTCATCTGCAGGCTCACGCCCGCGTCGAAGATGAACGACAGCGAGTCGAGGGCCGAGTAGGAGGCCGGGTTGAGGGCGTTGACTTGGTTGTTGAGCCGGAGGCCATAGGCCAGTCCGTTCATGCCGCGGCTGAAACTGCCCGACTGTTCGGAGAGTTCGCCCAGGCCATACTGGCTGTAGGGGGAGTTGGTGCCGCTCTGCGCATGGAGTCCGAGGGAGGAGAGGAGCAGGAGCGATGCTGTTATCGTTTTCTTCATTGATTATCTACTGGGTTGGGGTCTGGGCAGGGCCTTGCCGGCACCAGGACCGTGATTAGCGATAGCGAGACCGTCGCTGGCGGCCTCCAGGGCGGAGGAAAGTCCGCCGAGGGGGTCAGAGGCGGTTGTTCTCGGGGAAGACCACAGAGGGCTGGAAGGTCTTGGCCTCCTCGAAGTCCATCAGGGCGTAGCTCACGATGATGATGGTGTCGCCGACGACCACCCTGCGCGCTGCCGCACCATTGAGGCAGATGCAGCCGCTGCCACGCTCGCCCTTGATGACGTAGGTCTCGAAGCGCTCTCCATTGTCGTTATCCATGATCTGCACTTTCTCACCGGCGATGAGATTGGCCGCGTCCATCAAGTCCTCGTCGATGGTGATGCTGCCGATGTAGTTGAGGTTGGCCTGGGTCACCTTGACGCGGTGCAGTTTGCTTTTCAGTACTTCTATATACATATAAAAACGAAAGTGTAGCGTGTGTTATTCCTTATACTTGATATGATCAATCAGACGGATCGGGGTCTTGCCGCAATAGACGGTGATGCAGCCCACCACATAGTCGCTGTCCTGCCAGTCCTGGATGTCGAGGAGCGTGTTGCCGTCCACTATCTGGAAGTACTCCACCTCCAGGCCGTCGATGGCGTTGATCGTGCTGACCACGTGGTCGTGGGTCTCGGCGACGGTGTGGCTCTTGGCGTAATCGATGCTCTCCATCAGCGCACGGGCGATGTGGGGGGCGATGGCGCGCTCCTTGGGGGTGAGGAGCTTGTTGCGGCTGCTCAAGGCCACGCCGTCAGCCTCGCGCACCACGGGGCAGGGGACGATCTCCACGTGGCAGCCGATGTAGGGGACCAGGCGGCGGATGACGGCGATCTGCTGCCAGTCCTTCTCGCCAAAGTAGGCGCGGGTGGGCTGGACGATGTAGAACAGGCGGCTCACCACCTGGCAGACGCCATTGAAATGGCCGGGACGATGAGCGCCCTCCATGACCGTCGTCTGGGGCGGAAACTCAAAGTGGCGGGTATCGGGAGTGGGGTAGATGTCGCTCACGGTAGGCGCGAAGACGAAGTCGGCGCCACAAGCCTCGCAAAGGGCGCAGTCGGCCTTCAGTGTGCGGGGATAGCGTTCGAGGTCGGCGGGGTCGTTGAACTGTGTGGGGTTGAGGAATACGGAGACCACCGTCACGTCGTTTTCCTTGGCGCTACGCTTGATGAGCGAGGCGTGGCCCTCGTGGAGGGCACCCATCGTGGGAACGAATCCCACCGACTGTCCTTGCTTGCGCGCAGCGAAGAGCGCGTTCTGCAAGTCTGCGTTTTTTTCAAATACTTTCATTATCTGCAAAATATTTCGGGTGCAAAGTAACAACATTTTTACGAAATAGGCAAAAAGTAATCTGAAAAATATAATAAAATGCCGATGCCATTAGACAAAATATCTGAAAAGCCGCTGCGAATTCGGGAATAAAATCGTAACTTTGCACCTGGGAAATCGTGTTTATCGCGACTTTTGTCAAGAAATAATCACGATAAAACAAGTTAGAATGGCAAAGAAAGTATTGTTTATCAACCAGGAAACCACCCCGTACGTCACCCATTCGCAGATGGCAGAGATGGGAGGTTTGATGTCGGCCAAAATGCAAGAAGCCGGATTCGAGATAAGAACCTTCATGCCGAAGTGGAGCACGATCAACGAAAGGCGTGGCCAGTTGCATGAGGTGATCCGACTCTCGGGTATGAATCTGATCATCGACGACACGGATCACCCGCTCATCATCAAGGTGGCTTCCATACCGCAGTCGCGCATCCAGGTCTATTTTATTGATAATGAGGATTACTACCAGAATCGTCCGGCCATGACCAAGGACGAGCTGGGCAACGACTATCCCGACAATGGCGAGCGGGCCATCTTCTTCGCGCGCGGCGTGCTGGAGACGGTCAAAAAGCTCCGCTGGGCGCCGGATATCATCCACTGCCAAGGCTGGATGAGCTCGGTGATACCGTTCTATGTGAAGACGGCCTACCACGACGAACCGCAGTTTATCAACGCCAAGGTGGTGACGTCGCTCTTCGGCGAACAGCCCGCGGGCGACCTGGGGGAGAAGTTCAGGCGCTCCCTGCCGTTCAGGGAGGCCAAGGCCGAACTGATCGAGAAGTATGGCGACACGTTCGACGCCGTGGAACTGGGCAAACTGGCCATCGACTATAGCGATGGTGTCGTACAGGTGGACGACCAGGTCAACGCCGAACTCGTCCGTTATGCGCAGAGCGAGAACAAGCCGCTGATCGTCCATCCGCAGGCAGAGGCAGAGGTCAAGGGACTCTATGCTGACTTCTATGGCAAATTGTTGGGGGAATAGGCGGAGACAACGTCTCTGACGTACCCTCGGGCAGGGGGATCGTGCGCCTTGTTGATAAGGATGGGCGTGGCCTCCTGTTGTAAAAGATTTTATGACCATTACAAGCAAATGATAAAATTCCATCAGTTGGTCTGGGGCCTCGCCCTCGCTGCCACGGCGCTCTCGCTGGCCGCCTGCGACGACACGACCGACAACATCGGCGGTTCGCTGATAGACAATCCCGACAAGTTGACTGTCAAGGCTGACACCTTCCAGCTCAGCACGCGCACCATCATGGCCGACTCGGTCATCGCACGCAACATCACGGGCTATCTCGGCCGCGTGAAGGATCCGGAGACGGGCAACTACGTGACGGGCGACTTCATGGCGCAGCTGCATCCGCTGAGCAACTATCAGATCGCGGCTGCCGACAGCATCCTCAGCCGCAACGACCGGGGGGAGATCATCGCCGACTCGTGCGAGATCCTGCTGGTCTATAACGACTTCTATGGCGACTCGCTGGCACAGATGAAACTCTCGGCCTACGAGATGGGGCGGCCGCTGGAGGAGGGGTCGGTGATCTACTCCAACTTCAATCCGGCGCTCCACGGCTACCTGCGCCAAGGGGGCATCAAGCAGGAGCGCACCTATACGCTGGCGGACCAGACGCGCCGCGCCAAGTACACCAACAAGGCGATCGCCATCCGACTGGACGACGCCTATACGGACAAGGACGGCGTCAGCTACAACAACTATGGCACGTACCTGATGCGGAAGTACTATGCCTCGCCCGAGGCGTTCCGCAACAGCTACCGCTTCCTCCACGAGATCAGCCCGGGCTTCTTCTTCAAGGTGACCAACGGCATCGGTTCGATGGCGTATGTGACCAACGCCCAGCTCAATATCTACTTCCGGTCGCAGATCAACGGCAAGGACTCCGTCACCTCGACCTCATTGGCCAGTACGGAGGAGGTGCTGCAGACGACTACGTTCAGCAACGACAACAACCTGCTGGCAAGTCTCGCGGCACAGACGGGATGCAGTTATCTGAAAAGCCCGGCGGGCCTCTTCACCGAGGTCACGTTGCCGGTGGATGAGATCATGAGGGGACACGAGAACGACACGCTCAACACGGCGAAGGTGACTTTCCCGCGCATCAACAACACAATCAGTTCCGACTTCCTCCTCAGTGCGCCGACAACGGTGCTGATCCTTCCGCTCGACGAGCTCCATACGTTCTTCGCCGAGAACCGCATTCCCGACTATAAGACGAGTTTCACCGCAGCCTATAGCGCGACGGTGAACGGCTATACGTTCAACAACATCTCGGGCTTGGTCAACTATATGATCAAGAAGCGCCGGGCCGGACAGGTCGATGCCAACTGGAACAAGGCGGTGCTCGTGCCGATCAGTCTGGCGACTACGACCATCACGGGTAGCTCTGGCACGAAGATAACACGCGTGACGAAGTGCTCCCACGACATGTCGCTCTCCAGCACACGACTCGTGGGTGGCCCCAACAACGCCAACCAGCCCATCCTCCTCTCTGTCATACATAGTACTTTCAATGGCAGATAACTTCTTGGAGCGCCACCGTGCCGACTACGAGCAGCGTAAGGCACGGTGGCTGAAAAAGAAAAACCGCTGCCAAATCAAGGTCAAAAGACCCGGAACTGACGCACATGCTGACAAAAACCTGAGTGAAGGTCAAACTTAGAAGGGTTTGGCATGTCTTTTGCTCTATACTTTTGCAATTGAACAAGTTGTATTGAACAAGTAAAGAAATTGTATTCTAAAAGAAAATCACGAAAGTCAAGATGATAAGTCAATTCTCTAAAGAACTCTCGGAGGTGCTCGCCTTCAGCCGCGAGGAAGCCGACAGACTGTCCTGTCCCTCGGTGGCTCCGGAGCATCTGTTGCTGGCTGTTTTCAGGCTCTCTGATCCGAAGATACAAAGGGTCATCTCGACGCTCAGCCTCGACGTGCCCACGGTCAAGAAGGAGCTGGAGCAGTATGCCTCTTCGAACAAGGAGGAGAGCAAGCGGATCTACGAGGAGATCAACGTCACGGACCGTGCTGCCAACGTGCTGCACCTCGCAGTACTGGAGGCGCGCATCCAGCATCGTAAGATCGTCGATGTGGAGGACTTGATCCTGGCCATTCTTCACGACCAGACAGACACGGGCGCGAAGATGACGCTGCAGGCTCACCACCTCGACTACATTGAGGCCAACGCGCTGCTGCGCCAGTTGGCCAACGACGTGCAGGGAGGGCTCGACTTGTCCGACGATGACGACGACGATATGCTCTTCAACGACGACGACGAGGAGGATCGCGAGGAGGCGCGCAGCCAGGGTGGTGGAGCGCAGCAGACGCGCACCAAGGAGACCAAGAGTGCGACGCCGGCCCTCGACAACTTCGGTACGGATCTCACGGCAGCAGCCCTGGAGGGGAAACTCGACCCTGTGGTGGGCCGCGAGCGCGAGATCATCCGCGTCAGCGAGATCCTGGGACGCCGCAAGAAGAACAATCCTGTGCTCATCGGCGAACCCGGTGTGGGCAAGAGTGCCATCGTAGAAGGACTGGCGCAGATGATTGTCCAGCACCGCACGTCGCCCACGCTTTTCAACAAGCGGATCGTGTCGCTCGACATGACGAGTATCGTGGCGGGAACGAAATACAGGGGTCAGTTTGAGGAGCGTATCCGCACGATCCTCAAGGAGATAGAGCGCCACCCGGAGGTGATCGTCTTCATCGACGAGATCCACACCATCATCGGTGCGGGCTCGGCGGCTGGCACGATGGATGCTGCCAATATCCTCAAGCCAGCCTTGGCGCGGGGCATGATGCAATGTATCGGTGCCACGACGCTCGACGAATATCGCAAGTCGATCGAGAAGGACGGTGCCCTGGAGCGTAGATTCCAGAAGGTGATCGTCGAACCGACCACGACGGAGGAGACGCTGCAGATCCTGAAGAACATCAAGGACCGCTACGAGCACCATCATCAGGTGACGTATTCTGACGAGGTGCTCCAGTTGATCGTGAAACTCACGGACCGCTACGTCTCGGACCGCTTCTTCCCCGACAAGGCCATCGACGTGCTCGACGAGGTGGGATCGCATATCCACCTGCAGCATGCGGAGGTGCCGAAGGAGATCGTGGATCTGCAAAATGAGATCGAGGAGATCAAGCAGAAGAAGCAGAATGCGGTCAAGAACCAAAACTTTGAGATGGCGGCGGGCTTCCGCGACCAGCAGGTGGAGCGCGAGAAGCAGCTCGAAGAGGCCCAGCACCGCTGGGAGGAAGGCGAGGTCGGCGAGCAGGTGGCCATCACGGAGGACCAGGTGGCCGATGTGGTGTCGATGATGACGGGTGTGCCCGTGCAGCGCATGCAGCAGTCGGAGGGCCTTCGTCTGCGCAATATGGCGACGGAACTGAAGCAGGTGGTGGTGGCCCAGGACAAGGCCATCGAGAAAATGGTGAAGGCCATCCAGCGCAACCGCGTGGGACTGAAGGAGCAGAACCATCCCATCGGCGCATTCATGTTCCTGGGTCCGACGGGTGTGGGCAAGACCTACCTGGCCAAGAAACTGGCGGAGTATATGTTTGGTTCGGCCGATGCGCTGATCCGCGTCGATATGAGTGAATATACGGAGAGCTTCAACACGTCGCGCCTGGTGGGTGCGCCTCCGGGATACGTCGGCTACGACGAGGGAGGCCAGCTCACGGAGCGGGTGCGCCGCCATCCTTACTCCATCGTCTTGCTCGACGAGATCGAGAAGGCGCATGGCAATGTCTTCAACCTCCTCTTGCAAGTGCTCGACGAGGGACGACTCACGGACGGCAACGGACGACTGATCGACTTCCGCAATACGGTCATCATCATGACGTCGAACGCGGGTACGCGCCAGCTCAAGGAGTTTGGCCGTGGCATCGGATTCACGGCGGGTGGTGCCGAGGGCTTCGCGCGCAACGAGAAGGACAAGGAGTATGCTCGGTCCATCATACAGAAGAGTCTGAGCAAGCAGTTCTCGCCGGAGTTCCTCAACCGTCTGGACGAGATCATCACCTTCGACCAGCTGGACCTCAACGCCATCAAGCAGATTGTCGATATCGAACTCAAGGGCTTGTATAAGCGGGTCGGCGAACTGGGCTACGCGCTCCAGCTCTCTGACGCTGCCAAGGAGTTTGTGGCCAAGAAGGGCTACGACGTCCAGTTTGGTGCGCGTCCGCTGAAGCGTGCCATCCAAAACTACGTCGAGGACGGTCTCAGCGAGCGCATCCTGAGTGGCGAAATGAAGGAGGGCGACTCCATCCTGGTCAACCTGACGGAGGACGGTTCCAACCTGTCGTTTGACACGCAGGTGCCCGACCACGAGTTGTTCTGACGCGCGAGCACGCCAAGCAAGAAAGACTAAGTCTGCAAGGGCAGACAGAAATTATAAGGGGGAAGAAAGCCATCAAACTTTCTTCCCCCTTATCGTATTTGGGTCGAATCAAAAGCAAAAACTTAGTACTTCAATCCCATGTTGTAGAGGATGAAACTATAGATGTCGGCCTGCTCCTCCAGCTGCTTGCTGACGGGCTTGCCGCCACCGTGGCCCGCCTTGCTGTCGATGCGGATGAGGGTGGGCTTGTCGCTGGCATTGTCGGCTTGGAGCGTGGCAGCAAACTTAAAGCTGTGGGCGGGAACAACGCGGTCGTCGTGGTCTGCCGTCGTGATGAGGGTGGCAGGATACTTCACGCCCTTCTTGATGTTGTGGAGGGGAGAATAGCCGCGCAGATACTCAAACATCTCCTTGGAGTCGGCACTCGTACCATAGTCGGGAGCCCAGTTCCAGCCGATGGTGAACTTATGGTAGCGGAGCATGTCCATCACGCCCACAGAGGGAATGCAGACGCCAAAGAGGTCGGGACGCTGCGTCATGCAAGCACCGACGAGCAGTCCGCCGTTGCTGCCACCGACGATGGCGAGGTAGGGCGAACTGGTGTATTTCTCCTTGATCAGATACTCAGCAGCAGCGATGAAGTCGTCGAAGACATTCTGCTTCTGCATCTTCGTACCCGCCTCGTGCCAAGCCTCGCCATACTCGCCTCCGCCACGGAGAGAAGCCTGGGCATAGATGCCACCGCGCTCCAGGAACGGGATGCGGGAAGCGGAGAACGAGGGATTCATCGAGATATTGAAACCGCCGTAGGCATAGAGATAGACCGGGTTCTTGCCGTTGAGTTTCAGGCCCTTCTTGTAGGTGATGAAGAGCGGTACGCGCGTACCGTCCTTGCTGGTGTAGAACACCTGCTTGGTCTCATAGTCGCTGAGCTTGAAGTTGACCTTGGGCACGGCATAGGGCTGCAGCGAGTTGGCGGCGCGGTCATACTGATATACCGTCCAGGGCTGCGTGAAGGAGGCAAAGCTGACGAAGCACTCCTTGCTGTCCTTGTTGCCGCTGACGCTGGCGCTGCCAATGCCCGGAAGGCTTACCTCCTGCTGCATCTTGCCGTTGAGGTCATAGACATAGATGTGGCTGCAGGCGTCCTGCTGGTAGCTCACATAGAGTTCGCCGCCGATGATGTTGGCGCCATCGATCACGTTTTTGCCCTCGGGGATGACGGTCTGCCAGTTTTCCATCGCGGGCTTGTGGATATCCATCACCATGATCTTATACATCGGCGCACCGTCGTTGGTCAGCAGATAGACCTTGTCGTCGATGGTGGCGATGGGAGAGTAGGCGTAGTCCATGTTGGGGACCACCTTCGTAAACTGCGAGTTGCTGTTTTTCAAGTCGCGGATATAGAAGATGTTGCCCGTGCCGCCGCCCGACTCATAGAGGAACTGCACCGTCTCCTCGTGGTTGACCGACGTACTGAAGAAGTGCATCGGCTCGGTGGGATTCTGGAAGAAGAGCTGGTCCTGCTCCTGCTTCGTGCCGAGGCGGTGGAAGTAGATCTTGTGGGTGGAGTTCTTGCTCGTATAGGCGTTGCCCTCGGGTTTGTCATAGGCGCTATAGAAGAAGCCGTCTCCGAGCCAGGAGGCCCCCGAGAACTTAGCCCACTCGATGTGGTCGGGCAATACCTCGAGCGTCTTCGTGTCCATCACATAAAACTCCGACCAGTCGCTGCCCGAACGCGAGATGGCGTAGGCCAAGTATTTGCCGTCATGGGAGAAACTGATGTTGCCCAGGGCCACCGTGCCGTCAGTAGAGAGCTGGTTGGGGTCGAGGAAGACGCGAGCGTTCTTCTCCTGCCCCAGGCCGTCCATCTCGTAGAGCACACTTTGGTTCTGAAGACCGTTGTTCTTGTAGAAATACCACTTGCCCGTGGCCTTGACATAGAAGGGTGCGCCCACCTTGCCGTAGTCGGAGACTTCGCGCAGGCGCTTCAGGAGTTTGCCGCGGAAGGGAATCTTGGCCAGGTAGTCCTGTGTCACTTGGTTCTCGGCCTCCACCCATTGCATGGTGGCCTCAGAGTGGTCGTCCTCCAAGGGGCGGTAGGGGTCGGCTACTTTCACACCGAAATACTCATCCACGGTGTTGTCCGTCGGAGGGGTGGGGTAGGTCAGGCCCTGTCCGGCAGCTTGGTTGGCAGCCATGGCAAACATGGCCAACGCTAATGCTTTTTTCATAATCAGCAGTTTACTTTTATAATTTTCGTCTTTAGGTTTTTACCTTTACTTTGTCTCATTCCTTTGACAAGGGGAAATGGGGTAATGCTTCTCCTTGCCACGAAAGAGGTATTGCCTTCTCACGAAAGGTTTTTTCCTTCTCGCGAAAAGTGCGTTGCCTTCTCACAAAAGGGCGCTTCACCTTGTCTTGATTAGGTCCTGCAAAGGTATGAAATAAAGTCGAACGGCCCAAACATTCCTCCCTTCTTTTCTGTATGACAGAATGGTTATAATCAGGAAAAGATTCTTCGGAGCAAAAAAATGTCGGAATAGCAGCCTTTTCGACTTACTATTCCGACACGATATCAAGCGGCAGGGCGGAGGATCGCTCCCTTCCTCAAGGGATGATCCTGCGCCTCCGGATGCGGCTTAGCTTACCTTATTGAGCTTCTTGATGATAGAGAAGATAAACAGGGCAGACACCAGGCAGATGCCAGCGAGGACACCCCAAATGGTGACGAGGTTGAAGTTGAGACCCCACATGATACCAGGCACCATCACCAGCTGGTTGCCGATGGCGGTAGCACCAAACCACAGGCCCATCATCAGACCGGCATACTTGGGAGGAGCCACCTTCGACACGAAGGAAATACCGATCGGAGAGAGCAGGAGCTCAGCGAAGGTGAGGATGAGGTAGGTGGAGATCAAGAGGTTGGCGCTGACACGCGGACCCTCCGTAGCGGCATTGCCCTGGACGAGCGGCAACTCAAGACCCATAGAGCCAACGGCCATCCAAACGAAGCCGAGGGCAGCGACGAGCATACCGAGACCGATCTTCTCAGGAGAGGTCGGCTCCTTGCCGATCTTGTTGAGCCAAGAGAAGAGCGCCACGCTCACCGGAGTGAGGGCTACGACGTAGCACGGGTTGAACTGCTGGAAGATCGGAGCCTTCACGTCGATGGCACCATCCAGGCTGTTGTACTTGTAGAACAAGAAAGCGATGGCAGCAGCGATCACGGCCAGGGCGATCAACTTGCCCTTGGCCGTCTTGCTCTGTGCAAGAGAGAAGCTGGCATAGACCACGAAGATGCAGGCCACGAGGTTGGTCACGTCGAAGAGCATAGACTGAACGCCCTCGGCGCTGGTCTGTGTGAAGTCGCGTGCAAACAGCGTGAGCGTATTACCGTTCTGGTGGAAGGCCATCCAGAAGAAGATCACGACGGCGAACACCAGGCAGAGGCAGACGATGCGCTCCTTGGTCTCGGCCTTGGAAAGCTCGGGAGCGTTGGAGGCAGCAGCGTTGGCAGCCTTTTGGTTGCCCTCGCTGGCGAGGACGTGCTTGTAGGTGGAGCTGAAGGCGTAGTAGATAGCGATACTGACGATCAGCGATACGCAAGCCACGGCAAAGGCGAAGTGGTAGGAATCGGCCTCGCTGACGCCGAGAGAGGCCTGAGCCCACTCCATGATCTTGATGGCAGCGGTCGGGGCGAACATGGCACCGATGTTGATGGCCATATAGAACAACGAGAAACCGGAGTCGCGCTGAGAGGAATAGTCAGGACCGTCATAGAGACGACCCACCATCACCTGGAGGTTACCCTTGAAGAGACCCGTACCCAAGGCAATGAGGATGAGCGACAGACCCATTGCGGCAATGGCAACCGTGTCCTTACCCAGCGGCAGAGAGAGCACCAGGTAGCCGAGGAACATGATAAAGATACCCGTGGTGACCATACGGCCAAAGCCAAACTTGTCGGCAGCAATACCACCAATGATGGGCAGGAAATAGACCATCATGAGGAAGGTGGAGTAGATCGTACTTGCCGTACCAGTGGCGAAACCGAAGTTTGCCTGCAAATAGAGCAAGAACACAGCCAGCATCGTGTAGTAGCCGAAGCGCTCGCCTGTGTTTGCCAAAGCTAAGGCCCAGAGTCCTTTAGGTTGATTTGAAAACATAGATGATTTTGAAATTTTAGTTCCTTCCTTGCGGTCGGAAGAGTTAGTAATTGAGTTATTATTTCTTTCTGTTTTATTCTGTTATTTTGTGATGATGTTATTTCTTGAGGATGTTATTTTTTGATGATGTCAAACAAGTAGGAAGCCTTGACAACGATGTTGCCGAAGTTGGACTTGCCAAAGAAGTCGCTCTTCGAACTCCCGTAGATGTTGCCGAGACCGTAGTAGTAGCGCGCCTCCAACTGGAAGTGGCCCAGGCGTGGATGGCTCCATTCCGTACCCAGTCCGGCAGCGATGCCGTAGTCGAACTTCGTCTCTACGGGCATGTCCTCCTGCTTCACGATGGTGTTGGCGCGTCCTGTGCCGTCGGTGGCGAGGTTGGGCGCCGTATAGTTGCGTTGGGTCGATTCGCTCAAGTAGAGTCCGATCTGAGGACCCGCCTTGAAGAAGAAGCTCCAGCCCTTGTTCTCCTGTCCCCATGCCAGGTGGGCGAAGACCGGAATCTGCACGTAGTTGATCGTGCGCTCGTAAGCCTCTGCGTTGCCATTGGCATTGACGACGGGCTGGTCGGCGGGGGTGAGGATGTCCTGCTTCCATCCGAGCGAGGCATAGTTGACCTCCGCGGCAATGGAGCAGATCGTGGAAAAATATTTCTCGCTGGTATAGCGGACTGAGAATCCTCCGGTGAATCCCGCGTGCATCTTCTGCGGCACACTCGGGTCGAACCCGACGTTGGACAATGCGCAACCCGCATTGACTCCGAGCGACAACACGTTGCGGTGCTCTCCTACCTGCGCCTGGAGCGCCTGCGAGCACACCACCGCTATCAGAAGGAGGATCGGTCGGAGATACCGCTTCTGCCCGGCGTGTCGCTTGGAAAACCAAGGTCGCGCGTACCGAAAGATTGACATTTCTGCTTTGACTATCATCTGTGGTAGCATATACTAATAGGTAAGGCTCTCCATGGTTTGGTCGGGCTTGAAGTGGATCAGCTGAAACTGCCTGTTCTGCTGTCCTCCGCCCTGTATGGGCAGGAAGCGGAGCCGCGTCTGCAGCGCCTTATATTTCGTCGGCTGCTTCTCCAGTCCCTTGAATGCGGCGCCATACTGGCGGAGTCCCCGCACGAAATACTCGCCGTGGTCGTAGCCCGTCAAGGCCAGGCGCGGGATGTAGTTTTTGTCCATCGCTGCGCCATACGTCTCTTGGTAGAGTTTCTCCAGGGCAGAAGTCTTGTCCGACTGCTTGTTATAAAAGAACGTAGAGGGGATATACGTATTGTACTTGAAGAACCAGTTGAGGTCATAGTCCTGGTAGATGAACCAGTCGTTGTAGCCATACATCGAGATGGCGAGCCCCGGGCGCGTCGCCGTGAGTGAGTCCAATTTATGGAAGACATGCGTCAGCTGCGGACTCTTCTCGGTGTTGAGGACCACGGCGTTGGGCTGCTTGGAAGAAAAATGCTTGGCAAAGTCGGCCATCGACGAGTTGATGCTGGTCAGTTCGTAGGGAATCTTGGCCGCGTCGAGCTGCTGTCTCAGCATGCGGGTGAATTTTCCCACGCGCGACGTCGGGTCGTTGCAATCGATGAAGATCGGACGGTGGCTGTTCTGATAGCGCTCCAGGAAGCAGCTGACCGCCATCGCGTTGAGCAACGAGTCGGTCTGATAGACCTGGAAGACCTGGGGATTGCTCTCCACCTCCCGGCTCTCGATGGAGAAGGGAATGACGAGCGCTATCTGGTTGCGCCGGCAGAAGTCTGCCAGCGGCTTCACCTGCGGGGTGTAGAGCGGGCCAAAGATGATGTCAAGGGAAGCGGCGTTGGCGTCGAGGAGCGTCGTGCGGATATCGGCGTCCTTGGCTACGTTCCAGGCGTGGACGTCGGTGTTGATGCCTTCGGCCTTCATCTGATTGAAGGCGAGGAGCAAACCACGGTAGTACTCCACCATCCTACGGCCATCGCCATCGTCGTTGTGCAACGGCAGCATCACGCCCACGCGGATCGTGCCATCCTTCTTCTTCGTGGCGGGAGCCGCTGGACGCTGGGCCGAGACCGGTCCCGGGGCGGCGACAGACCCCTTGGCAGCTTGCGGAGCAGTCTGCGAGGAGGGCGTGCCGCGGCACTTGTCTCCTTTCTTACCAAAGGGGACGACTATCCACGCACCTTTCTGCAGCTCATAGCCCTCCTTTTTCATTTCCGGATTGGCGTCTATGATCTGCTGAATCGTCACATTATATTCTTTGGCGATGCCGAAAAGGGTCTCTCCCCGCTTCACCTTGTGCAGGTCCTGCCACTGTGGGGCCTGACCGCTCGCATGAAGGCAAAGCAGCGAGGCGAAGACCGCGATCCACATCCTCAAGCAATGTCTCATTTTTCCAATTTTATTTTAACCACTTGCAAAGATAGCAAAAAATAGTTGGTTTTGGCATGGGAGTGGAAAGAATTTCGTAAATTTGCACAAAATATCAACGATGAGGCATATTTTCAAGCATATCTTGGCCGCTTTTGTGCTCTTTTGGGGCACACAGGCGACATTTGGACAAGCGCTCTCGCCACTGGCCACGTACATGGACGACAACGGCGAGGAGCAGACGATGGAACCTGGCGGAAGCTACACGGGAAGCGCACCGATAGAGGTCAGTTTCGACGCTGGCGTCACCGAGGTGGGCGACTATACGCCCCATTTCGAATGGCGCTTTTACGAAGGATCCGACGTGCAGAACCCCTACCTGATCCGCTACGACGAAACCACCAGCTACACCTTCACCAAGGCCGGTATGCAGCACGTCGCGCTCACGGTCTCGTTTGTCAACGGTTCGGACACGATCCGCTTCACCACCGACGATTTCCCGCCCTTTGAGTTTTCCATCAGCGAGAGCAAACTCGAGTTTCCCAATGCCTTTTCGCCCAATGGCGATGGCGTCAACGATGTGTTCAAGGCCAAGAGCACCTATCAGAGTATCGTGGAGTTTCAGGCCACGATCTTCAACCGCTGGGGACAGAAGATTTTTTCTTGGGACAACCCTGCGGAGGGATGGGACGGCACGTTCCATGGCAAACCCGTCAAGGATGGCGTCTATTTCCTCAACGTGGATGCCAAGGGAGCGGACGGACGCCATTTCCGTATTCGCAAGGCAGTCAACCTGTTGCGCACCTACAACGAGGCTGCGGGATCAGGAACGGTGACGGAATAGACCTTCCGCCCCTACGCAAACCAATAGATTGTATTTCCACCGATGGACAAGGATAAAATAGAAGTGCTGGGCGCGCGCGTCCACAATCTGAAGAATATTGATGTCGTCATTCCCCGCAACTCGCTCACGGTCTTCACCGGCCTGAGCGGGTCGGGCAAGTCGTCGCTGGCTTTCGACACCATCTATGCCGAGGGCCAGCGCCGCTATATCGAGACTTTCTCGGCCTATGCCCGCAATTTCCTGGGCAATATGGAGCGCCCCGATGTAGATAAGATCACGGGTCTCTCGCCTGTCATCGCCATTGAGCAGAAGACGACGAACAAGAATCCGCGATCCACGGTGGGAACGACCACGGAGATCTACGACTACCTCCGCCTGCTCTTCGCCCGCGCCGCCACGGCCTACTCCTATCAGAGCGGGGAGAAGATGGTGAAATATACCGAGGAAAAGGTGGTCTCGATGATTCTCAAGGACTATCTCGGCAAGAAGATTTTCATCCTTGCTCCGCTCGTCCGCAACCGCAAGGGCCACTACCGCGAACTCTTTGAGAGCATGCGCCGCAAGGGCTACCTTTATATAAGGATAGATGGGGAAATCCAGGAACTGACCCAGGGCATGAAGATCGACCGCTACAAGAACCACAATATCGAGGTGGTGGTCGATAAGATGAAACTCGCCGCGCGCCTGGGCGAAACGGAGGACAACCTCTCGCAGCGACTGCAAAAGACCGTGGCTACGGCCATGCGCCAGGGCGACGGACTGGTGATGATCATCGATGCCGACACGGGCGAGGCGAAGTTTTTCTCCAAGCGCCTCATGGATCCCGTGACGGGACTGTCGTACAAGGATCCTGCGCCCAATATCTTTTCCTTCAACTCGCCCGAGGGGGCTTGTCCTCATTGCAAGGGACTTGGCATGGTCAGCGAGATCGATTTGAAAAAGGTGATTCCCGACGACAGAAAGTCGATACGCGAGGGGGCGATCGCGCCGCTGGGAAAATACAAGAGTCAGATGATATTTTGGCAGATAGAAGCGATTCTGTCCAAATATGACCTGGACTTGAAGTCTCCGGTGAAGGACATTCCCCAGGAGGCTATGGACGAGATCCTCTATGGGGCGCTCGAGAAGGTGCGCATCGCCAAGGAACTGGTCCACACGACGACGGACTATTTTGTGGCTTTCGACGGCGTAGTGAAGTATCTGCGGGCCGTCATGGAGGGCGACGAAAGTGCCGCGGGGAAGAAATGGAGCGGACAGTTTATCGCCGACGTGACCTGCGGCGAGTGCCAGGGCCAGCGACTGAACCGCGAGGCTTTGTCCTACAAGATTTGGGGCAAGAATATCTCCGAACTCTCCGAGATGGACCTGGGCGAACTCTATGAGTGGATGGGGGAAGTGGGAAACCACCTCGGCGAGACCCAGCGACAGATCGCCACGGAGATCATCAAGGAGATTCGCAAGCGCATCCGCTTTCTGCTGGATGTCGGACTCGACTATCTGTCGCTCAACCGCCAGTCGGCCTCGCTCTCGGGTGGCGAGAGCCAGCGCATCCGACTGGCCACGCAGATCGGTTCGCAACTGGTCAACGTGCTCTACATTCTCGACGAGCCGAGCATCGGACTCCACCAGCGCGACAACGTCCGACTGATCAACTCGCTCAAGGCGCTGCGCGACTTGGGCAATACGGTCATCGTGGTGGAGCACGACGAGGATATGATGCGGGCCGCCGACTGGATCGTCGATATCGGGCCGCGGGCGGGCCGAAAGGGTGGAGAAGTGGTCTTCCAGGGTACGCCGCAGCAGATGCTCCACACCCATACGCTCACGGCGCAGTATCTGAACCATGAGCGGGCGATCGAGGTGCCGGCCCATCGGCGCAAGGGCAACGGCCAGCGTATCGCTTTGTGTGGGTGCACGGGCAACAATTTGAAGGACGTGGATGTGGAGCTGCCGCTGGGAGAACTGATCGTCGTCACGGGTGTGTCGGGATCAGGCAAATCCACGCTGATCAACGAGACGCTGCAGCCGATACTCTCTCAACACTTCTATCGGTCGTTGAAGAAGCCGATGGCCTACGAGAAGATAGAGGGTATGGATCTGATAGACAAGGTGGTGACGGTGGATCAAAGTCCTATCGGACGCACGCCGCGATCCAATCCTGCCACCTATACGGGCGTCTTCTCGGACATTCGCGCGCTCTTCGTCGGACTGCCCGAGGCCAAGATCCGAGGGTATAAGCCTGGCCGCTTCTCCTTCAACGTGAAGGGCGGACGCTGCGAGGCTTGTGGCGGCAACGGCTATAAGACGATCGAGATGAACTTCCTGCCCGACGTGATGGTGCCCTGCGATGTCTGCCATGGCAAGCGCTACAACCGTGAGACGCTGGAGGTGCGCTACAAGGGCAAGTCCATCGCCGACGTGCTGGACATGACGGTCAATATGGCGGTGGAGTTTTTCGAGAATGTGCCACAGATTCTGCCCAAGATCAAGTCGCTGCAGGATGTGGGACTGGGCTATCTCAAACTGGGCCAGTCTTCCACGACGCTCTCGGGCGGAGAGTCGCAGCGCGTAAAACTCGCCACCGAACTCTCGAAGCGCGATACGGGCAAGACGCTCTATATCCTCGACGAACCGACAACGGGCCTCCACTTCGACGATATCCGCATCCTCATGGATGTGCTACAGAAACTGGTGGACCGGGGCAACACCGTGCTCATCATCGAGCACAACCTCGACGTGATCAAACTCGCCGATTACATCATCGACATGGGACCGGAGGGAGGCAAGCGCGGAGGACAAGTGCTCTCCACGGGCACGCCCGAAGCCGTGGCCAAGAGCAAAAAAGGTTTTACGCCCGCCTTCATCAAGAGTGTGCTGGAAAGTGCTGCGAAGGGGAAGGAATAGCTAAAATTGTAAGCAATATTCCCTGTTGAGGAAGGAAAACAACCAATACAACTTTTACAACTTGTAACAACCTACACGCTTCGCGTGTTATATCCTGCTGCAAGGTAAACAACAAAAAACATCGCTTCGCCTTGGACATTCCCTGCCGAATTTGTCCAGGCGAAGCGTTGTTCATAGTTGTTTCCATGCAGCAACCTTTGGTCTACACGGGCCTCGAAGAGGCGATGTCCTGGCGAAGCTGTTCCATTACATGGCACTCTTTCTCGCCATGGCATAACTTGAGCAAGCTCAGTTCTGCTCATGGCTTACCGAAAGAGTTGTAACTTGTTGTAAAAGTTGTTCAAGTTGTTTTCCTACTCAGCAGCGCGTATGGGAACAGCACAAACAATCTTTTCGGATGAACTTGATGATGGCAATTTGGAACCCCTATCGTCGAGGTCTCTATAGTCTGACCTTTAGTCCAAACACTGGTCGATCAACTTTTCTATTTCCTGCCGATCCATGTTTTGTCCGATGAAGACCAATTTCTGCATGCGGTCTCCATATTCCTCGTCCCAGTCTTTCAGGACCGACGGGTTCTGCTGCTTGAAAGCGTCGAGTTCGGCGGGCGGCATGGTCGCGTACCATTTTCCTGCGTTGCGGATGCTCACCTGTTTGCCTGCCTGCTCAAAGACGTAGCACGTGTCGGGCTCGTCCTGGAAGTAGCACAAGCCCTTGCAGCGGATCACGCTCTTCGGCCAGGCCGAGGCCACCAGTTCGTCGAAACGCGTGAGGTCGAGCGGACGACGGCGATAATAGACAAAGGTGCTGATGCCATACTCCAAAGCCTCGCCTGACTCCTCATTCTCCAATCCGTGAGAATGGTGGTGGTGATGGTGGCCGTGGCCCTCCTCGTGATCATGGTGGTCCTCATGACCGTGGTCGTGGTCCTCCTCGTGGTCTTCCCCGCTTTCGTCCCCGTCGATGGCTGCCATCCACGCCGCCGAAGTCATTACCTTCTGAAAGTCAAAGGCTTCGGTGTGGAGCAGCAGGTTGAGATCCACGTCGCAATAGTCGCAGGGGATGATGGCGGCCTGCGGCTGGATGTGGCGCAGGATTGTCTGGATACGGCCCAGTTCCTCTTTGGAGACCTCGCTGGCCTTGTTGAGGAGTATGGTATTGCAAAATTCCACCTGCTGGATCACGAGGCTTTCGAGGTCGTCCTCCTCGATGTGCTCCTTCTCCAGGTCGCTTCCCCCGGCAAACTCGTCGCGCAGGCGGAGCGCGTCCACTACCGTCACCACACTATCGAGTTTGGCCACGCTCTCCTTCGCCAGGTTGGGGTAGATCTGAGGATAGGCGCAGATGGTCTGTGCGATGGGAGCCGGCTCGCAGATGCCGCTGGCCTCGATGACGATATAGTCGAAACTGTGCGTCTTGACCAGGTCGCTCAACTGCTGGACCAAGTCCATCTTGAGCGTGCAGCAGATGCAGCCGTTCTGCAGCGGTACCAGGCTATCGTCGCTCTGACCGACGATGCCTTCGCGCGCGATGAGGCTCGCGTCGATATTCACTTCTCCTATGTCGTTGACAATGACGGCAAAACGAATGCCACGCTGATTGCCCAAGATGCGGTTGAGCAGGGTGGTCTTTCCGCTGCCCAAATAGCCTGTGAGCAGCAATACGGGGGTTGTGTTCTGTTCCATTTTCCTTCGTTCTTTGATTTTTCCTTCGTACTTTGAATTTCCTTCGTGCTTTGAATTTTTATTCTCGCCTTGAATTTAATCCTTGTTAGAATTTCATCCTTGCTTGAATTTCCTTCGTGCTTTTTTCGGAAATACGATAATAATAGTGCAAAGATACAAAAACTATGCCAATCGGCGCCAGCGACGAAGAAAAAAGTGAATGGTCGTATTTTTGCCGCTCTCAGGCCCACTTCTTTCCCGTTTCACCCCCTCCTTGACTGAAGAAATGGGTGTTTACGTTGTTTTTTATTCCTTTTTTCGCCATTTCTGTCTTGTTTTCCGTTTTTTTTAGTATCTTTGTAACCGAATAAGGAAGCCGCAACGGACGAAGCCAAAACCAATATCTTCAACGTACACGCAAACGCCCGACCATGGAGGGGGAATAAAACCCATCTTCAAACAAAAGGTTCCTTTTCAGGATAAGAAGAAAAAAAGTATAGCAAAATGAAAATTACACTGTTACAGACGGACATCATTTGGGGACAACCCGAAGCGAACCTCGCACACTTGGACCATTTGCTGGAGGGCGTTGGCGAATGCGACCTCATCGTGCTGCCCGAGATGTTTACCACGGGGTTTGACACCAACCCCGAGACCGTGGCCGACGACGAAGGATTGGCCCTCAAATGGATGCGCAACACCGTGCGCCAGCGCAACTGTGCCTTGGCGGGCAGCGTGGCCACGAAGGTGGGCGAGAACTACTACAACCGCATGTATTTCGTCAGTCCCGACCTCCTGTTGGCTTCTTACGACAAGCATCATCTCTTCACCTACGGCCATGAGCAGGAGGCTTTTACGCCGGGCCACCGTCGTGTCGTGATTCCTTACCGTGGCGCGCGCATCCTGCTGCAGGTCTGCTACGACCTTCGTTTCCCCGTCTTCAGCCGCAACCGTGGCGACTACGACCTGGCGATCTATGTCGCCAACTGGCCGCAGGGCAGACAGAAGGTATGGGACACGCTGCTCAGCGCCCGCGCCATCGAGAACCAAGCCTATGTCGTCGGCGTCAACCGCGTGGGCTCGGATGCCAATGGCCAGTATGCTGGCGGATCCAAGTTGGTGGACCTCTTCGGAGAGACCATCGTCAAGGCCGAAGAGGGTGTGGAGAGTATCGTGACGGGCGAGATCGACCTCGATCGCCTGAAGGCTTTCCGCAAGGAGTTCCCCGTCCTCGACGATGCAGACCAGTTCAAGTTGCTCGTTCCTTAATATATACGGAGGATATAGTCAGGAGAATAGAATTAGGTGGAAGAACAAAGTTTGGGGATCGAATATTTTAATAAGAAGATCGAATATATAATAAGGAGATTGAATATAAAAATAGGAAGATCGTTCCCCAGACTCCTTCCGTAGCACATTCACAAACAGATAACTCAATATAGCGAAACCCGCATGGTAGAAGAATATCAGCTCCGCCTGCTCCCTGAGGAGGCTTACTCGGAGGACACCATCAGACAATACCTGTCTCAGGAGAAAGGATTTGACGTAGCGGCCATTCGCGCCGTGCGGGTCGTGAAGCGATCCATCGACGCGCGCCACCGCCGCGTGCTGGTCAATCTCAAGGTTCGGGCCTACATCAACGAGCTCCCGACCGAGGAGCCGTTTGTGCCCACGGACTATCCTGACGTCAGCGACCAGCCCTCGGCGATCGTTGTCGGCGCAGGCCCCGGCGGTCTTTTCGCTGCGCTGCGCCTGATAGAGATGGGTGTGCGCCCGATCGTCCTGGAGCGTGGCAAGAGCGTCGAGAAGCGCAAGCGCGACCTCGCAGCCATCCCCCATACGCAGACCATCGACCCCGAGTCCAACTACTGTTTTGGAGAGGGTGGGGCCGGCGCGTTCTCCGACGGCAAACTCTACACGCGGTCGAAGAAGCGCGGCAGCGTGGAGAAGATCCTCAACGTCTTCTGCCAGCATGGTGCTTCGGCTGCCATCCTTGCCGATGCCCATCCCCATATCGGCACAGACCGTCTGCCGCTCGTCATCTCCAACATGCGCAAGCGCATCATCGGCTGTGGTGGCGAGGTCCGTTTTCAGACCCGCATGACGCGTCTCATCGTCCAAGACCAGTCGGTCGTGGGCGTGGAGGCTGTCAGCCGCGACGACGAAGGACAGCAGACGGAGCACGAGTTTCGCGGTCCTGTGGTGCTCGCCACGGGCCATTCCGCCCGCGACGTCTATCACTACCTCTCCTCCGCCCGCATCGAGATGGAGGCCAAGGGCATCGCCGTGGGCGTCCGACTGGAGCATCCCTCTGCCCTCATCGACCAGATACAGTATCACAACCCAGCGGGCCGTGGCAAGTATCTTCCTGCTGCTGAGTATTCCTTCGTGACGCAGGTCGATGGCCGCGGCGTCTATAGTTTCTGTATGTGCCCCGGTGGTTTCGTCATCCCCGCCGCCTCCGGTCCTAACCAGTTGGTGACCAATGGTATGAGTCCGGCCAACCGCGGTTCGAAGTGGAGCAATTCGGGCATGGTGGTGCAGCTGGAGCCGGAAGATATCGACGCCTCCGTATTGGAAACGGAGAACGGCCCCTTGGACGACGCGCTCCGCGTGATGGCCTATCAGGAGCAACTGGAGCGCCTCTGCTGGCAGCAGGGCAACTACAAGCAGACGGCCCCGGCCCAGCGCATGGCCGACTTCGTCAATCGCCGCTTGTCCTTCGACCTGCCCAAGAGTTCCTATACCCCGGGACTGATCTCCTCGCCCCTCCACTTCTGGATGCCCAGCCCGGTCAGCGATCGCCTGCGCAAAGCCTTCGAAGTGTTTGGCCGCCAGGCTCATGGCTTCCTCACCAACGAGGCCGTGATGATTGCCGTCGAGACCCGCACGTCGTCCCCCGTCCGCATCCTCCGCGACAACAAGACCTTGCAGCACGTCTCCATCCGCGGCTTGTACCCCTGTGGAGAAGGAGCAGGCTATGCGGGTGGCATCGTCTCGGCAGCCATCGATGGCGAGCGCTGCGCGGAATGCTTGGCCGCGGAATTGTTTCCAACACGACCTGCTGAGTAGGGAAAACAACTTGAATAACTTTTACAACTTGTAACAACCTACACGCTTCGCGTGTTAACATCCTGCTGCAAGGTAAACAACAAAATACAACGCTTTCGACAAGCCATGTGCAGAACCGAGCTTGCCCGAGTTTTGCCATGGCGAGAAAGGGTACCATGAAATGGAATGTTTCGCATTGGATAATCCCTGCTGAGGATGGAAAACAACTTGAACAACTTTTACAACTTATAACAACCTACACGCTTCGCGTGTTAATATCCTGCTGCAAGGTAAACAACAAAATACAACGCTTTCGACAAGCCCTGCGCAGAACCGAGCTTGCCCGAGTTTTGCCATGGCGAGAAAGGGTACCATGAAATGGAATGTTTCGCATTGGATAATCCCTGCTGAGGATGGAAAACAACTTGAACAACTTTTACAACTTATAACAACCTACACGCTTCGCGTGTTAATATCCTGCTGCAAGGTAAACAACAAAATACAACGCTTTCGACAAGCCCTGCGCAGAACCGAGCTTGCTCGAGTTTTGCCATGGCGAGAAAGGGTACCATGAAATGGAATGTTTCGCATTGGATAATCCCTGCTGAGGATGGAAAACAACTTGAACAACTTTTACAACTTATAACAACCTACACGCTTCGCGTGTTAATATCCTGCTGCAAGGTAAACAACAAAATACAACGCTTTCGACAAGCCCTGCGCAGAACCGAGCTTGCTCGAGTTTTGCCATGGCGAGAAAGGGTACCATGAAATGGAACGCTTCGCCTTGGACTTATCCTGCTGATTGTCCTGGCGAAGCGTTGTTCTTAGTTGTTTACATGCAGCAACCCTTGGTCTGCATTGGCCTCGAAGAGGCGATGTCCTGGCGAAGCGTTGTAACTTGTTGTAAAAGTTGTATTTGTTGTTTTTAAATTTTAGCAGGATTTGGGACTGTAAAGTTGTAGTTGTTTTTGAGAAACAACGCAAGATAGACCCAAGGCTACCATAAAACTTCTATAGCAGGCCCGTTGATTCTATCAGGCCCGTTGATTCTATAGCAGGCCTGTTGACTGGAGGGCTTTCTGCGCCAGCGACTCATAGATTTCTCCTAAGTCGCAGAATCGCATCAAACTATTGTAGGCCGCATGGCGGACCGCCAAATCCTTGCCCGTCAGCGCCGTCTCCACTTGGTCGAGATATTCGTTGATGCCACGCTCGTCAGGGATCTGTTCAGAGGCAAAGCGGCGTGAGAGAATATGGTAGCCACAGATCTGATAGAGCGGCTGGTCCTTGGCGATCCACGCGAAGGTCATGCGCGGCGCGTAATCGACATATTGGAAGACATGGAGCGCCAGCAGCTCCGCCATCTCCTGCGTCTCTGTCTGCTCCATCCATATCTCGGCCACTTCCGGCAGCAGCTGGTCCGTAGGCATGAGCAGCGTAGCCAGTATCTTGCACTCGCGGATCGGCTCCTTCCAAAGCGCAATGGCCAAATCGTAGTCTTTCTCATATTCTGCCGCCATCTCGCGCAGGTGGAGCAGCGAGGCGCCCCAGTTGAGCTTATACTGCACCCCCTTGTCGCGCATCGACTGCGCCGTCACACCATTCATCAGCAGGCGGAAGGACTGTTTGATTGTCCTCACCGTCGCTTCTACTTTTTCTTTTTCCATTGTTTTGTTTCTGTTTGGAGAGAGATCTTTCTGTCAGAGAGCATTCTATCAGAGTATTGTCTGTCAGATAACTTCCTATCAAAATATTGCCTGTAAGAGAACTCAACTTTCGCATGTAAGCTCCACACACCCTGAACCAACGGTCACCGGCCGAAGGGAAAGGTAAAGGGCAGTAGGAGCTTTTGGGCCTTCAGCCCGTTCTTGAACCACTTGCGAAACTTCTGTCAGAGAGTTTTCTGTCAGAGAACGCCATAGTCGCGTCCGTAGCGCAACATTTGTTCCGTATAGCTTTCCGTGTAGTCCAGGGCCACGTCGGTGGGTTGGCCCTCCTCATTTCTTACGACCGTCATGCGGGGGTTGATAAATCCCTTGTACGGAGCCAGGTGAAGGCCTGCGTAGCGATCGAGCACTTCCTGATGGAGCGACTCCTCCACCTTGACGCCATACTGCTCCACCAGGCGGCGTGCCGCCTCATAGTCGCCCTCACTCTTGATGCGCTGGATCTCTGCCAGTTCGTCGGCGAAGATGTGGCGCAACGCCTCATAGTCGTTGACTTTCACGACGGTCTTTCCTGCCTCCTTCGTCAGTTCCACGGCGGGCCTGGCGTCCGAGGTTTGCCGTTCCTGCGCCAATTGGAGGGCCCAGCGGGCGATCAGCGCCCGGTTTCTCATGTGCGCCTCCTCCAACTGCAGTCCGGGTTTGATGCGCACCAACTGCGTCAGCAGCCCATTGAGCATATAGGAATAATACTGTGCGTGATGCGCCTCCTGGTTGGGCAGAAGGCCCAGCGCCACGAGCTTCGGATCGGCCAGGAAATAGAGTCCGAACAGGTCGGCGCGCGCCTCCTCGATGGTACTGCCATAGTTGCGCAGGGCCTCGGCGCTCACCCCTGGGAGCAAGCGTCCGCTTCCATGTCCGAGACACTCGTGGAGGTCCGTGTGCAGATCGTCGCAGCGGTCGCCGTAGGCGTTCACCATCTCGCGAATCGCGTCGTCAGGGATAAACTCCTCGCAGAACCCATTGCCCCGTGCCGCCTCGTCGTAGGCGTGCGTCAGATTGGTGATTGTCACCGACTTACTGCCATGTTGGGCCCTGATCCAGTCGGCGTTGGGCAGGTTGATGCCGATGGCCGAAGCAGGATATTCGTCGCCGCCGAGCATGGCCGCACAGACCGCATTGGCCGAGACCCCCTTTACTTTTGGCTTGCGGAAGCGCGGATCCACGGGCGAGTGGTCCTCAAACCATTGTGCGCGGTCCGCAATGGCACGCGTGCGGCGTGTGGCCTCCTCGTCGCGATATTCGACGATTCCCTCCCACGATCCTTTCAGTCCCAGCGGGTCGCCATAGACCTCGATGAAACTGTTGATGAAGTCGATGCTCCCCTCGTGGTTATCGACCCACGCGATGCTATACCGGTCGAAGTCGCGCAGGTCGCCCGTCTGATAGTAGTGGACGAGCAGGTCGATGACGCGGCGCTGTCCCTCGCCCTCAGCATACTCCAGGGCTTTCTCCAGCCAATAGACGATCTTTTCTATGGCTGCGGAATATTTCCCGCCAATTTTCCAAACCTCCTCCTGGAGTTGTCCGTCCCGTTTGACGAGCGTGGTGTTGAGTCCCCACGAGGGAGGCTCTGCCTCGTCGCCACGCAACTGGGCATAATAGTCCTCCGCCTCCTGTTGCGTCACCCCCTGATAGTAGTTGCACGCCGATGTCTGCACCAAGTCCTCGCCGTCGGCGATGTTGACGCGCTTCGGCAGCACCTGCGGGTCGAAGAGTACGGGGCAGATCGCGTCGAGCAGTTCGCCGGTCGTCTGTCCTGGTGCCAAGGGAAGTGCCTCGGGGTCGATCGCAAGGACCTCGTGGCGGAGGAAGTCCTCGGAGAACGTGGGCACAAACTTCTCGCAGCCATAGTGGTGATGGATGCCGCTGGCGAACCACACCTGCTTCAGATAGGTCTCGAAACCGAGGAAGTCCTTCGTCGTGCGGTCTCCTTCGTAGTGGCGCAGCACCGCCTCCAGCGTCTTGCGGATGACGAGGTTGTAGCGTCCGAACTGGTCAAAGGTGATGTCGCGTCCGTAGAGCGTGGCCTCGGAGAGACAGTAGATATAGAGCTTTTGCTGGAGCGTGAGTGCCTCAAAACCCAGGAGCGGGTAGCGGAGCATCTCGATGTCAGCAAATCGCTCGTCGTTATAGATGAACTTTTCTGTCATGATTATCTGTTTTTATGGGTGACATACCATCCGTGAATGAGGAAATGATAGACCAGCAGCGCCACGCCGATGAGTACGATCGAGCAGACGACGACCGAGTGGAGGTCTCTGTGGAGCAGGCCAAATCCCGCGTACAGGCCCAGCCAAAGGCCCAGTTCCCACGAGAGGAAGAAGGAGCTCTGCACCGTGCCACGTTGGCAGTGCTGCGAGAGTTTGATGAAGAAGAGCAGAAAGCGGCTGCCCAGCAGTCCGAAGGCGAATCCCGCCATCACGGCCACATAGGGCGAGACCCAGTCGAAGTTGCGCGTCAGCAGCATCAGGAAGCCCACGAAGAGGACGATCAGTCCCGTGATGGCCTCGCTCTCCAGTTCGGCATTGGCGAAAACGTATTTCTCCGCCAGCAGGGCCAGCAGAAATCCCGGCAGCATCAGCGCGTAGAAGGTGAGGCTCAGGGGCAAGGAGAGGAGCAGTCCGAAGGTGGCCGTGATCAGGATGGTGTTGACGACGAGCGGCGTGCTCTTCGGCAGAAAGAAGCGGTCGAGGCTCCAGGGCCTCACCACCTCGTTGGGCGCGCGGAAAGGGAAGGGAATCACGTACATCAGGATGACCGAGAGCAGGGCGCAGCCTGCGGAGGCCAGCGGCAGGATGGAAACCCCGAAGACCTGGCTGATGATCATCGCCGCGAGCGGACCCAAGGCCAGCGAGCAGCGGCCCGTCCAGGAGAGCACATGGCTCGCCTCCGTGCGGTAGAGCGACTCGCAGGTGTCGAGCACGAGTGTGCTATAGACCACCATTTCGGTCAGTCCGTAGCAGAAGCCCTGGAGGACGCGCACGGCCAGCGTGCCGGAGAATCCGATGTGGAAGACCTTCTGTACGTCCGCCTCGTAGAGAATGGCCGAGAAGACCACCAGGAGGAGGATGGAGAGCAGGCAGACCTTGTTGCGGCGAAAGCGCTCGATGAAGTAGGAGACGTAGGGGCCAGGGATCACGATGCCCAGTCCAAAGGCCAGCATGACCAGTCCCACGTCCCTCAGCGTGTAGCCGTCAGCCTGCATCTGCGCGGGGATATAGGGCAGAAGCATGAAGACGGAGACGCCCAGCAGCAGGTTGGCGAGAACCAGCATCCAGAAGTGGCGGCTCCAGATGCGTATGTGTATCGGTGTGTTCTGTGTGTCCATAAGGGAATATCAATAGCTTTCACTTTCGTTGGGAAACTCGTCGCCCTTGACGGCCTCGCAGTAGGCCCTTACGCCGCGGCGCAGTTCCTCGCCCATGGCGGCAAACTCGCGGAGAAACTTCGGTTCGAAACCTTGTGTCAGGCCCATGGCGTCGGCATAGACCAAGACCTGGCCGTCGCAGTGGCTGCCAGCACCAATGCCGATGGTCGGCACGCTGAGCAGATCCGTCACCTGCTGGGCCACCGAGGCCGGTATCTTCTCCAGCACTACGGCGAAGCAGCCCGCCTTCTCCAGCGCCTGGGCGTCGGCGATGAGCTTCGTGGCCTCCACCTCGCTGCGTGCGCGCACACCGTAGCCTCCGAACTTATGGATGCTCTGCGGGGTGAGCCCGAGATGGCCCACGACGGGGATTCCCGCGTTGACGATACGCTCGATGGTGGGTGCGACTTCCTCGCCGCCTTCGAGTTTCACGGCATCGACGCCCGTCTCACGGATCAGCCTGACGGCGTTGCGCACGCCTTCCTCCGGCGAGACCTGATAACTGCCAAACGGCATGTCGCAGACCACCAGCGCCCGTTGGCAACCTCTTGCCACGCCGCGCGCATAGACGATCATCTCGTCCAGGGTGATGGGGAGGGTGGAGTCGTTGCCCAGCATCACGTTGGAGGCCGAGTCGCCGACCAGAATGCTGTCAACGCCCGCCTCGTCTATCAGTCGTGCCGTCGTGTAGTCGTAGGCCGTGAGCATGGCTATCTTGTTGCCGTCGCGCTTCATCTCTACGAATGTCTTGACGGTAACTTTTTTCTTTTCTGTTGTGAGATATCCCATTTCTATTAGATGTGATTCTAATTGCAAGTGCAAAGGTACAAGATTTCACAGACATAGGGAAAGAAAAAGCGGACAAAATGGGGTCCTACGCGCAATGCGCGCAAACCATAGGACCTTTCTGCAGAAAAATAATGATGGGGGACGGAACGCATCCATCCCCCACCAAGGAGTTATGACCGTGTTGATCAGTTCGTCTTTTCTGTGACTGTTGACCAGTTCGCCTTTTCTACGCTCCGCAGAAGAATAGGACGACCACCTGGGCCGCCAGGATGCGGAGGAACATTGACAACGGATAGACCGTGGAATAGCCGATGGCGGAAGCCTCACCCTGGCAGACGCTGTTGGCGTAGGCCAGTGCGGGAGGATCGGTGTAAGTACCTGCTATCATACCCATTACGGTGAAGAAGTTGAACTTGAACTTCAAGCGGGCAATCGTACCTACGATCAAGATCGGGATGATCGTGATCAGGAATCCGCAGAGCACATATTTCAGTCCGTCTCCGGCCACTACCGTCTCCCAGAATCCTGCTCCGGCCTTGATGCCGACGGAGGCAAGGAAGAGGGCGAGACCAAACTCACGCAGCATGAGGTTGGCCGACGTCGTCATATAGGTGATGAGGTGGAAGCGCGTGCCCCAGCGGCCGATGAGGATGGCGATGATCAGCGGACCACCGGCGAGACCCAGTTTCAAGGGGACGGGCATGCCCGGGATGGCCACGGGCAGGCTACCGAAGATCAGACCCACCATGATACCGATGAAGATCGTGCCGAGGTTGGGGGCGTTGAGCTTGCGCTCGGAGTTGCCCATCATTTCGGCCACGCGGTTGACGTTGTCTCTCGGACCGACCACGTTGATGCGGTCGCCGACGTGGAAGTGGTGGTTGCGGCTGGCAAAGAGGTCCATGCCCAGGCGCGAGATACGCGTGACGTTGACGCCATAGACACTGGAGAAGTGCATCTTGCCCAGCGTCTTGCCGTTCATGTCGGGATTGGTCACGATGATGCGCTTGCTGATGAGCGGCTGCTTCTCGTCGTCGCTGTCCATCCACTCGCCGTCGATCTCCGTACCGATGAAAGCCTTGATGGCCTCGGCGTCGGTCTGCGCGCAGACGATCAGCACCTCGTCGCCGAGCTCAAAGACGGTGTCGCGGTTGGGCACACACATCTTGCCATCGTGGACCATGCGCGAGGCCACGATGTCGCGGTTGAGAAACTCGCTGATCTCCTTCAGGTTGCGTCCACAGATATGGGCGTTCTGCACGCGGAGGTACATCTTGTAGGGCATCTCGGCAGGGTTGCCCTTCTCAGCAGCGGTCAGCTTGGCGTTCTCCTCGTCGAAGTTGCTACGCGTCAGCACCTTGATGAGTAGTGTCGTACCGATGATGCCGAGCACACCGAGCGGATAGGCACAGGCGTAGCCGTTGGCGATGGAGGGCGGGTTGCCGTTGGTGAAAACGGACTGCAGGGCCTCGTTGGCAGCACCAAGTCCCGGTGTGTTGGTCACGGCTCCGTAGAGCGTACCGACCATCATCGGCAGGTTGTTGGGGTCTTTGGTGTCGAAGAAAATGTAGTAGCAAGCAAACATCACCAGCACGTTGAGCACCACGGTGATGGTGGAGAGCAGGTTGAGCTTGATACCACCTTTGCCGAAACTCTCGAAGAATCCTGGTCCGACCTGCAAACCAATCATAAAGACGAAGAGGATCAGACCAAAGTCTTGCAGGAAAGTCAGCACGGGCACCGGGCCTGTGAATCCGACGTGACCAGCGAGGATGCCCACGAAGAGCACGAAGGTGACTCCCAAGGAGATGCCGCCTATCTTGATCTTGCCAAGATAGACTCCCACGGCAATGACAACAGCGTAGAGCAAAGCAATGTGCGCCACACTGTCAGGGGTCGTAAATAGTTTTACTAACCAGTCCATTTCTGTTTTTTAATTCTCTGATTTTGATAAATTAATGTTTTGCGGGTGCAAAGTTACAAAAAAAAGCCGACTTACTTACTGTTTTTTCGGAAATAATGCGTCCGCCCTCTTCTTTGCTCGTTTTTTACCCACGGTGACAACCCTCGTCCCGCTTCCCCGTTTACTTGCAAAATCAACGAAATCCCCCTCGCTTTGCTTTGAAAGGCAAAGAAAGGGTAGGGGATAACTTGTGAAAGCCTTCAATAGGAATCCAGCAACGCTTCGCCAGGACCGCGGATGCGGTCTCCCAGATGAGCTGGTCAAGCGGGAGGTTGTCCATCATCCAAGCGAACCATTCGCGCCCCGTGTTGGCGTCAGGGACAAAGATGTCGGTTCCGACTGCGAAAGTCCGAAAAAGGGAAGTGGGAAGGTGAAAACGTAATAATGTAATAATGTAATGTTGTAAGGTTGTAAGGACAGGCTAACACCATTTCTGAAAGGATACGATTACGAACTTTTGGCTACGAAGACCCTATATGCCAATCCACCAGCAGATGGATCAAGCTATGACTATACTCTTGCCTTTTGTCATGCTTCTTTACTATTGAAACAGAATCCTGTTGCAAAGATAAATATTTTTATCGTTTATAGACGACAAAAATACATCTTTTTTATCGTGTATAGACGACAAGATGGCAACGCTATCTGCCCAAGAGAGAGGTTTGCAAGCACAAAAACACCTACAAAAGACGGCAAATATCGCCATTTGGCGTGAGAAAAACTGTATTTTTGTGGAGGTCAGCCCCTTCGAGGCTACTTCTGAATATACGGGTTGTATTCCATGAAATAGTTATGTATCAGATAGTTACGATTCGTTTGCTTGATTTTTACCTTGTTGAGGGCGTGGGCTCCTGGGACGCTGAAAACGAGGGGTTATCCTTGATTTTGCGGTTCAAATGGCTGCCGCAGGGCATATTTTGGCTTGTCGATGGAGTCAAAACGCCCCCACAAAGCTGCGCATTTACTTCGGACTGTCTTTGCTTCTCCCTTGGGTTTTGAGTTGGAATAGAGCGGGAGGAGGGATTTGGTAACTATTCAGCAATAGTGTAGGCACGCACCTCCTACCATCCTATAACG
>ENA-UOJC01001189-UOJC01001189.1-human-gut-metagenome-genome-assembly--contig:-C104-NODE-1189-length-37687-cov-17.077780_pt1 | contig 37687 bp, 14 predicted proteins | sample MGYA00242339_ERZ723886 | MGnify/ENA metagenome assembly ERZ723886 | reverse complement strand
CCAACGATACGGTCTTAGTCGTTCCGTCGTAGGTAAACGGAGCGGTGTAACTCCACTTTACGCCGGTCATGTCAACCTTAGCCTTTTCTATCTTCCACTCTAAAGAAGTAGCAAGATCGCCGAGATTTATAAGCTCGTAATGTTCGGTATCTTTTAATGCAAACGATGCGGTGTAAGTACCTGCTTTGGTTGCGCTAAGCGTTCCTTTTACCTCTACCAAGGACGGAGCCTTTACCAACGATACGGTCTTAGCCGTTCCGTCGTAAGTAAACGGAGCGGTGTAACTCCATTTTACGCCGGTCATATCAACCTTAATCTTTTCTATCTTCCATTCTAAGGAAGCGGAAAGATCGCCGAGATTTATAAGCTCGTAATTGTCTGCGTCGATAAGTTCAAACGAAACGTTAAAGGTTCCGACGTCTCTTGCCGACAATCTACCAACAAAACGAAGTTGTTCTATTTCTTTATTAAGCGAAACGGTTTTGATTTCACCGTCATAGGTAAACGGAGCGGTATAACTCCATTTCACGCCGGTCATATCGATTTTGGCCTTTGCGATGGCAACATTAAATACAGCCTCTTTAACTGTATCGCCGGACGCAACGACGCAAATATATTTGCCGCTATCAAGTACGTTACGAACTTCTAACGTATCGGAATATGCGCCATCGATAGCCACTCTGCTATCGCCTACAATTTTGTACCAACCGAAGTCATAGGTTTTTTCTATGCTGCTGAGGTTAACGACGTTAACTTTTAACTGCTTAGCTTCTCCGTCATAAACGGTATCGATATCGGCAGATTGCTCGAGCTTAAATCCGGCATCGTACACTGCATATACTTCTGCGTCTCTTTCCGGCATCTTGGATATCGAATTGCCGTTTTCGTCAACCCAGTCAAGTATCTCGCTGCCGCTGATTTCGGTTATGCCTGCAAAGAAACTCAAATCGGCGTCTTTAGGCAGGAGTCCGCATTTAATTACGTTTTCGCCATCCTTGTATGTAACTTTATAGACGTCGGTCAGCGTTACGGACGCTTCCGCAGATACCGTATAGCTCTCTCTGTTGAAGAACATCGAAAGCATCGGAAGTTTGTTGAGAGCCTTTTCCAATCTCGAATTCCACTTGAGGATACGAGAATCGGTATAAGTATTCTTAATATAATCGGTTACGGCAAGTCCTTTACTCTGAATCCTGTACAGCCAAGTTTCCACAAACAATTCGTAATTATACTTAGCCGCAAAGAATTCGCCGTTTCCTCTATAAAAATCCATCATAGTTTTGGACTGGAATCTCTGAGGAACGAAAGTTACGAGTTCGATGAGAGCCGTCTTTATCTTCTCGAAGTACGGTTCGATTTTCTTAAATTCATTAAGTATTCTTTCGTTGGTTATACCATCGGGGAAATATTTCCCGAGACGGGTATTGTCTATGCAACTTACGATATCGATCTTTTCGAGAAGGTTGTAAACTTGTTCAAAAGTTATAGTCTTAGCGAATTCGGCAAACTCGTTAACGTTTTTGTCGAGAGCTGCGAATATCTTAAGTTTTGCGCTATCCGAAAGCTTGCCGGTAGCGATTGCCTTGTTGAGGATTCTCGTGAATGCCTGCGGAACGTTTACGCTTACCGAATACACGCCGTCTTTGTGGCTAACGCTTACATTATCGGCAACGATTTGAGCAATACGTCGAAGTCTTGCGTAATTGTTTGCATTTGCGAATTCGAATCCGAAGTTTACGGTAATATCAAGATTACCTCTGGACTCCGTAACTACTTTAACATCAATCGAAAGTAAATTGCGGAATTGCTCGTCCGTATATGTAGCAATTTCACTCGGAAGAGGAAGTCTCTTAACAAGAGCCTTGATAGAATCGGTTCTTACCGAGCCGTCGTATATAACCAAGCCGTCTACCGAAACAGATTTTATCGAATTTAAAATTTCTTTGACAGCGGCAGTGTCCACTCCGTTCTGCAATGCTGCCAACAAGGTGAATTTGTTATCTACGGATGCGGCGGTGAGAGCCTGAACCGCATCGGTATAAACGTCCAGCAGCAAACTCTTAAATCCGCTTTCGGGACGAGTAAAGTTATCTTTTACTACGAGATCCAAAACGTTTGCCTTGTACGCTATTTTATAATACTGCCTGTCTGCGAGGTACTCGGTTTTAAAATGCTCCTTAACTTCGTCGGCAAGATTCTTTATGTAGTCGTCTACGTTAAAATCTTCCTTATTTTCGGGCAATTCGGGAAAGACGAAATCCTCCGGGAGCTGAAAATCTTCCGGAAGTTCGGGAATCTCTATATCCCCGGGTAGCGTAAAATCTTCGGGCAACAATTCCTCGAGTCTTTCCTTATAGTCTTGCGGAACCTGATTCCAAAGCCAATCCGGAATTCCGTAAGTGTTCTTTATTTCTTCGGCAGTTATAGCCGAAACAGAGAACACGGACACCAACGACAACATGACGATAAGCATCGTCACTATAAGTATCGGTATCTTTTTTACAAATTTTCTCATACAACTCTCCTTTTTATTGGTAAGTTTGCAATACACCAAAGGTGCCACACTGAAAATTATACCACCTGATATAAAATTAGTCAAGAATAAAATATTAAAATGTCAAAAAAACTTATATATTTTATGTTATTTGTCGTATGTGTCAAAAAACGCACGGCTGATAACTCTCTACTTTTTCCTTTTTTTCTTTTTCAATATCGCAAACGCAGCTGCCGCTCCGCCGAGAACGACTACCGTAATCGCCGAAATGCTGATTATTGCGGTTTTACCGCTGAACCATCCGCCCTTCTTTATATTTTCTTTTTCAATCGGCGCACGAGAATATTCGGCTACGAATTCTATGTCCGACGTTAGTTCGCCGCCTATGCTGCGGCTCCATCCCGAAAACGAATACGTAAATTCGTCGTCACTGTACCTTGGCGGCGGCGCAGGCGCAATTATATCTACGCCCAAAATACTACCGAAAGGATAGCGTTTTTCGAGCAATATGATTTTTTGTCCGTCTTTTTCGTACAAAAATCTAACGTTATACATAATTTTGGTGTAATCGCAATGCAATAATACCCCGAACGGAGGCATAAAAAACGAGCCGGAATCGACAGTGATTTTTACGTCTCCGTCGTAATAGTATACGTTTGCCGTATACCCGCTTTTTTCTTTTACTCGATAAGTTACGGCTTCTCCGGCATAGGCGCATTCCGCCGAAATCGTTAAGGCGTCGGCACACTCCGAAAATACGGAGACGCCATACTTGGCAGCCAAAACATATATGCCGGACTCTGCACGGTAAACAAACTTTTTTTCTTCGAAATTGTAAGTAAAATTATCGGCCGTCTCGCCGCTGTCTCCGTCTGTAAACGAAAGCTTGCCTCCGACAAAATCGATGTTCACCCCACGAATCGTCACGGTTGAGCCTATACGCCTATCGTCTATAGCAATATCGGCTCCGTTTGTATTTTTTACCGAAGTAATAACAGTGTATTTGTTTGCGCCCGCAACAGAAGTCATAATTATGCGTACAGACAAAATTGCGCCGTAATTGCTCGAGGCTATCGCTTTTACGTCCGTCCTATCTATAATCGCTTCGACGTCATTAAGACAAATCGCAAGCGGCATTTCTCTTTGCGCCGCTCTCGCCGCAGCATCGAATATTCGAATTTCCGTTTTCTTATCTTTATCTAGCACGCTGTAATTTGCGCTTATTCTGACGACTCCGCCACGATCCGTAATCGAAAAGATTTCGCCGCCTATAATTTCGGCAATTGGCATTCGTGAAAATTTAGCGATATATTCTGCGTCACCGCTTACGGCAGTTATCTCTCTGTCGTATCCTCCGAATACAAACATATAATCGCCGTCGTCGTCTACCGAAGGCGTCGGGACCTCCGGCTTACGTCCGTACTCCGTTTCTGCTCTCAAAATCACGGAGTTTTTAAGCTTGTCGGGCAAAAACTCTTCGTTTCCGTATCTATAAACTACTGCGTATTTACGTTTTTTCTTATTATATTTTGCGTAAACGTTAACGATATCTTTGTCTTTCTTGCCGTCGGTGATATTTAAAAAGTTTACTTCTTCGCCTGTAATAAACACCCACTTTTCAAAAGTGTACTCGTATTCGACGTCCATATAACCGTTCGGATAAAAAACATACTTACCGAGCGGATCGTACGGCGTAACGGTCTTGGTCACAGACACGTCGCCGTTCTCGTCTTTGTAATTAAACACTACGGACAAATTCAAATTCACCGCAGAATACACGACGCTATCGCCGAAAACGACTTGCCTCGAATCCTCCGAAGAACTCAAAAAATCCCTCTCGTTTATTTTGCCATCCGCAAGTTGCGCCACCACTTTATCTAGGGCATAAAATCGAGCCGTGGCATCCTTATCGGATGTCGGATCTTCGACTTCTGCCGGCTGCTCGCCGGGATGTTCGGCATACGGTTGTTCTACAGGACGATCTACTTCTATCGGTTCCATTCCTCTGTCGTCGTTAGGCGGTTTCGGAAGCGTAGGCAACGCAGGCTTTTCTACGTTTAGGGGAGCATCCGGAAGTTTTACTGCTTCCGGGAAAGCTGCCTCGCCCTCTTTCGGCTTTGCGCAATTGTCGTCATCGACCGTGACTGTCGGAATCTGCGAAGTGCCGACGGGATAATTATTGAACTCGTTTTCCAATATTTCCCTTATCGTAAGATTTTTGTTGACGCTTTCCGACTTTCGTATTTCATAAAGAATGGTAGTCTTTTGCAAATCAAACGTCCTTGTTTTGTCATATGAAAGCACCGGTTCGTCGGAAAGAAGATTGCTTATAAGTATAAGTTGAGCCAACAAAATTATATATTTTTTATCTTTTGCCGGATCTTGATCGGTGTTTTGCGCCCGAACCATCTGCCTTATATGAAAATTCTGCCAAAAGTATTCCAAGTAGCTCGTCAATTTACATATCTGAGTAACTATCAAATCGTAGTTTGCGCAATAGTACGCATATTTCTGCTGTAAAGTTTCGCACTCCTTATACTCTGCAAATATTCGTCTTACGGTTACGGTCGTTTCCTTTGCAAGCGCAGCAACGCCTACCACTTCTTTACCCAAAGCAACTTCCATTGCCGCCGCATTGTCCAAAAAGGCGTTTAGCACGGTCGTTACGGAAGAACCCATAACTGCAGAATATACGTCTCTGTTAAGCGAAGTCATCTTTACGAATATGGAATCCAAAGCTGCGACTCTATGCTTAATAAGCTCCATTTTACTCTCGTAAATCATATATTCCGCCATTCTTTCATCGTACACTTTTTTTTGTTCGAGATACTTGTTATATGCGCTGAGAGCGGCGTTATATCCGAGCAAATCTTCTTCGTACTTTGTCAATTGTTTTTCATATTCGGCGCAGGCAGCTTCGTATGCGGCGACTCTTTCGTCATACTCCTTTTTTTGCAGAAGATACTCGTCGTAGATTTGCTTTTTTTCGAGATAATCGGAATACGCTTCGAAGGCTTTTAATTGTAAGTTATAAGAAGCAAGTCGTTCCGCATACTGCTCGTAAGCAAGTTTTTTGTTTTTATATACGCTATACTCCGAATTGACGTTTGCGGCGTACTTAGCTTCATTTATCGCATAATTCGTTATTTCGTTGGCTTGAGAAACGGAAATGACTGTAGATATAGAATAGTTTATATCGAACTTATCTTTTTTTTCGACTAAATCGCAAATATACGAAGCGCCGTCGGCAACAAATTTCACTTCGTTGTTTCCATAAGAAATCGAACTCGGCACGCACACGAGCGTAGCGCCGTTTTTTGCTTTAAATTCTTTTGCCGGTGCCGTTATTTCGTAACCGCTGCCCGTACTTTTGACGGATATGCCCAAAACTTTATCCGTACCTAATCCGTTGTTTATTCCGTACGAAAACTTTATATCGCAATAATTCTTCGTGTAATTTCTTTCTTCGTCGGTAAGCCGAACGCCGAGCATGTCCGCTACGGATGCTGCGTCGATACTTTTTCGATAATCGGAACTTACTACCGTCGCAGAATAATCGTAAGCCGAAACGCCGACCGCCGAAACATGACTTATCGGTGTGACGGAAGCTGCGGCTATAGCCATACTAAGTATCAGACATATAAACCATATTTTCTTCGGCATCGGTTTCTCCTTGACGTTATTTTATCGGTATGGGCGCAAATCGAACCGAATTTTTCCATGTCAAATTCGATTTTACGAATCCATAATATAATTTTAACATACACGCATACAAAAAATCAAGCGGCGGCAAAAAATTATTTTTTGCCGCCTACATAAAATTCTTGCATATCTTCTTTGCGTAACACACCCAAAAAACCGGTAAACGCAACGCCGCAATCTAACCTCACTTTCGAAAAATCCGAAAACCGGTTGCCTCTTTTATTCGGCCCGATTGTTTTGATTATTCGACCGGAAGGATTGTCGTAAAAGCACGGCGTATGTCCAAAAAGCACCGTCTTGTCTCTATTTATTATCGATTTTTCTTTAAATCTTCTATCTGTCAGAAGAATTTGAGGCATTTGCTCGGAAATCTTCTTAATCAACCCTTTTTCATCCAGTTCCACGCCCGCATGAACGCACAAAAAATCTTCTCTGTCTATATACAGCGGCAAACTTTCAAGATAGTCGAGCAAATCCCAGTCTATCCTTTTGCAATCGGGAAAATAACTCGCAACCATATACGGAACGTCGTCTGCGTCGTCGACGCTTTGCATAAGGCTGTCGTAAAATTTTAAAAAGTAATATTCGTGATTACCGATAATCATCTTAAAACGATCGACCGAAGCAATAAAACTCAAAAGCTTGACTGACTGTTTCCCTTTGTCTATCGCATCTCCGCATATTATCATCTCGTCGTCCGAAGAAAACTTAATCTCATCGAGCAATCTCATAAAAAGGTCGTATTCGCCATGTATATCGGACACAAAATAAGTAGACATTCTTCCCTCCGACTATCTCCGCTATAAACTTCAAAAGGCATATCGTAAAATATATAAGTTTAAGATGCCTATATATCTTGCGTGTGTGGATACAACTTTAAACATTCATTATAGAATAATTCTTTCCAAACCTAACCATTCGGTTAATGCGTAAAAACAACGTCCTCTTTTTAACATACTTCTAAATCGCCTACGCTTTACTTTTCCTCTATCCAGCGTGCATACAAAGTCAGGTCTTTATTTACCGACGTAAGGTCACCGAATCGAGAATAGACGTGTTCTTGTCCTACATACAAATTCAAATCTTTTACGGTATACCATCCGTCAAACCTGTATCCGTCTCTTACGGGTACGGGCGGTGCGGATATTCCGTCATCTCCCGAACTGAGGTAATCGCCGTGTTTAATTCCTCTATATATCTTTATAGTCGAACCACCGTCAAAAGCACCACCGTTTGCGTCAAAAGTAACCGAATGCGTTGTATCTACAGTCTTAAAGGATATAACTTCTTTCCAACTGCCGTTTTCTTTTATGTATATGACCTTAGCCGCAGTATCAAAGTAGTAATCGCCGTTTTTGCCTATGCTGCCGCCGGGTTGCTCTACCCCGCTAATCCAATTGCTCGGTTCGCTCGGCTTATCGAACTTAACTTCTTCGGTAAGACCGTTGGTATACGATATTACAAGCACGTACTTTGTCGGGTCTTTTTCGTCCGCTTTAGTGGTTACGTTTTTTACTCCGTTAGCCATGGGAACGTCAAATTCCGTAGGTTCGCTGTCGTCATCGAAAGTCACTCTTAATTTTGCGCCGGTAATAACGCCGGTTTTTTCGTCCTTAATCTCGATAAGCTCGATACTCTTGATTCCCCTGCCGTCTTTTGCTTGCGGCAAAATAATTTCCTTGGGAACTCTGCCATCGCTGAATGCAAAAGTAAGGTACGGCGAAGCGTGCGTTTCGTCGGCTTCGTTTAACGTAACGTGCGAAATATACACGCCGTGCGGAATTTGAAAAGATACCGGCTCTTTTTCCTCATCGGTAAATTTTACCGTAACCGTAGTTACGCCCAAATCGTCGTCTTTAACCGTAACTATGTCTGCGATTCCGTTGCCGGCATCGCCTTGCGGTCCCTCTTTGCCAAGCTCGGTAACTCCGTCCGCCTGTACTTTTTTTATCGTGCCGTCGTCATACGTTATCTCAAAATAATATTTTTGCGAAATTTCGTCGTAAGTTATAGCCGCCGATACCATTTCGGCATCGCCGCTAAAGCCCATTCCGCAACCGACGGCAAACAAACATAGCACAAAAATCAAAACACAAGTAAAAAATTTTTTCATATTCAATCTCCGTTAGCGTAAGAAATCATATTTTCAAGGCTCGGAGCGCTTCCGAGTTTGTTGGCGTTAGTATAAACAAACTTAAACGGTTTCACTCCCGTCACTATGGTTACCACTTTCAAAAATGCGTTTTGATTGAGCCCGCCCGAACTGTTCAGACTTCGTCTGAGATATTCTTCAAGCAAGTCTACCTCCCGAATCGGTCTCAAATCCCTCGCATATTCGTAATCCTCGTATTCGACTACAGACGCATTTGCGCCTCCGCCGTAAAAAGCGATTGCGATATTTGCCTTACCGTCGTATTGATAACCTTGATTAGCCGTCTGCCGACCAACCAAAGTCTTTAGCGGAAAAATGTAATCTATATCCACTTCACCGAAACTATCCTTGTTTAATTCTTTTAGCATATCTGTGATATTTTCGTTGATAAGTCCGGATATATCCATATTACTTACTTGTTTGTAATCGTAAAATGCGGTCTTGCCGGTAATCTTGAGTTTGACCGGATAAGATATTCCCGAAACCGACGACGTGGACATAAGTCCCAACATCTCGAATAAGCCGCTTACTTTTGACGGTGCCTGAGTACTGTATAGGAACGGACCGTTAAACAACGATTCCATTGCTATAGCAGCAATACCGCTTCGCTCGAATTGACAATTGTTTACCGTGACGTCACCTTTAAACTTACCATCCACTTCGCTAAGTTCGTCCAAAGCGTTCTGCAAGGAAATCAACGCTTCTTTTATCTTTTCGGTATTTTCGGAAGTAATGCTACCTATAAGGTATTCTTCCAAAAGTCTGTCTCCGGCAGCATCCTTGCTTAAGTATTCGCTCAGCGTAGCCGATATCCGATTGCCGTACAGATCTACAAGCTGTTTTTTGCCGTCACCGACAGCGACGTACTCGTTTGCACCCAGCGACATAAGGAAGTTTTGGCTGTTGCGCATATAGCAATTATCTACTTTGAGAGCATTACACGAAAACGCTCTGAACACAGTTTTGCCGTTAGATATCTCACAATTTTTAATCGTAACATTATCCCCGCTCACTTCGCAAACGGTACCTGTATATTCTAACTTTTTGTAACTGTTTACATTGTCGCAGTTTTGAAGCTTTACGTCGTTAACGGTAATGCCGTCGCCGTCAACGTAAAACCCTATATTGTCTTGACCGTATGCAGCGACTATGGGTTGAGATATATCTCCGAGCGAATAGAAAGGTAACGGACCTCTAAAAAGGTTTTCGGGCGTTAAGACGTTAATTTCTTCGCCGCTTACCGAAGCGATTTCGCCGTACGGATACGCCAGAGCGTGCATGTTTAACGTATAACCGTTACCGTAAAAATCTTTTTGAACTCGAACTCCGACGTTGACGAAATCGGAAATTTTTTCGCTTTCCGGCTTTCCGTCGTTATACTGCATAATGTAACGGTTGTTATACTTCGTTTGCAAAGAATAAATTTCGTTTTTAAAATTATACGTTTTCTTTGCCGAATCGTAGTTTCCGAAATACGCCCAATTGTTGGCAGATAACGCAGATTCGCCGTAAGCACGAGACTGAAGCGACTTACGCAAAACTACCGTTTCGCCGCTTTGCGACGCATTGGTACAATATAGCAACTGATTGTAGTCAAAGACGTTGATTCCGTCTTTGACAACGGTAAATTTAAGTAAATAATCGCTTATGCTTTCATCATCGACCTTAAAGGCGATGCAAGCCTCGCCGGGTTCCGACACGGTAACGGTAGTGTAATCCTCGCTAAGCGTTACGTTATCCGAACACTCTACTCGCAACGCTTCTTTCAAACTACTCGGCGCAGTGGTTACCTTTATTCTGAAAGACGCCTTTTGCTTTTGAAAATTCTTCAAATCGTACTCGCCGATATACGTTACGCTGTCAACGTTATTGCCCTTGGCTATCTCGTAAGTTGCCGCTACTGCGCCCTTATCGTAAACAATAGCCTCAAAACTTCGGCTGACGTTTCCTTTTTTTGTCGAGCACGTTACTATAACCGCCCCTTCAGATAGCGTAGATAAATAATATTCGCCGTTTCTTTGCACTATCTTGGCAAGCGGCTCCATGCTGCCCTCTTTGTTCCTTACGCTCCAAACGAGGTCGTTGTCGCTGCCGACTTTGTAATTACGAAGATTTATTCCGTCCGCCTCGAGGCGCTGCTCCGTATTTATTTTAACGGTTTCGACATCGTCGTATTTCCACGAAATATCCGAAATATCGACGTCGACGTATATGTAAGTTGCGTTTATCGTGACGGTGGTCAGAATACACATGAGAAACGGTATCAAAAGCAGAATTACCAAATTACGTTTTTTCATTAGTTTTCAGCCTCCAATCCCAAGAACAATTCGCCGGCTCTTTTCTTTACGTTTACGCAAATCGGAGCCAAAGCGGCAATCGCTACCGCCGTGGCAACAAGCAAACTGAGGTAAACGTTAAGACCTGCGAAAGAAAGCAACGAACCCGTTATCGCTACCGCCGCCGGATATCCGTACGAACATGCCGTACTGAAACCGTACTTGCGTTTTTTGCCGTGTCTTATGCTGAGTTCCTCTACGAGAGACGCCATATCGAACGCAGACAGAGAAACGAGCGCACATATAAGTGCGAACGGCAACACTACCCATCCTATTACCCCTGCCGCCGTAAGCGCCGCAAGAGAAATCACCAGCGAAGTGACTGAAAGCGTCATCGGCAAAGCGACTTTTACTATAAGCTGGGTTTTGTAGTCTACGGGAACCGTTTTCATATTCTTTACGGTTTGTTTTTCCATAGATATATAGGAGTTTGCTCCCTGAGCGATCGTCGTAGAAAAAATCATAATAAAGAATATATCCACGCACGGAACGAATGCCGGCAAAAACGCAGTATAATATCTTATCGTACCGCCGGAAAAAACAGCGTTCATCGCTTTAAGAACCAGCGTAAGCAAGAACGGTTGTACTACAAGCAATCCCGTAAAGGAGAAGATATAGTCCGAATCTCTGAAAATAAGCGTAAGCTCTTTTTTTATAAGCGATTTAGTTACGTCAAGGATTTTAATTTTGCGGCGATTTCGGCTCTTTGACGTAAAATTGATACTTCTGACGTAATTATAAGCAAAAACCGTTATAGTGAGTCCGAGGCAGAATATTCCTCCGCCTATCAGCAAATAAATCAAAAACGCCTTACCGCTTTTCTGCACGAATATATCCATCAGGAAGTTTACCGGGAGCGCATAAGTACGGAAACGAATGAGACTTTCGATTCGCTCGGACGTAAAAATCAAAGCGATGCTGTTGTTTACGACGAGGTCGGTAAACAAACCGAGCGCCTTTGCGTAAAAATATGTAAACGCTGCCATTACTACCGTAGCGATACACAGCTTTACTATAGGTTTGTTTTTTAGGTACTTAGACAATATAAACAGCGGATACACAAGCACGAGCGCCACTCCGCCCTCGAACAAAAACGATGCCGCCGGATAAAACAACGCCTTATAAAAGTACATTGCCGAAAAATTTTGTCTCGATCCGTACACTGCGAGCAACGGAAAAACAAACATAAAAGCGGTAATATAGTGAGTCGCAAAAAGCGTAATAAGCTTAGACGATATTATCTGTCCGTTCGTAACCGGGCGTACGGACAGCATCTCGATATCCTTTGCGTCGAAAAACAATTTCTTTGCGGTAAACAGATCCGACACTGTCATAAAGCACGTTACTATAAACAAAAACACGCACAAAAATGCGTCGGGAGCGCCTTTTATATCGGAAATTTTGGATAAAATGCCGCTAAACAAATATATCTCCAAACCTATGAAACAGGCAAAAACGAATACGACGAAAGACGCAGAAGCGAGTCTGCGACCTATCGTTGTCTTTTTGCCGATCATAATTCGGATATCCTTTAGCAACAAATTAAACATCAGTTACTCTCCGTAAGTCTCCAAAAACAGTTTGCTAAGTTGTAATCTTCGGTTAGGCTCTTTGTTAAGGTCGTAAAGAGCGGAAACTTTGCCGTCGTTTATTATTGCGACTCTGTCGCAGATTTTGCTTACGAGTTCGATATTATGCGAAGTAACGAATACGGTTTTGTCGTGGTTCGCATACTCTCGCATCATTTTTTTCAATTCTTCCACAGCCATTATGTCCAAGCCTACCGTAGGCTCGTCCAACACCCAAATTTTGGGATTAAACAGCAAGCTGGCAACGAGGCAAAGCTTTTGCTTCATACCGTGAGAATAATCGGAAACGGGATTATACAGTTCCGTCTCGGCAAGCTTAAGACGGTTGCATAGATACGTGTAGTTCCGACGAAATTCGCCTTCGGAAATTTTGTACACGCCGGCGATAAACTCAAGATAATCTATGCCGGTCATAACTTCGTAGCACGAAGGCTCGCTCGCAACGTATCCGTAGCAACGTTTTGCCTCGAGCGGTTGTGCGACGACGTCGTATCCGCACAACGTAATCGTACCTCCGTTAAATTGTTTTGCGCCTATCATACAATCTATGGTGGTGGACTTACCTATGCCGTTCCTACCGATAAAGCCGAACAATTCCCCTTCGAAAACTTCGAGATTGAGCCCCTTAAGGACCTTCTTTTCGCCGTAAGACTTGTATAAGTCTTTGATAGCTATTGTAGGAAGGCGTTCAGCCGTAGTAACGTTATCTCTTTCGGTCATCTTCCCCTCCCGTGCTTACACAGCCAAATAACTTTTCTGCCCTCTCTCTCGGTAAAGACGAACTGAGATCGGCATCTTCGACACACGACTTTGGTATCGCCGCCGAGCGAAGCAGCCTTACAAACAGGGCAAAACTTTTTGTAGGCGTCGCCGTCCGTCGGAACTATGCGAAGTTTTCGCTTAAACCATTCGAGCATAAGGCGATACTCGCTTAGTCCGGATGCAAACAACGTTTCGTCGCCCGAGTAAATGTTCCACACGCCTATATACTCGTCGCCTTGTCCTATCCCTAACGTCGAACTTTGAGTTACTCCCGACTTTTTGTCTGTAACCGTTATCGTTACGGCATTGTCGAAATTTGCCTTAAGGTCGAATCCGCAACCGACAAACTCCCATGCTTTTGCCTTGTTTTTTAGCGAAAATCCCAGAGTTTTTAACGCTTTAAGCGTCAAAAGTTTATAAAACGAAATCTCGTCTTTTTGCGAGTCGGTTACCTTGTATTTTACGAAATCGTCGTAAAATTTGTAGCACTCTCTGTACTTAGGATCTTTAATAAGTATGTTTGTGGGCTTTACCTTACCTCGAAGGCGTTTTTCTTTACCTACAGTCTTATAAAAATTGGTTTCTTTGATAAAATCCACTTCCCGGCGAAGCCTGTCCGTACTACAAAATTTTTGACTTAGCTTAATTGCATCGAGCGAACATGCTCCGTCGTCTATCGACGGCAGAATTTTAGTATAAAAATCGACGTATCTGCTGAGTTCTTTGTCTATCTCGTCGATTAGCATTACGACGAATCTGTTTTCGTATATGGCAAGTTCGTCGGTATGCTGGAAGTAATAGATGTTTTCGGGAATCATTACCGCTTTTCGACGTTTCCAAAGGCTGCTGTCCCGGCAAACTCTGCCGAAATCGTCCGGCGAAATCTGTTTTGCTTTTTCTACCCTCGTAACTATTTCTTCTCGCTTTGTAGACAAGTGCGGTCTTGCGACTATCGACGCTATTACTCCGAGCGCAAAAGAAATGCGCTCGAACACGAAGTCGTCCGCTCTCAGCGATTCTTCCTGCAGCGAAAAATCGCCTGCGTCGTCTAACGAAGAAAAGACGTCAAGCGGAGTTCGGTCGCCGAAAAACGAGTTTAACGACTCCGAACATTTATTAAGTTGCAGACATTCCGCTATTCTCATCTGTAATTACAAGGTCCTGATAATTTTGTTTAACGTTCTTTCGCTACGGGGCAAAGTTCCTGCGCCGTAAAGTTCGCCGATAAGCTCGACTATCTCTATAAGGGCGGATTTTACGTATTCTTCAAATCTGCCCTCGAGTTTTGCGAACAATTTTTTGCAAAGCATAAGGTCGATTGCGTCCTCTTTTTTGCCGCCTGCGCATACAAAAGCAGGAACGACTGCTGCGATCTGATTGATTATACGGTTACCTATCGTTACGTCGAATCTGTCGTATACAAATTCGGCAAGTTTGTCTATCTTTGCCATATCGTCGTTAGAAAGAGCAAATTTTTTGTCGTTTTTTGCCGATTCCAACATGTTTTTGAATGTGCTACCCGTTAATTTTATCGGTTTAACTTCCGCCTTGGGCATAAACGGCGTGTTTTTGGACACAAACTCCATGGTTACGGCTCGGTCGTAAACCTTATCGGTTATGGTAAAGGTAGAGTCATCTCGGTTTGCCGTACCCACAAAATAACTGAGTTCCGGGATACGGATATATCCGTCTTCGAGTTTTACCGGCGGCACGAAGTCGTGCGGGAAATTCATCAGCTTTATCTTCCAATCTTCCGTGGGGTACTCGAGTACGCTCAAAAGGTCGGCAAAATAGTATTCTACTCGAGAAATATTCATTTCGTCCAATACGTAGATGTTTATGGCGTCGGGTTCGTAATTTGCCTTATACAAAGCCGACAAAAATTCGGTCTCGGTATAAGTCTTGGAAAATTCGTTAAAATAGCCCAAAATATTTGACTTATCTCGCCAAGTTGCCTGTACCGGCATAAAAAGCACGTTTGCGCCCGTAAACTTGCCGAAATATCTCGGAAGCGACGATTTACCCGTACCCGACAAGCCTTCCAAAATTTCGAAATGGCTGGCTGCGAATCCGCTTACGAAGAATCTTATGGTATCTATGTCAAAATAAAGATTATGGCTGTAAGCAAGATAGTCTCTGAATCTGTCGCACAGCTCCCCGAGCGAAATTTCGTCGCCTTTCGTCGGAGGAAGATCGAAGCCTTCCAGCTCAACATCTATTGCCGAAAGCGTGGGGAATACGACCTCTCTGTCTTTGAGTTCCTCGGAGTCTACTACCGTGCGATTGTCGCCGCCGCCTTCGCCTCCGCTTACCGCAGTTGCGGCAGCTGCGCCTACCGCTCCGCTACTCGACGCATTTACGTCAAAACTGCCTGCAACGTCGTAATTGTCCATGCCTTCGTCCTCGAAGACCGGCTCGTCTGCCGTACCGAAGAATCTGAACGGCTTGTCTACAAAGACAAAGTTGACGATAAGCATCAAAAGAGCGCCTATCGCTACAAAGGCTACTAAGTATATGACGGTGGTAAGAAGGACGCACTGACCGAGGTACTTCATTACAGCCGAAAGGTTCTCGCCGGTAAAGGGACTTTGGAACAAAAGTCCTATGCCGATGCCCGCTAATTCAAATCCCGCAAAGTCCAATACATACCAACCTATCATTTTAAGACTTTTCGGGCTTTTTTTCTTAAATATGGCGATACGACGCAAAAAACATATTCCGGTTACCGCAATAAGCGTAAACACGGCAACCATCATCACCATGATGAATCCGGACATATGTCCTTTTATCGGTTCGAAATTCATACCCTGCGCTATTATATTGATAATATTCTTTGTCGGAAAAATCGAGTGAGCGCCGTCTATGCAAGCGCACACAAACACAAGCAACAAAGAATATACGCAGGCAAGACCAATGGTAATCAGCGTCTTTCTCGTGAATAATGTTTTTATCATGTTTCCACCTCTGAGATGTTTTTTTACTCTGTTACTCTTCTTTCAAGAAAAGTAAGAAAGAATTTTAAAAGGTTCCTTTTTTAATTATCCTAATCAAGCGTTCTTACGCCGTAACGCAACCTTATTTTACTCGGTTTCGTTATCCGCATGTTCGGACGGCGGCGGATTATATTTGGCAATTTCGTCGGCGACTTCTTTTGAGATAAAACCGTTGTCGTCGAAATGATAAATGAATTTGTCCAGGTAGAGTTTTTCGAAATATTCCGTCCTTACGCCTACGTCGTCGCTTATCTCTTCGGCATCGGCGGAAAGCAGCTCTATAAGCATGTCCTTACGTTTTTGACGAACTTCGCTTATAACGCCTATGCGGTTATCGAACATTATCATGCAGTATATAACGGCAAGAACGGTAGCGATACCCGAATACGACTGGAAAAACAATATAAACAAACCTACCGTCGGGAGATATTTGCCGCTATACTTACCGACTACGTTATCGAAAGACGGGCGCATTTCGTCCACGCCGTTGTTTGCGTCGCCCTTAGTCGTGTAAGTTCCGTCCGGATTGACGCTTACGATACGGTGAATAATAATTATGCCCTCTTTGTTACGATAAGCAATAACGTCGTACTTTTTCAGCTCGTCGGCATTTTTTACCTTTTGCAAAACAATAACGCTGTATGTAGGAAACTGATCGTTGAGATTATTCTCTTCAAGGTACTTATTGTCCTCGTGTTTTTTCTCCATCGAACCCGATGCGACAACCATAAGCATTTTGTTGCCTATAGCCGTAGCGTTGCCGCTGATTCGGTTAACTATGCCGATAATCAAAAAGATGGCGATTATCGCAAAAACTACCGAACCGACAACCCGCTTTATCGAAGAAATAATCTGCTTGCGACGAATTTTCTTTTCCGAATCCGCTTTGGCAAATTCGTCTATAATGTCTACGTCGAACCTACCTGCGTTATACTGCTCGACCGTAATCTTGGTGTACGCTCCGAAAAGTAGCGTAAAAACCACCGAAAAACAAGTTACGGCTAAAATCGTTATTATAAGCGCTATCAGATCGAGTTTGTCCATATTACGTTACATCTAAAAAAAGCAAAATTCTCTCTTACTTAAATATCGATTGAACTGAGTTACAAAAACAGCATATTTATTGTCGCTCGGAACAATTTGCAAGCCTCTGAGACGCTATCGAAATTTCGCCTTTTGCGTCTCTGCGCTACGCACTAATCGGCTTTACCGAAAACCGCTTAAAATGCGCATGTTTACTTTAAGATTTGTTGATTGCTATAACGGAAACGTCTTTACACCCGGGCGACAAAAATAAAAATGTCTGCAAGTCCTGCAAAAAACGTCATGCTTTGCGGCTGCGTTCGATTTGCTTAGGGTTTGCTGAAGTTTTTGCCCTTTAAAAATACTTTCTGCCGCACGTTAGCCGTAATGCGCCGAAAAAACGGCTGTAAACGGCTGCTGTATTAAATACCAAAAGGACGAAGAAACTTTTTGTCGGTCTCTCCGTCCCACCGAATATTTATTGAAAAATTTTAGTTAAGACTATCAATTAGAAACAGCCTCAACCGTTACCACGAACTTAAGGTTAGCGGCGTCAACATTTCCCGATTCATCCTTGAAAAGGCTAAGCAACTCGGTCATAATTTTCAGTTTGTCGTCCACGGTATAAGTTTCACTCGGCACATGACCGGGTTCTTCTCCGTCAAGATATTTACCGGGGTTGCATCCTTCGAACTTTTCGCCCCAACCAAACGTAACGTCAAAAGTAAACTTCTTTTCGTTTTCGGTTGTGCCGTCTGTAAACATACTATCCCCCGCCGAAATAGTTTTCGGCGCAGTTGTCTTAGACGGATCGGAAGGAAGCGGTAAAAATCTACCATCCGTATCTACGGCGTATTCCGGCAAAGATATGTAAGCTTTTTCGGCATTATAAGTATACGTTCTGTTCTTCAAGCTGCCTTCGTTTGTTTCGGTCCAAGTATAGCCTGCCGCCGTTAGAGCTTTGTCGCTGATCTTTATCGTTATATTAAACTCTTTGAGTCTGTCATAATTCTTTATCGTACCGGTTACGGTTGCGACAAGGACTTCTTTATCGTCTTTTTCATCACCTACAGGAGCTTTGTACCTTATATCCGGAACATTGTCGTCCGCCTGAGGACCGAAGCAAACGAAGTCTTTACCCTCTGCCATTGCTACCGTAAGACCGAGACGAGCGTCGTCTATAGTCGCAGTGGTAATATTACCCGTGCCTTCGCCGGATGTGCCGCTGCTTATGAGCCAAGCGGCAAAACCGGTAGTAATAAGGGCGAGCGTTACAAACAAACTTGCGGTTATCATAATCGCTTTTTTAGAAAAAGCATGTCTGGTAACTTTTTTCATAACTTTTTTCTCCTCATCTTAATATTGTTTGGACACGATGTTTCTATGCTTCTCGTATCGTGTATGTACGTCTTGTCGTGTACTTTTGTCACCACAAACATTATACGTAAATAAGATTGCTTTCGTCACGTTTTCGGCGTAACGTTACATCTTTTTAATAACACAAACGCTTATACCGTTTGCTGTGCGTTTGCCTTGGAAGCTATCGTTACTTCGTAACTAATTCCGTTAATTTTCCCTTGCATATCGTTAAGTTCCAAAGCTTTTTTCGCATTGACGTCATCATAAGGGAGATTGTTAAAGTAATCGTACGGATTAGCGTGAGTACCGTCGGTAAATGCCGTACCCCATGCGAACGTAATGGTTATCGTAAGGGTATACTTATTGTCAGCGCCTTTTGTAAATGCACTCTTTTTTATTTCGATATCAGTGCCGAGAGTTACAGGAGTAGCGGAAACGGTACCATAGCTTATGGTCGGATTCTTGACATGGTTTTTACTAACTGCATGATTAAAATCATCATTGGCGCCAACCGTGGTTTCCTCTCCGCTTCCCGGCTTAGTTGCATTCATAGTAAACGTAAACGTGTCGGGAAGATAACTCTTAAAAACCGTTTCATCATCCCACGCATTACCGTCGGGATCAGTCAGAGTAAGTGTAAGAGTAGCGGTAAGATTTTCGGCACCGACATCGCTACCGGGCTTAAACCAGTCGCTGTTGTTGCTGTTGTTATCATCGTAACCGCTCGGCTTACCGAAGACAATACTTCCGTTGGTAATCGCCGCCGTGAGCTTGTATCTTGCGTCCGTTACGCCGGATGCGGTAATCGTGCCGGTCTGCTGCTCTTTTACGTTCGGCGTAGTAATTATCCATGCGGCGAAACCCACGCCGACGAGAACTACGACCGAAAGAATGCTGATTAGCGTCAAACTAAACTTCTTTTTCATAAATATAATTCTCCTAATAAAACATACTGTTTTGACAACGGCAAAATGTCAAGCAACACAAAAACGTTTCCACTTTTCACAACGCAAATCGTCATAATTCGTCACGTAAAGCAAAAAAATTCTCTCCATCTGTCAACTTACAATACCACTTTAACACGACATAACTAAAAAAGCAAGCATTTTTTAACAAATTTCTTAACATTATTGAAAAAACTTTACAGTATTATACATTATTTAATTTCGGCTACCCCCCCCCCCGACCAAAAAAGTCCTATTTTAATTATAAAGTGTCGATAAAAACCATAAAAAGTCTAATTTTCCTTGACTGCATTACTTTTTTAATGTTATTATACATATACAAAATAGTACAAAACTAATCGCATGCGCCCGCACGCACGAGAATCGCATATACATACTACACAATTTGTACACATTTTGTAACCTGCGCCGGCAAAGCCTGACTTGGCAAAAAACGTTGCTTAGACTCGCTCGTCCGTTTTGCCGTTTTGACGGCAAAACAGCTGCGCCTCCCTATCCTATGCCGTAGGATTTGTACGAACTTTCTACCCATCGCATAAAACGGGCTGCGGCGCAACGTCAAGTGCGATTACTGCGGCATAAGTCTGCAAAGCAAAATTACGACAGGAAGATTATACGGGACCGAAAATCATGAAAATCTCTCTTCGCAAAAAATTAAATAAATTTTTCGACAAAATCTGCACGCTTCGCAACTCCGCCCTATGCGCCGCTTTGGCAATAGCCGCCGTAATATGCGTGGGGTTTTCGACGTGGGTAATTCGTACTCCCGGCATAACCACGGTGGCGTACGGCAGCGAATTTGCCGTATATTCGGTAACAGACAGTTCGGACTATGTTACGTTTAGCGACGGCGCAAGCGGATTTGCGTACAACGCCGTAGGCTTTTACACTGACGACTATACTATCAGCTCTGTCGGCAAAATCGCCAAAAACATTACTCTTAATGGTGGCTATATCCAAGGCTTTTTGCAAGGCGCATACAGATTGGACGTTGCTTTTTATCCGCACGGCGACAACGTTTCCGCAAGCGACCTTGCTTTTATGGACGGCAGAATAACGTTTGCCGTTTCTTACGGCGACAAAACGATTACGCCGAGCGTTACTTATTCGGCGAGCGGCGAAAGCAGCGTCAAAACGGTTGCATCGGCAGGAATCGACAGCGATAACTTCGCAAATCTCGGCATAAACCAAACCGACGACATTCTTCTTACCATAACCGTAAAACTTGACTACGCCTCGGGCGGCGAAACGTACGCAAAATTATATAATTATCTGCTCGGCGGCGGAGCTTTTGTAATGGACGCTACCGTAAGGCTCAGCGAAGGAGGCGAAGCGTAGTGAAAATTCTTTCGTCCCATTTCGCAGCAATATGCGACAAATACGATTCGCCTGCACCGAACGGCTCTTTCGCACGCAGATGCGAAGCTGCCCGCAGCTCCGAAAAAAATTCGCTGACAGCAAAAATATTCAAGTACGCTCTTACGGCGGCTTTGTTTTTGCTTGCGACGGCGTTTTTGATAGGTGCGGCAGCCGGATATTGGATAATAGTATCGAGGTCGGACGTTCCGACAAGCGGCATTTGCTCGTACGACTCTACAAACTTACTGAGGTATTACCTCGCCGACGAGTCCTCCGACCAATTCGGCAAGGCTTTGAACGGCGACTTAGGTTCTGCAAGCGCAACGTACAACGGCAAATTTCACTTCCCTATCGTAAGCAAAACTCCGATCAAAAAATTCGACGGATATGACAAAGCTCTGCTCCCGCTCCAATTTGCCGATTTCAATTATGGCGGCGATTTGACTCAGGCGTATTTTGACGATTTCGGATACGAATACGTTTTGCTCACCGGCTTTAGCGCAGGCGCAAAAATTTCTCCCGAAAATATCAAAACTTCGGCGGAAATTTTGAAAAATCAAAATAATTACACTTGGATGGCGGGCGTTCCGTCCGATGCCGGCGTGTATGCGGTTCGCATTACCTCGCTCGAGGAAGTTACCGTAGTCGGTTCGTCCGCTACTCGCAGTAAATACGGCAGTTACATAGTAATCTACACGATTGCACCCGCCACGGCGACCATAACCGAAGCTGCGCCGCTTGGCGGAAGTTTTATCGTCGAAAACGCTTCGTCGGCGCAGAGTGCGGCGACTATGGCTGACGATAGCATAGAAGGCGGCGACGGCACGTTTATATACGGCGTGGACGAAAGCGGCAAGCCGCTTAATCAAGGCGTAAAGGTAACTTCGCTTACTTTGGGCGGTTCGAGCCACTCGGTAAGCGGCTATTCGGATATCAGCGTCGGCAGCGTAAAAAACGGACTTAATATCGTCCTTAGCAATAACGTAAAGTCTGCGGCTAACCACTCCGAAGCCGACAACGAAAACTTTTGGTACACCGTTACGGCAAGTCTCAGCGGTGCCGAAGCGGGCAACTACGCCCTGTCTAACGCAACTTCGCTAAGATTCCGAATCGCCCCCGTTGAACTTAACGCCGACGACATAAAGTGGTATTACGACGGTGAAGCAACGAACGGCAAAACCGTCGTTTATGACGGAAGCGAACACGGTTTGACCGCCTCAATCGACGAAACGACGGTATCGAACAGATATTACGCAAAATACGGCAATGACGAATCGGTAAAATCTGCCGTTAAGTCCTTGATAGACGCTATAAACGGCGGTTCCGCTCCGCTGACGCTCGGCGTATACGCTCGCTCGAACGACAACTATACGGCGGCGATACCGTCTACAGCCAAAGTCGCAAAAAATGCCGGAATTTATCTGTTCTCGGCAGACGTTTACCTCGGCGGCAAACGTTCTACCGACGTATATCTGGCTACGGAAGCGACTAACACGCTTAAAATAAATGCGGCGCAAATTACGGTAAATTACGGCTCCGACCTCGTTTATAACGGCAAAGCGCAACAGCCTAACTTTACGCTCGCAGGCTTAATAGGCAACGACGGCATGGGAGTAAACGCAAAAGTTACTCAAGGCGCAACCGTAGTAGAGCCTATAAACGTCGGCTCTTATACTCTTACCTTGAGCGTAAGCGGCGAAACTTATCTTAATTACGTTTTCGGCGAGCCGACTTTGACGACCGAAACTTTGACTTCTCACGATTACAAAATTATTCCGAAGCCCGTATCCCTGACTACTTCTAACGTAAGCAACATTACCTATGACGGAGTGGTTCATGCTCCCACGGCTACGTATATCGACGTTAGCGGCGCTACCGTAGACGCAGTAACTGCTATAACTAAAGACGGAACCGTCATAGATGCTAACGACGTGAAAAACGCCTGCGCATACACTCTGACCGCTTCGCTTGTAGATAAGACTAACTACGTTTGGGATGACAATACGACCGCCGATAAAACTTATAACTGGACTATAAGCAAGGCAACTGTATCCCTGACTACTTCTAACGTAAGCAACATTACCTATGACGGAGTGGTTCATGCTCCCACGGCTACGTATATCGACGTTAGCGGCGCTACCGTAGACGCAGTAACTGCTATAACTAAAGACGGAACCGTCATAGATGCTAACGACGTGAAAAACGCCTGCGCATACACTCTGACCGCTTCGCTTGTAGATAAGACTAACTACGTTTGGGATGACAATACGACCGCCGATAAAACTTATAACTGGACTATAAGCAAATTAAAAATCACCGTAGAGGTAACTAATGCCAATCAGTCGGCTACCTACAACGGCGCAGAACCTACCATAAATACCGATACGACCGTTACTCTTACCGGTAGCGTAGCTTCTGTCCCCCCTTGCGTAAGTAACGAACTTTTATTCTCGGTAACCAAAGAAACCGGAGTAAATGCCGGTACTTATACGCTTACTCCTTCTGCCAAAGCAAAGAGCGGCTACTTCGTAGATAACTACGATATAACTCCCACTAACGGCACCTTTACGATAAACAAGGCGGCTTTGACCGTTACAGCAAATAGCGAAAATATTACCTACGGCGACGATAAACCGACTTTCTCCGTATCATACAGCGGATTTGTAAATAACGAAAACGAAAGCGTTCTCGGCGGTTCGCTTGTTCTTGAATGCGGTTACGTTAGATACGGAAATGTAGGAACTTACTCGATTACTCCGATCGGTCTTACGAGCGGCAACTATGCGATTACCTTCGAAAGCGGAAGGCTTAAGGTAAGCAAAAAGCAGATTACTGCGACGATTTCGCTTTTGTCCGATTCGATTTATGTTACCGATCATGTTCTGACGGTAGCAAATCCGAGCGTTGAGTTTAGCGGCTTGGTAAACGGCGACACTCTCACCGTTACTTACACCGCCGTTAACAAAGAAACGACAGTCGCAACGCCATTGACCGATTCCACCACCCTTGAAAAAGGCGTGTATACCGTTAATGCTGTCTTTAGCGGAGATAAAGCGGGTAACTACGATATTACCGTTACCGCCGCTAAGCTAACCGTAAAAGAATACGACGGCACTGTCACTAAGGTAGCCGCTCCTGTTGAAAATACGGGACTTGTGTACAACGCAAGCAACCAAGACGGCATTACGCATAAGCAAGCTAACTACGGCGACTATTACACCGTTAGCGGTACTGCTTCCGCTACAAATGCCGGGAAATATTCGGTTACGGTTACGCTTAAAGATAAGACTAACTGCGTTTGGGCGGACAACAATACGACCGCCGACAAGACTGTAGAATGGACTATAAGCAATGCAAATATAACCATAACGCCGACCGTAACTTCTAAAAAATTCACTTACGGAACCGAAATACCGGAAAGCACAATAAGTTATAACATCGAAGGTACAAACTACAACAACGAATTGACTATCTCATTAGTACTTAAAGATAGCGGTTCCGGCAAAATCTGCGAATTGCCTAGCGTACTCGATGCCAGCACATACAACGTATCCGTAGATGTATCAGGCGGCAATATAAACAACTATAATGTCAAAAAAATTGAAGATAATTTTACAGTAACTCCTCTAGAAGTAAAATTCAGCGGAATTATAAATATAAATTATACGGATACCGATAAAACATTAAACGCAACTTTGCTAAAAAAAGGACTTGTGAAGTCCTCCGACAGCTCAAGCATAGAAAATCTGTCAATGCCCTCATTCGCATCAACTACAGCCGCTCGTACTTACGATAGTGATAACGATGACAATAAAGCGTATACCGAAACCAAAAATGCACAGGGCAATATTACTTCTATCAGCGGCGAACACGGTTATTACAAGGTGGAATTAAGCAACGCATTTACAGTAGGCTCTACATACAAAGTAACCGCAGTGTTAAATTCCGACAATTACGCTTTTGCAGTAGGTGGCAATACTATTATCGTAAAGTACAAGACCGCAAAAATCGGCAACGCCTACTACACTATCGAAGATGCGCTTAGTGAAAGTGCAAGCGGCGATATCACCTTAGCCGGCAACTCGAGCGGTAGTGCTTCTTACATAATAACAAGCTTTACGATGTTGTCTAATACGATGTTGCCTAATTATAATGACAGTAAGTCCTATACCCTTAGCGGCAGAAAGCTAATCGTACCGTACAATGCGAACGGCGACGAAAGAAATACATTTACCGATAGCGGTTCTTTCGGCAACGTGTACTCTGCCCTAATTATTCCTAACGGCGTTTCTCTCAACCTTGAAAAGAAAGAAACTAATAACGCAACTCTTACTGTTGCAGCATACGTCGGTTTTAATCAAAACATATCCACGACTTTAGCCAAAGAACACGGCGTACTTATAAATAACGGAAACTTAATAGTACAAAGCGGTTGTACTATAAATGCACACGGTTACATTAAGGGCACCGGACTTATCGAATTAAAAAACGGCGCTACCGCCGTCGACGCATTATCAATTTACGATTGGCCGGGCGGCACAGCTGCTTCAGAATTCTATAAAGATGCCTTCCCGACTAACGCTTATACCATACACAACATATCGTGCAAAACAAAAATATACGGCGGTGCAATGTACAAAGCAAAGGTTTTTGTTTATTTAAAAAAAGTGATTGAAATAAAATTAGACGAAGAAATTACTGTGATCGGCAATTCTGATAAACACGGGATGTTCTACACTAACTCCACAGATGAGGATACTTATGTTCTGAAATCGGTAAAAGCAGTTAACGATATAAATTCTAACATAGGCTCTCGTAACCAAGAAAGTGGTGCTTCCGCAAAAAACAACAGAGATCTAATTGCGGTTTTTGGCAATTATTTCGATGATTCTGTAAACATTTCAAAAAATTTTGCAATTATTACGATTTCACTTAAGACTTCTACCTCTGTTCCGCTACCGATAGGTTATATGGACGTAACAGTGTCTAAAGGCACGCTATCGTTAAGCGCCTCGGATTATATGATTTTACCCGGCGCAACCATTAAGGTAGAGAAAGGCGCAAATTTAGTCGTAGGTAATAAAGTCGATATAACCGCTGTGCCATATGATACGGTTTCTGCTTATGGTGGCGATAGAAATTATACAGCTTTTAGCACTTGGAACAAAACTAATAAGATAAACGGCAGACTAATAATTAACGGTACACTCACCTGCGTAAGCGGAGCAAATATAGGCGGTTTAGTCGAATGCGAAACCGATGGCGCTACGGTAATATTAAAAAATACCACTGCAACATATAAAACAATGTACTCAACTAAGAAGCCCTACTACGCCTCCGGAACACTATCTGCTATCGGCAATACGGTAGACGGAGAAAATCAAAATTTGGAGAATACGACATATAAGTCGCAAGAAGTCGGCGGTAATATTGTTTGGGTAATAGCGAACAATATCAAGACAATTACTTTTGACTCGTGCGGCGGCACTTCTATTTCGTCAAAAACCATAATATTGACTAACGGTAGCTTTACCATACCGGCAACCAACGAAGACGGCTCGGCGTATCTCGAAACACCTTCGCTCGACTACTACACATTTGTCGGTTGGTTTACGGCTAAAGACGGCGGCGACCAAATCAGTGCCGGCAGTATCGTTTACGCCGCCTCCGCCGTTAACAACGAAATCAAACTCTACGCCCATTGGACTCCTAATACCTATCAAATTGTGTATGAGTGGACACATTCTGAAAACAGCGAATATGACTTCAGTTCTGCCGATATTATTTGTCCGTTGGATGAGTATAAAGCAGGTGAAACGCTTACGTTGGCAGCTCCTACGACTACTGCTACCGATTTATCATTCGTAGCTTGGTATGATAAAGACGGTAATCAAATTAGCAACATTACGCTATCAAATATTACTAATTTGTTGGGCGATGACGGCAAACTCCATATCTTAGGAAATTGGACTAATAAACGTGTCGTTACATATACCGTAAGTATAATTGTCGGTAATAAAGATTTGTATAATAGCGACTTTACTGTTGCCTGCGAAACCGAAATAACCGCTACGGAAGGTGATTACAAAGACTTTACTCCTATAGTTATCGACAGTAAAGGGAAACCCTTAGATTCAAGTTACGGAACTGCCGTTACAAACTATAACTACGCTAAATATTTCGTAGGTTGGTATACCGACGAAAGCTTTACTTCGCCCTATACCAACAAAATAAACGGCGATACTACCCTATATGCTAAATGGGAAGATAAATCTAAACTTAACATAAACTTCGTAGATAGTCGAGACAGCCATGTGATAAAGTCTACAAATATTTCTGTAATGCCGAGAACTACACTATCAGCAGATTTTATCAGCCTAGTGTTACAAGAAAAGAAGCCTACCGGATATAAATATTCAAAATATACAGTAGACGGAGCCGAAAATTGCGACGTAAGTTTTGACGACAGCTATATTGAAAAAACACTAATAGCAGTTTATAATATTATTACTATTAATGTTACATATAATTTAAATATTACTGATACTAATGTTACAGATCAACCTACTCAACCTGCTACTATAGAAAAAACCTATGGTGAAATACCTGCTAAATTAATGGGTGGATTTAATAAGGATACAACATATACCGTTACAAAATCGGAAACATGTGGTGGTAGTAGCACTACCCATTATTTCCAAGGTTGGATATTTAATGGCACTCCTTATGTTAATTCGGCAGCATTAAGCCAAGCAATAGATGAGTATATCGAAAATAATCAAAATGCAACAGAAGTTACTCTAACCGCAAGCTGGTATACTAAGCCATACGATGGTACGATAGGCTGCACTGAGCCTATAAACAATAATTTCACCGATGCGTATGTAATGCCGATATTTACAGCCATCATTATAGCTATTCTTGCTTACTATATAGCAGCTCAAAAGCGAAAAGGTAAAGCAAAGCGAAAAATGTAGTTCCCCATGACAACGATACTTATGCGAACAGGAAAAACTTTACTATGTTTGAATATTTTTTAAGTGATTATATTTCGATACATAACTTTATGATAGTAGTCGGCTTTATTGCGATGTGCATCATAAATGCTTTTAGGGCACATTCTTATGATTTGAAATGGTGGCACGGCATAATAATCTCCATAATCGTAAACATTTACGCCATATTTGGAGCACGGACTTTGTATATAATAGAAAATCTTAGTTATGTTGTCACTAACGGACTAACGATTTGGGGCGGAGTATCGTTCTTCGGCGTCGTAATGTTTTTGCCGATACTAACTATCGCTACATGTAAAATATTTAAGCTCGATACAAAAAAAATCCTTGACTTCATTACTCCTACAGTTGCTGTAGAACTTGCTTGTATAAGAATAGGCTGTTTCCTTGGGGGATGTTGCTACGGACGTGCATTTGGCTTTGGCATAGCAATGCCGTCAGAACCTGAAGTGCGCCGTATCCCGACGCAACTTATTGAATGTGCGCTTGACCTCGGTATATTTGCTTATCTCCTTATTTACGAAAAAAAGTGCGGCATAAAAAACGGCTTGCTTTATCCCCTATTCTTAATTTGCTATGGCTCGATACGATTTGTTATAGAATTTATGCGAGAAAACAGAACTTTATTTACTTATGCTCACTTGTTTGCAATGTTGTCTGTTATAACCGGCGTGTATTTTTTGTTACAATTAAAAAAAGGATTAAACTCTCAGCAAAAGCCAAAAGACTCATGATTTTATCTTTTTTGAATATTTGCCTCCATGGTAGTTCCGTGGTGGCATTTTTATTTAGGTTTATTAAAATTATTTATTAAAATTTGAATGAATAATTTCAACAACTTTCTGTCCCTCCTCCTATTGTTTGAAATTCATTCAACTTATTCGTTAAAATTTGAATGGTTATTTTGAATATCCTTGTGCCATTCAATCTATTACTAAATCAAAACTCCACTCCCAATATCGTCCTTACCGCACCGTTAAAATTATTCGTTAAAATTTTAACGGTTATTTTAATACACCACTCGAACCACTATTCCACTTATCCGATATTTTATTCAATTTATTCGTTAAAATTTTAATAGTTATTTTGAATACTCTTGAGCCATTCAATTCATTTGCCAAAATCTAAACACCACTTTAAAATCGCCTCTATGCTACCGTTAAAACTATCCGTTAAAATTTGAACGGTTCTTTTAACAAACCCACTTACACCGCACTATTCCACTTATCCGATATTCCATTTAATTTATCTATTAAAATTTAAACAGTTATTTTAAATATCCTTGCGCCGCCCAATTTTTTCACCAAAATCTAAACGCCACTCTAAATATCGCCCTTACCATACCGTTAAAATTATTTGTTTAAATTTTAACGGTTCTTTTAATACACCACTTATACCGCTATTACCCCTTACCCGACATTCCATTTAATTTATCCGTTAGAATTTAAATAGTTATTTTGAATACCCTTATACCATTCAATCTATTACGAAACCTAAACTCCACGCTAAATATCACCTTTACCACACCGTTAAAATTATTCGTTAAAACTTAAATGGTTCTTTTAATACACCACTCGCCCGGCTATTACCCCTTATCCGACATTCCATTAAAGTTATCAATTAAAATTTGAATGGTTATTTTGAATACTCTTGAGCCATTCAATTCATTTGCCAAAATCTAAACACCACTTTAAAATCGCCTCTATGCTACCGTTAAAACTATCCGTTAAAATTTGAACGGTTCTTTTAACAAACCCACTTACACCGCACTATTCCACTTATCCGATACACCATTCAATTTATTCGTTAAAATTTGAATGATTATTTAATATCAAAAAAATTAGTTTATTTAGATTTTAACAACATTTATCGGTGTTTATCTATAACTACTCTATAGATTTCGGCATATAATCGCTGCATTTAACGCCGTAATACCGTCCGTATCGTAAGCAAAGTCGTTTACGATACTTTTTTATAATCTCGCATATAACAACGCCATATTGCGGCGAATTTGGGCTGTAACGGAATGCGAAAGGGACTCGCTCGAAATACTTCGAGCGAGTCCCATACAAAGGGGAAAACTCTACAGCGGCATCGGTTACTACCGCCGAGATTATCTATGAACGAACTTTATTTTTTAATTATAAAGCAAATTCTATTTTAGCGTTACAGCCGCTATTCCAGTTTCCGACAAACTTACTGCCTTCGCCGCTGCGGTTAAAGGTTATAGTCTGACCTGCGCTCCAGCCGTCAAATACTCCTGCCGCTATCGATTCTACTGCGCCGGGTACAACCAAGTTCTTAAGCGAAGTACAACCCTTAAATGCGTTTCGACTTATCGCCTTGATGTTTGCGTTAAATACAAACTCGGTAAGCGAAGCGCAGTTTTCAAATGCGGATTCGGGTATATTGTCGCCTTCGTTTACGACAGTTCCGCTGCAAGCGAATTTGTCCGAACTAATCGTCCTAAGCGATACGCAGTCCTTAAACGCACGTCTTCCGAGGCTTTCTACCGTATTATTAACGGTAAGGCTCTCGAGCGCACGGCAGTTCATAAACGCTTCGTCGTGTATCAACTTAAGTCCGCTTCCGCCAAGCGTTACGGTCTTAAGCTGCTCGCAGTTTCTGAATGCGCCTATGCCTATCGTCTCAGGCTTGCCTACAGTTACTTCTTTTAACAAGCTGCAGTTTTCGAATGTGCCTTCGCCGACATAGGTACAGAACGTAAGGTTAAGCGAGGTGAACGACGTACCGTAGAATGCCTTTTCGTAAATCTTCGCTGTTTCGCTAAGGTCGATCGTAAGGCTGGTGCAGCCGTAGAACGAATACGGTTCTATGGTGCTGAGACGTCTCGTTTCACCTATCGTCAAAAGCGACGAGCAGTTCTTGAAGCATGCGTCTTCGATAAGGTTTACCTTTACGGGAAGATTGATCTTAGTAAGCGCAACACAATTTTCGAAGGTGTACTCGGGAAGTTTCTCGAAGAGTACCGCATCGCCAAGCACGACTTCTTTAAGCGAGGTACAATCCTTAAAGATTCCTTCACCCAAAGTCCTGAGTGCGCCGGTTACCGTAAACTTGGTTATCGTCGAACCTGCAAATGCATAGTCCTGTATATCGATAATCTGCGTCGGCAAGGTGTATTCGCCTATTTGCAAGCCTGCAAACGCTCCTGCGCCTATAGTGGTTACCGTTGCGGGAAGCGGTTCGTTTATCTTGTCGATGGGCATACCCATTATTACCGTCTTGGAGAGGTCGTACATTATGCCGTTTTCGATTACAAAGTTGCCGTTGCCTTCTTCGTAAGTTACGTCAACGACATCGCTTATCGAACCGTTTACCTTGGACTCTTTGCCGATAATATGTTCGGGCAGCATTGCGCACTTGCCGAATACCATCGTTCCGTAACTTGCTACGGAAACGTTAAGTTCTTCTTTGTCGTCTATATTAAACTCAGCCAAAGAAGTACATCCGTAGAACGCCATGTCTTCCAAGGTAAGTCCTACTGTAGTCTTAAGGTTAGTACGGGATACGTTTACCGTGGTAAGCGAAGTACAGCCTCTAAACGACTCTTCGAAAAGCGATACGGTATTAAAACTTACGGTGTCAACGTACACGTTGAGAGTTTGGAGATTTACGCAGTCCGCAAAAGCGTTAGCCGCTACGCTGCAGTAAATATTGATCGTTCCCTTAATGCCGGTTCCTCTAAATGCGTTTTCGCCGATATACGCAAGCGAATCGGGGAATATTACGGTTTCGAGGCCGGTGCAGCCGGTAAACGTATCCTCTGCTATTACAAGCACTCTGCCGTTAGCCGACTTATTAAACGTCAATGTCTTAAGTTTTTCGCAACCTACAAACGCTCCGCGCTGAACGCCGTTGGTTCTCGAACTTACTATTGCGCTTATCGTGCCTGTAACTTGCGGATGAATGTTAGCGCTTTCGAGGCTTACGCAGTCTCTAAACGCATACCTGGATATGGTTACGTTATGCGTAGTACGGAAGCTGAGCGCAAGGTCGGACGGCATATAGTCAAGATCTTTAAGCGCAGTACAACCCTCGAATGCGCTTATTCCTATAGCATAAATTCCTTTAGTGGCGTTCTTGTCGTTAAGTCTGTACGGCAAGTTTACCGATACGAGCGACGTACAATGCATAAACGCCTCATTACCTATATACAACGCTACCAATCCGTCATCTTCGAATTTTACGGTGGTAAGGTTATAGCACTCCTTAAACGCCCTGTTGGGTATTGCTTCCACTTCGGCACTTATAGTAATACTCTTAATTCCGCTACCCATAAATGCCTTTTCGCCAAACTCCGTTACGCTGAGCGGTATCTCGACATCGAGTTTGCTGCATCCGTAGAATGCGCTTGCTCCTATCGAAGTTACTTCGGTTTCGGTGAGATTTATGCTTCTCAGACTTACGCAGCCTTCAAACGCACTTTCGCCTATCGAAGTTACTTCGCTCGGAAGAACGACTTCTTCGAGCAATCGGCAATTGTTAAACGAATTGTCGCTTATCGAAGTTATAGACGGGGGTAATACGAGTTTTCCGCTTATATTTGAACCTGCGAATACGCCTTCGGCTATAACTTCTACCGTGCTCGGTATTTCCAATGCGCCCTCTCTTGCAATCGGGTACGCATAAAGTCTTGTAAATTCTCTGTCGTACAATGCGCCGTCTTTTACCGCAAACTTATTGTTACCTGCTTCGAGATCGATAGAGGTAAGCTTGCAGCCCATATACGGCGATGCGCCGAAGTACGTTAGCGTTGCAGGCATATATGCCGTGGTTATTGCAGTGTTTGCAAACGCATAATCGCCTATACCTTCTACTAAGCCGAGATTTTCGAGCGAAGCAAGCGAGAAGCAGTTTGCAAACGCATTGTCGCCTATCGCAGGCAATACGGTGGGTACTTCGTCTACCTTCTTGCCCCTTGCGTTTACCAATCTATCGGTAAACGACACGTTTTCGAGTGCCGAGCAGCCGGAGAATGCGTTATCGCCTATCGTAAGTCCGTCCGTACCGCCTTCGGCAAATACGAGAGTCTTAAGAGACGAGCAGTTTTGGAACGCCTCGGTCTCTATACCTCTTACCTGCGCATTTTTGTCATCATAAGGTTTGTTGCAAACAGACGCCGGGATTTCCAATTTTTCTATAGATGTACAACCTGCAAATGCGCTTGTTCCGATAGTCAACAGACCTTCACGAAGAGTAACGTTTTTGAGGCTTTTGCATCCGACAAACATTTCTTTGCCTATGGATACGCACGCTATATCCGCATCGGTCAGCGAAGTACAGTTTTCGAACGCTTTTTCGCCGTCTACCGTAGTTATGCTCGAAGGAAGAACAATCTTTTTGAGCGAAGTACAACCGCCGAATACATTACGACCGAGCTTCGTTACGGATGACGGTATTACTATTTCTTTAAGTGAGGTACAACCGTTAAACGCAAAGTTCTCGATAGAAGTTACCGTCGACGGCAAAGTTACCTTGGTTATCTTCTTCATGTCTCTGAACATGCTTTGGGTAATCTTGGTAATGCCTTCCGGGATTACTATCTCGCCTGCTATGTCGGCGCTGTATGCAAAGGTAAAGTTACCTGTGGAACTTACTCTGCCAATAAGATTGTTTACAGTCTCGATACTCAAAGAACCGCAATAGCCAAATGCGTACAAGCCGAAGTTCTCAAAACGAGCTTCGCCGTCTACGATTATCGTCTTAAGATCGAAACACTTGAAGAACGTACCGTCCGAAATCTTAGTTATCGACTTAGGAAGCGTTATGGTGGTTATCTTACTGAACGAAAGCGAATACTTGGGAAGCGTGGTTACTCTGCAACCTTCTTCAAATGTAATAGACGCAAGTTTGTTTGCGGTTTTGGTGTTATTAAGGAATCTATCGCTCAATCCGTCGGCTGCCGTACGAGCAGGCACTTCGAATGAGGTTAGCGAAGTCATTTCCGCAAAGCAGTACACACCGAACCATATCTCGTTTGCCGTTTCACCTTCGACAGGCTTTTCGAATGTAAGCGACGATATCGACGTACATTTATAGAACGAAGCCGCAGAAATCGTACGAACGCTCTTGGGTATAACAATCTTCTTAAGCTTTGTATTGGAAGTAAAGCCACCTATTGCGTACGTATTCGTTCCGCCGATATTCAAACCGATCGTTTCGACGTCGGACGGTATCGTGTACGTATCGCCCGTCTTTTGCATCGGGTAGTTTATTAGCGTCTTGCCGTCCTTGCTGAACAATACGCCGTCTACGGCTTTAAAGTTTTCGCAGTCCGCTTCGGTCTTCCATTCTACCAAAGAAGTTACGCCCTTCATAATTCCGTTAACCGTCTTCATCTTTTTGGGAACGGTTACCGTCTTAATTGCTAAGCATCCGGTGTAAATGTTGTCTTTGTATTGCTTGGACACGGGCAATACAATGTTGTCAAGTTTTTTATTAGATGCAAACGCATTTACGCCCACAAAATCAAACTCCGCATCGGTAGGCCAGCTTATCGATGTGAGTATATTATTTGACGATACGCTGTAGTTATCAAAATACTTCATACCGTCTTTAAAGGTTACGGACGCAAGTTTGTTACAATATGCAACCGCATACTTGCCGAGTTTTACGGTGTTGGTTCTGAATTCGAGTTTTGTAAGTGAAATGCAGTATGCAAATGCGCTGTCCGCTATAGTGAGCGGTGCCGCTTCCGCATCGTCCTCGAACGTTATGCTCTTAAGCTTGGACGGTTTGGATGCGCTGGTTCCACCAAACGCATACATGCCGATACCGGGGGTGTTTCCGATATCTCGTATCGTCGTGGGTATCGTTATCGTTTCGAGTCCGCTGTTAAAGAACGTTCTGCTACCTATCGTAGTAAAACGAGAGGGAAGTTTTATCGTCTTAAACGTCGTACCTACAAACGTACCTATTGCGCTTACCGTGCTCGACAATGTAACGAGAGGAACTTCGGTCTTGCCCTCCGGCGTCTCTTCGAACGTTACGGAAGTAATCTTTGCGCAATCGGTAAATGCAAACTCGGATATTGTCTTTACGTAATACGGAACAACCACTACGCCTTCTTTAGCCTGGGGACAAGTAAAGAGTATGGTAAATTCGCCTTCGGAATCCTTTTTGAACATCATGCCGTCGATTATGCGATAAAGCTCGCAACCTTCTCCGATATTGATGGTCTTAAGAGACGAGCATCCGAAAAGAGTATTAGAATAGAAAGATATAACATTTCCGTTTTTGCCAACGGCGTTGGACATACGAGACGGGAAAGTTACTTCTTCGAGAGCCTCGCAGTTTTGGAACAAATACGTGCCAAACGTCAATCCGTTACCGGTGCCTTCGCCCTCTTCGAACACAGCCTTTTTGAGGTGAGCGTTGCCGCTGAATACCATGTTTCCGAGCGCAAGCGTCTGTTCGGTCTTAGCGTCTACATATGCGCCGTTGCCGAGCGAACCGGGAAGGGTTATTTCCAAAATGTCGCACTTGTTAAATGCGCTGTTGCCTATCGATCTGAGCTTGGACGGAACTACGGTGCCGTCTGCTTTTGCGGGATCGGTAAACGTTACCGTATTGAGCGCAGTACAGTTTTGGAACACTGCACCGCCGAGTGCGACAAGTCTGCTCGGAAGAGCTATGGTCTTAAGCGCATCTGCTTTAGAGAACGCATTAGAGCCGATAGTAAGTTCTTCCTCGCCGCCGTATCCGAATTCGACTTCCACAAGAGACGGACATGCGTTAAACGCATACTTACCTACAGAACGAATAGACGCAGGTATATAAATTTTCTTAAGTTTTGCACATTTTTGCAGGAAATATTCGGGTATTTCGCTGATCTTAGCTCCGTCGGCAAAAGTTACCGACTGCAACTCTACGCAGTTAGCAAACATTTCTTTCTTAATCGTTTCGGTAGACGCAGGCAATTCGATATTTATAATCATCGTATTTGCAAAAGCTCTCTCGCCGAACGTATTTACAGTTGCATTTTCGGTAAAGCTTACAGATGCAAGTTTGGAGTTATCCATAAACGCTTCGTCGCCGATAGAAACAACTCTGTCGGGGATGGCGATAGACTCTATACGGCAATTCTTGAATGCCTTGTCGCCGATAGAAACAACTCTGTCGGCAAAAGTCACTTCGGTAAGACGAGTAAGATTCATAAACGCCTCTGCCGAAATAACAAGATCTTCCGTTCCGTTTTCTTCGAAAGACAATTTTGCAAGTCTGTCGTTATCCGCAAATGCGCCGAATCCTATGGAAACGATATTCTTGCCGATTACCACTTCTCTTATTCTGGTATTGTACCTGAATGCGCCGTCGCCGATATTCTTAATCTTATCGCTGAGAATAAGTTTTCCGTCTTCGAAAGCCTTATTCTTGCCGCAGTAGTATACAGTTTCTCCGTCCAAAGACGTAACGTATCCGTCTTCAGACTTAAAATTAGTGTTTTGAGCAGATATTTCTACCTCATACAAGTTGGGGCATTGGCTTATTGCCGCTACCGGCAAAGTCGACATCGTAGCGGATATACATACTTTATTTACTCCGCTGCACTTGAGGAATGCGTCCTCTGCTATGCTGATATCGGTAACTCCGTCCATAAAGTTAATAGTCTTTATGTAGGCGCAATTTGCAAACGCCAACGAGCCGATCTGCTTAACCGAAGCAGGTATATCGAGATTGAACAAATAGTTACAGTAATAGAACGCCTTGCTGCCTATAGCCGCTACTCCGCAACCTTCTTCGAACACGATTTCTTGCAAAGAATAACATCTTTCAAATGCGGACGCCTTTATCGTCGAAGGCTGAGCGTCGGGACTACCCTCGAATTTTACCGAAGTGATGCCCGAGTTATAGAACGCCTTGTTGCCTATAGTAAGCACGGTGTGCGGTATTCTTATTTCCTTAAGCAATGCGCAACCGTCAAAGGCATTATCGCCTATCTCGGTAACTAATGCGGAAACACGAAGGTTACCGCTTCTGCCGATGGGACAGTAAATAATTTTTGTCTTATCTTTAGTGGTAACTATACCGTCTACGGATGCAATGTTTGCGCAGTTTTCGTTAATATTGATACGTTGCAGCGATACGCAGCCGGTGAATATGGTCGTGTCGAACTGTGCAAGTCTTGCCGGGAAAGTTATGTTTTGAAGTGCGGTACACTTTTGGAAAGCGTACTTTGCAATGTTAAGGCTGCTTACGGATTGACCATCGCTCGGTTCTTCAAAAACTATATCGGTAAGAGCTTTACAATCTTCGAATGCAGACTGCGCTATTATGCTTACCGATGCGGGAATGGTTACGTGAGTAAGCGACTTAACTTGATAGAATACCTTTGCCGGAATACGTATTGTATCGGGCAAAATTGCGTACTCTCCCGATTTGCCTGCGGGGAAATAAGATATTTCTTTGCCGGCTACGTCTTCTGCGTAAAGCACGCCGTCGTCCGACGAATATCTGGGAGCATTTATCGTTCCGGTTTCGTATATATTTACCGCTATCAGGTTTTTCATATTTCTGAATGCGGTAGAAACTTCTATTATCTCTATCGAATCGGGAATATTGATAACGGTAATCGTATTACAAGAGTTAAACGCATTTGCACCTATTGTGCTAACTTTTTTGCCGTTATACGTAGCCGGAACGGTAATCTTATTGAATTTGGCTATATCCAAGCCCTTAATTACCTGGTAAGTGTCATCCGCTTTTAAGGTAAACGAAAGAGCGTTACTCGAGTAATAAGGATAAATGTATACGTCGGCAACCGAATTCCACGGCTTAAGTCCTACGCCGTCTACGTCGGTAAGAGGCACGCCGGTGCCGTTAGTACCGGTATACCAACCTACGAACATGCCGTCTTCGGCGTCGCTCGCAGGAGGATCGAAACTGAATTCCGTTCCGAATACTACTTCCTTTT
>ENA-UOJC01001179-UOJC01001179.1-human-gut-metagenome-genome-assembly--contig:-C104-NODE-1179-length-37947-cov-7.044178_pt1 | contig 37947 bp, 54 predicted proteins | sample MGYA00242339_ERZ723886 | MGnify/ENA metagenome assembly ERZ723886 | reverse complement strand
CCCACAGACAGCCGGAACGCCGCCGGGGTGTAATGGGGTAGCCCCACAGACAGAAGCCACCCACAGCGGCGCACAGGCGGCACAGAGGGCAACAGAAAACGCCCCGAGCCGAAGCCCGGAGCGTTGCGCCTTATTTATTCATTTTTAACAGGTCAGCGAAGACCACGAACGGAAAAATTAAAATGCAAAGTAAAATCAAATCTTTTCACCCCCTTATTGAACCGTAAAACGGCGGTATGTTGTCGGGGTGCTGTACTCGGTGAACAAATCCGGGTACACTTTACGGAAGCCGGAAGAATCGAACCGGGACGAAGTAACCGCCTTGTATGTCGCTTTGCTCGCTCCCTCTGTGACCGTCTCCCGGTCTCCCATGATTGCGAGAATGTCGGTTTTTATGCTGTCGTTCATCGCTTCCAACTCCTCTATCATTCTTTTGTTTTCTCTGTACTCGTTGCACAGCTTTTCAAATGCGCTCATAATTTCAACCTCCTATATATCTATAATCGTACTGCGTGACCGTTCCCAACGTTGCCGCCGTGGGTGCTTTTCCTGTGAATCGGTCAACCTCTCGAACCGGGATATAAAACGCCGTATAACGCCCGGTTTCATTCCCTCGAATGTTGTAGAACTCGAAAGCGTTTAATGCTTCCTCGAATGTTGCGGCGGCTTTGCCGCTTATGCTGGTTTCCGGGTGGTAAGGGTAGCCCGGGCGAAGATTCACCGGGCAAAGCATGACCCGAATACCGTTGTTATAAGCTCGCCGGGCGGATTTTTTGTCTATCCGCTGGAAGGTATAGCCGCCATCTGTGAACGTGTATTTTTTCATTCTTCCTCGTCCTCCTCTCCCTCGTGGGCTTCGTTGAAATCGTCCTCGATTTCTTCGAGAGCGGCGGCGATACACTCGCCCAACAGATAACAACGAATTGTTACATCTGCGGCTTCCGCTCCGTGGGTAATTAAGTAATCCGCACCGCTTCCGAACTCCTCGAGAGCTTCCCCGAGTAAATCGAGATTGTGACAGATATTTTCCTCTGCTTCGTAGGTGCTGAACGTGTACGAGCCGGAAGCGTTCCCGGTCACGCTGTCCTCTGTGAAAAGAATCTCGTTTAAATGCTCCTCTAACTCCTCGAGGGTGTCGAAATCCTCGAAATTGATTTCATTGTTGATGTATTCTAATACATCGTCCTTCACTGCTTCTCTGTAATCGTATGCCATAATTGAATACCTCCTATAATTTATCCTGTGAAGATTGTTTCTTGTCTTGCTGTGATTATAAGATAACACACACGAGATTATTTGTCAATACTTTTCAAATAAAAATTTATCTTTTCTGTGTTGCTTGAATCAAACGACCAAACCGGGCAACATTCCAACCCGGGAGAGCGGCGGCGATTTCGTCCATATAATCAGCGGTGCGCCTGTTTTCTTGCCAACTGTCGGCGGCTGTCTGTCTGCCTGTGCCGCTTCCGTCTCCCTCATATACTGTAATCAGAAGGGCGGCGGCTTTCGTGGCGGCGAGCCGTACCACATCACCCCGGGCGGCTTCGCTGTCGATAACATTAAGCACGTTTGAAATCACCGCCACATCATAAGACCCGGCGAGAACTGCGGCGTTATGTTCCGGCGTTCTATTGAATGGGTCATAAATGGAGACCGCCGCACCGTAAACCCGGGCGACTTCTGCGGCTGTATCGAACCGACCGCCGCCGATGTCTACAACCTTTTTCTCGGTCATAGCTTCAACGGCTCTTTTCATACTGTAAACCGCCGGGGCTTTCGTGCTGTTTATGCTGGTCTGTCTGCTGGTGAATCTCTGTTTCATTGTGAACCCTCCTATATTATCCAATTTGTGTTGTTTCTTATCTGAATCTGATTAGACATTAGCACAAATAAGATTAAATGTCAATACATTTCGGATAAAAAATTATCCTGTGAGGATTGAAATTTGCATTATATAGGAAGAAACCCGAAACAGCCGCCCGGGGTGCATTTTGCTTTAATATATTAAAGAGGTAAAGAAGTGAGTGCCGTGTCCGGCTGATTTTCTGAAAATTTCCGTGAATTTTTGCATAGAAAAAGCCCCGGGAAATCCCGGAGCAATTTCATAGTCGAAAGTCGAAAGTCGCTCGGCTGATAGTCGGAAAGTCGGAGCGTGGGCGAAAGTCGCTTAGTCGCTCGTGTCCTCGTCAGAGTTGCTTGCTGAAAGTCGCTTCTGCTGGTCGCTTGCAATGTAGCGTTCTCTGATTTCATCAGCGGAATAGTCGTTGTCGTTCTGCTGGTTCGGTGTGAGAACGTACTCGGTCTTGTCTTGGTAGCCATAGTTGTTCTTGCCGAGGAAAATACCAGCTACCGGGTTAACCTTGCCACTTTGCATATAGTTTTCCCACAAATTTTCGAGCAAAAAGTACGCCTTTTTTATTACGTCAGCTACCTCCGGCGGCAACGCAATCTTATATCCAGCACCACCACCCGGTACGTCATGTGTAACCGCATAAAGCCACTGTCTGTTGTGTCCGTTCAGTGCAATAGCCATACCAACAACCGTAGGTTTCATGTCATACTGTGCATACAGAGCAAAATAGTCGAAAAGTCGCTGTTGCACCTCCAACGGGTTCTCCATGTCAATGTCCGGCATATTCATCAATGCCATATTGACGGAGAGGAACTTCGTGTTATCACCAGCTTCAAGCCCCGGAGCGATGTTTTCCGGCTTCAACCAGTTATTACCTCCTCGGGGCTTACCTTTCTTTTTCGGTGCATATTTCTTCTGAATCGGTTTCCCGGTACGAGGACTGATTGCAGTCTCCTCGCTGGAAACAGTCTCCTTAGTCGCAACAGTCTCCTCGGAACTGTCTGCTAACAGCTTATCTATATCCATTTCAGTCTCCTTTCTTCTTATTCTTATTGCAGTAGTAGAAGTAGTTGAAAATCGGTTTTTTCGTATAACTTCTATATATAGGGATTTTTCTATATAGAGGAAGTTACACGCAATACCTTGAGAACAGCTACTTTAACTACTGTAATAATAAGAACAACTCGTTCTTATAAAAAGATTGTTTTTCAATCCTTTTCAGATAGTTTGGTAAATGTCGTTTTTGATAATTACTTATCCGTTTTGTGTTAAATGAAGTTTTTGCTCTCATAGTAGTCAATCACTCGCTTAACCTCAACCGATTTCAGCACAACGATTCTGTAATCTTTACCGCACTTCCTCTTAACCCAAAAGTCGTGTGCGGCTTCTGCGATAGAGCTGTAAGTGAGCATTTTCGTCTTGCTGGTACGCTGGTGAGGAGGACGGTATCGGTAGTCTGTGCCATACAAAAACTTCCCGGTCTTAATGTTCTGAATCGCAAACATTGTCTACCTCCTTATCAGTACCTCCGAACGCTTCTTTGATACATCTGCCGAACTCTTTGAGAGCCACACCAGCAGAGTAAACGGCAAAGTCGAAGGTCTTCTCAATCTCGGGGTAACGACTGCGGACGTATTCAGCAAGTATGTCGTTTCGTGTCTTCATTTCCCAACTCCTCCTCAAGAATCTTTTCAAGCTCCCTCGTGCCAACAGCTTTCATGTAGGTGTGCGGAGCTTTGACGGTAGATACCTTGATTGCGCTCTCCTCGATACGAGCCTTGAGACGTTCCAGCAGAGAAGCGTTCTCTACTTTGACACCATGATTGAAAAGTCGTATCTCGTCTTTCTTGAGCCATTTCTGCCACTTACCACAAGCGGAGCAGTAAAGCCCGGTCTGATTGCCGTGTTCCTCGGTGAAGAACTCCTTGCCGCCGCATTTGCAAACCATATTCATAGTTATACCTCCCACCATGATTTGATACCCTTGCCGAGTTCGACAGAGAGTTTCGTGCTGATAATTCGGGCGTGTTCATACTGTGCTTTCACGCCGGGAACAAAATACTCGGTTCTTCCATTCTCAATGTTCTTCCGATTCTGATTGAGAAGGTCAGCTTGGTACAGGTTCAAAAGCCGTACCAACTCCTGTTTTTCTGCTAACTGCATTACAATTCCTCCTTCAAGTCTTCCTTGAGAAGAAGCAGAAGCTCCTTCAAATCAGTGAGGGTGAATCCTTCCCTATTACAGGTGTTGGTTCGTCCCAAATGCTTATACCAGTTGATAATCGTGCCGCTGTCACGATGAATGATATAAAACTCGTCTTCCCAGCGATAGAGAAGGAAGTTCTCGGTGTTCTGTGGATAACCACACATTACATCAATGTCAATGATTTCATCATCGGTGAAAACTTCTCCGAACACTTTACAGAAATCGTCTCTGTCAAAGTGATACTGCGGAAGGGTTTCGAGATATTTGCTCATTACAGCACCTCCTTCAATTTCAAACCACAATAGGTTGCATAGCCGCTCGAGGTCGATTTCCTGTCGAACCATTCCGGGTGACGCTCCATTTCAGAATTGAACTTACGAGCCGACAGGATATAAGCACCCTCTGACTTCGCCCAAATCTTGAAAGCGTTGTACAGGTCTTTCGCCTTGATAACGGTTGGTGAGCTTTCCTCCGGGACACGCTCACAGCGGTTCTCGAGGAACTGCAACACGAGGTCATTATCACGCTCGTACTTGGTGACAACCGATTTCAGACTGCCGCTCATTGCAAGTCCACGCTCCTTGTAGTGGATATACCCACGCACCAGCCACATGAAAATGCCGCTCATGCTGGACTGCTCGCACAGCTCGTCCTTGAGGTGAGTGTCCTGTTCCTCCGGGGAGAAGTGGCGGTTGAACTCTACCACCTTGATACGCTCGGAAGCGAACAGGGACTTGTCTGTCACCATCGGAAGGTCGTTACAGGAAAGCCATAAGGTGAACTGCGGCTTGAATGTGATTGCCGACTGATACAGCGCACGAGCGGAGATTTCCTCGCCACCTGTGAGCTGTTTGATTTTCTCCTCGTCCAGCTTGCCGTATTCGTTGCTCTCGGACATTGTGACAAAGCGTTTACCCTTCAACCCGGCAAGGGTAGGGCTGGCGGCTTCTGCGTCCTTCTGACGGTCTCCACGGCAAATCATACCGACCGGGGCAACCTTGGCATAGTCACCGAGCATGGTCTCGATGGTATTGAGCAGAGTAGACTTACCGTTACGAGTGGTCTTACCATGAAGAATGAACATACACTCCTCATTGCTCATACCCAACATGGAATAACCCAAAGCTCTTTGAAGGAAGTCTGCCTTGTCCTCGTCATTCTGTGTGACCTCTTTAATGAACTTCTCCCAGCGTTTACACTTAACCGTCTTGGAGATAGTGTGGCTAAATGCTGTCTGCATGGTGAGAAAATCGTTCCAGCTATGTTCCCGGAAGGAGAAGTCTCGAAGGTCGTATGTACCGTTCAAGCAGTTAATCAGATAGGGGTCTGCGTCAAACTGCACAGCAGAAATACGAAGCTCACCTGTTGCGTCCTTGAGGATTCTGTCTCGCATACGCCTGTCACCCATCTTATTGACGAACCCGGTGTATGACTTTCGGGTATCATCGTCCTCGATTTCTCCACAGTAGAGAATCATCAAACGGACGAAATCTTTAATCTTCTCGGACACGAGAATTGCTCCCTCGTCCTTACGCCATGCTCCCTCGTGATAGGTGTACCAGCTCTTGTGTTCCGGGCAGTAGCGAGCTTCGTGAGAGTAGAGCAAGCCGAACAGGTTAGCCATACCCATTTCAGACCATTCAAAGCCGCTGGAAGTCTCGTCAGCTTTCTCCGGGTGGTACTGCTTAATCAGATACATTTTTGAGGACAAGTCCTCGTCCATAATGACACGACCGTTGCGTGTCTCGAAAAGCTCTTGCATTATCTATCACCTCGCCATTACCTTATTGAGAAGGTCTTCGTAGAGGTGCTTGTAAAGATTCCTCTCGACCGTTACGGAGTTGTCAACAGGCTCGCTCTCGTCCACAGGAGCGGCGATACCGAGAGAGCAGAGGATTCCAGCATTGACACCCTCCATTTCCTTATCGGTACAGGTACGGACGAAATCGCCCAGCCTGTCCTTATTGACCGTGTAGATGGTCTCACACAGAGCGGTTGAAGGAATCTTGCACAACACCTCTGCATGAGTAGGCATGAGACGCTTTTCCTTAGTGGTGAGATAGACCACCTCGACAACATCTGCGTGTTCGTTCAATTTATCAGAGGAGACAACGATTGCTGGTCTTCCCTCTGTATTACTTGGGTCTGTGGCGTAGCACTTGGAGTTGGAAATGTAAAAAATATCTCCTCGCTTCGCCGGGACGTTCTTATTCATGTAATATGCCATTATTTCTTACCTCCCATAACTGCGATTGCACATTTCTGTTTGTCCTCCAACCACCACGAGCATTTCTCTTTTACGCACATATAAGGTGATTCGCAAGAACACAAAGCATTTGTCATTACAAAGAGAGGACACAATTTTTCATCATTCATTATTTCAACCTCCTTGACCATCTTGTTTTCATTTCGTGAGGATAAGACTGCCCGGTATCTCGAATACCATTCCATCTGACACCTCCGGCTTTCCCCTCACAAGTAAAATTGCTTGCTTTAAGGCTTGCACCGTTTTCGGATTCAAGAATATATGTGATGATTTTCTTGTAACCCATTTCTTTTGCCACTCGACAACACGCCCCATAAAGCATAGAGCAAGCATTGTATGTACCGTCAGTACATAATCTATTCACTTCACAGGTGAATCCATCATCGAGTTTTCTTCCGACAGGTCTGCCGCAAATCGCCACTCCTACCAGTTTGTCGGTGTCATAAAGACCTACACAAAATTTACAACCAACTGTCGGTCTATGGTGACGATGATGTTCAGCGACAAAATCACACGCTTGTCGGAAGGTTATCGGTCGGATTTCCATTTTCTGATAACCTCCTATATTTTCCGCAGTAACACTTTGAGGATTTACACATCAAAGTGTAGCGGCATTGATTATGTAGAGGGCAAGCGTGGCAGACACATCTTTTCTTACAGTCTTCACATCTTGTCTGCACGACATTCACCTCCGTTCTTTATTGAACTCGCCCCACAAGGGGGCGAGATTTTAGGATAAGAGAAAGACCGGGCGAACGCCACGAGAATAGGAAGCGTCGTCGCAGCCCGCAATACCGTTGCCGTAGACAAGGGCGAAACCGGAAGCGGAATCCTCAACCTTGTTCTGCAACCAGTACCATTCCCATGTACCTGTCTCCGAGCCTTGGAAAGCGATACGCTCACGGCGGTTCTCCATGCCGTAGAAGCGTCTCACAGATACAGGCTCGTCCTTACCGTAAGGGTTCTCTCCGAAGATTTCACGCTCGGTAGGAATACGGAGCATATCAAAGCAGTTCGTCTGACCTACTCGCATACCAACCATGTGACCCTTGATTTCCTCCGGGAAGCTCTCGAAGATTTCTCCGTTCAGCTTCTTGCGAAGGTCAGAATGTTCGTAGTCAACCTTTTCGGCTCTGCCGGGATTCTCGAACATTTTCTGCTCGTCCTTGAGACAGTCAACGGTAATGAAAAGCATACCGTTCGGGGTCTCACGAATGGCTTTCGCTTTAACCTTCTTCCCGGTGGTGAGTGTGAAGGAGATAATGTCTCCCAGTTCAAACAGTTCAGTGTCAATAGTCATGTTTCTCATAACTTCCATGATAAAATCCTCCTTAATCTTTATTGGATAAGTTTTTGTCTTGCTGTGATTATAAGATAACACATACAAGATTGAATGTCAATACCTAAAAGATAAATTTTTATCTTTTCTGTGCAAGTTATCGTCTTCTATGTTTAAGTGCTTTTCGCACTCCCTCGGAGCGTTGCTCGTATAGCTCACTGAATCGCCTATGTTCCTCACGAATGACTTTCTTTTCTTCCTCCCACAGTGCCTTTTCGTATAGGTACTCGGGACATACACCGTGACAGCCGGGGTGTCGCTTCGGAGCAACGCAGTCCTTACAGCATTTAATCTTCATCGCTTGTACCTCGTGACGCTGTTGCAGATAGTTCGCAGTTCGTTCCTATCAAGAGGTGGGTCACAGGCAACCGTATTGGCGTACAACAGCTCCTCGTAAATCTGTGACTTGGAGTAGCCTTGATTGTGAAGCATACCAGCGAGGGAGGTGAGACAGATATTGCGGCTTCCGTCCGGGATTCTTGGATATACTGGACGGAGCTTTACACGCCCATTTACGACAGGTTCTTCCCATACCGGGGCGTATATCTTGTCTCGTCCAACAACCACCTTATCGGAGGTCTCTCGAGCTTCCGGGAAGTATTTCTCCACCACATAATCAATCGCTTCTTGGTTCTCGATGATTTCTCGGTAGAGAAGGGTATTCCCAGTCATAATGAAGTAGCGAGCCGCCTTGTAAATCTCCACGCCAGCAAGATTGTTCTTGCCCTTGAAGGGGAGAGTTCCACGGAGTAGGATATGGAATCCACGCCCACTCCGGGATTTCTCCGTATAGCTGTGGCACTTACCGACAATATCAGCCCCGAGGACGCTCATAAGACCGTCTTCATCGTACCCCTCGTCAATATCAATCCCGACATACCCATTGTCCGCAAACACGAAACCGCAGTAGTCGTAATAGTGCTGGTTGTACGATTCGAGAGCAGTCTCGAAATCAGACCATGTTTCCGGGTTGGTGGAGGAAGCGGCTTCGTTCTCCCATGCTTTCATGGGGGCTTTGCTTCCATCATTCGCACACACCCACTGGTCGAGTTTCTTTAATTCCTCGGGAATATTGTCATAGTAAACCACGCCGCTTTGCCACCTTTCTTTCCAGCTCATTTACGAGCTTCCAAATGCTGTCCTGTGAGATACCTTTGGACTTCGCCAACTGATAGATATTGTCCGGGACGGTATCGCCCTCACGATAGATATACAAGAGCATTGCTCGGTCATTATCGGAGAACGACTTAAGTGCGCTGTCACACGCCGCCCAGTTATGTTTGTCTGCTTCCGAGTGGAACTTCGGTCTGTCGTGTCGAGCATAGAATCGCAGACAATGATTCACATACTCGGAGTAGAAAGTTCGGCTCATTTACTTGCCCTCCTTCATTTCCCCATACATGGAACTCAACTGGGCTTTCTTCGCTGTCTTTTTGACCTCGACACCCTCGAAATACCACTGGTTATCAATACAGATAGGGTAGTCCGGGTTGTCAGATTCCACCAGCTTACCAGTGTCAATGATATGCTGTGCCGCAGACACGGAGAGGTTGTTCTTTACGAAGTCCTTCCCGGTGCGGAGCAGAGCGTTCACTCTGCCGTTGACGTTCTTCAACTTATACATTGTGTATAACCTCCTTAAATTCATTATTCAGAGCTTCCACATCGACATTGCAAAGCTCCTTGAGTTTGTAGCGTTCCGGGTAGGTATCGTCCATTTCGTAGACCTCCCTCATGTGAATGTGTTCTTTCAACATATCCCGGTAGAATCTCTCGAGACGCTTCTTACCGAACCCGAGGTAAACATGAAGCGTCCACAGCACCATTGCGTCAATGTCGAGAGAATAGGCTTCGTCATGCTCAAGAATCTGTCGGTCGATTTCGTGGATTGCCGCCGCTGTCGCTCTTTCCTTGGCTGACTTCTCCGCATGAGAGACCATGTGGTCGAAATCACTGACTTTCAGATTCAGAGTGGGTTCTTTCTGTACCTTAATTCCGGCTTTCTTCTGCCTACGCCGTTCAGCTCTGTTCATTACCCACACCTTCCTTCAAGAGCGAACCATAAGGGAGGGTGAGAATCCAATCGCAGAACATACGCCACTCGTCCAGCTTGTGACCTCTGCGATATTCCAGCATATTCAGAAGGTTTTCGTAGGTCATAGTGACCGTTCGCTTCTGATTGAAAGAGGAGGGCAAAAGCTGAATCATATTCCACCAAAACTGCTTGCGCTCTACATCGGTGAAATCACCCTCGCTTACGAGCCTGTTGTAATCGTTGTACCAGCCACGATTGTTGTTAAGCTCGTTAATCACAACACCGAGAATCGCCTTGCTCGGCTCGTCCAAATGCTCACAGGAGAAGTCCTCGAAGGTGAACTCCTTTGCCTGTATCTTGTGCATGGTGGAACAGCTATTAGCTGTCGTGCCAACCTTGTATGTATCGAACTCCTTCCACCAGTAGAGAGGAGCGGTAATATCCACCGATACGAAAATCTGACGGAGGAACTTACGGTGAGGTGCGCCGCCACGAATGAGCCGGGTCATAAGGTCTTTATCATTGTCACCGATTGCATAGCACTCATACTGAGTACAGTCATGCTCCTTCGGGTGACAGATTCTTTCTCGGTCGATGATTCCACACTTGCCGCAGTCAACCGCCGGGTAGCTGTCGGAGCGTTCCCAGCTATTGAGGGGATTTCTCATTCCTCGGATAGCGTGTTCCCAGCCCCATACCTCGGGTTTCTCAAATTTAATCATCGCTCACTCCTCCTTAATAGCGGTTCTTGGCTCGAGACAGGCTTGCCATCTGACGCTTCATCATGTCCTCGTAAAACTCGTTGCTCGGGTTATCCACCTTGTAGCAAGGGCGGTCTCCGAAGAACACACAGTAGGTATCTGTGGTCTTCTCATGTACGATGGTGGTGTATTCCTCGGTCATAGCCGAACCAGCCATAACAGGCTCACCAGCTTCGGTCACATCGAACCCGGTACAGGTGCTACCCCAAATCTGTGAGAAACACTCAACACTGAAATCGAGGTAGACTTTCTTGCGACTATCATTCTCCTTAATCTCGGCAATCTTCTGAACGAAGTCCGGGTCATGGGCGAGAGCCTGTTGTGCCTTATAGAGCAGAAGCTCCAAATTCGGGATTCTTGTCACCATACCTCACACCCCCTCTACATGAGAAGCGAGCATATCGGCTTGGTGTGTCCACAGAACATTTGTATATTTATGCACTGCTCGTGTATAATCGTTCCATTCGGACTTATCGCAGAAAGCTCCCATGTGATAGCGAATACACATGATTTCCTCCTCGGTGAGCTTGAAATACTGTGCCAGCACCATAACCGACTTATCGCCGTGACCCTTGAGCAGAGTGTCCATAGCGTATTCCCACTTGGAATCGTCTCTGATTTCCTCGCCGCCGAGAGTTTCAGCAATGACCGGGTGCTGGTAGTTGTCCATCTTACAGAGGTCGTGGAACATACCAACCAGCAGAGGTGAGCGAGGGTTCTGCCAGTCAAGACGGCAATCCTCGGTGAGCTTTTTGAGGTAGCGAGCTACCATGTAGCTGTGGTCGAACAAACCACCCTCATAATTGCCGTGATACTTGGTGCTTGCCGGAGCGGTGAAGAATCCCTTCTCCAACAGGTCTTTCTTGACCTCCGGGGGAACAATGTCACCCATGAGGTTATTGAACTTCTCAATACGTTCTGCCAGTGTCATACGTCACCCTCCTGTCTGTGAAGACTACGCTCTGCTTCAAAACCGTTCGGATAGCGGTTGCGGAGCTTGTCTACGTTCATCTGTAATACCGTCTCGAGGTCGTAGCCGATAGCGTGGGCGGTAACTGCGAGATACCACGCCACATCGCCCAGCTCTTTTGCGAGGTGAGCTTTGTCCAGCTCGTGACCTTGGAAGCGGTACTTCTTAACCATATCCACACACTCGCCGGATTCACCACAGAGACCCATAACGCCATTGAGAAGAATCTCGTCATTGTTCGGGTGGTTCATGCCAGCCGCAGTGCGGAGAGCTTCGGTCTGATACTCATTGATAGTCATGCTTTTTCCTCCTGTGATTTCGCCAATTCGAGATACTTCTTCAAATACCAATCGGCTTTCTTAATGTCCTCGACACCATTCTTATTCCTGTGTCGGTAAATGTATTTGAGAGCATTGCATACACAGAAGTCCTTCGTAGCTTCCATGCCCTGTGTCTCGAGCATTACCTCAATGCACTCGAATTTCCCTGTCTCATAATGTGCCGGGTGATTGACATTATCTGTCATGCGACACCTCCTATTAAAAATCCGGGAGAGGAGCTTGCCCCTCCCGGCTGATTGCTTAACCCAACAGTGCGTCAATATCCAGTCCAGTCTTAGCCGGAGCAGAAGCGGTCTGTGTCTTAGGTGCGGCTGTCGGAGCGGCATTGTTACCAGTGCCGAGAGTGAGCGCACGAGCGACAGGCTCGGTGTCGAAACCATCTGCCGGAGACTTGTCCCCGAGGTTTGCGAAAGTGACTTCCTTGTTCGGGTCTTTGTTGCTCGGAACTTTGGTGTGAACAACCTCTGCACGAATGTAGTGATTGATAAGCTGTTCCGGGTCAATGTCCTCCATCGTATAATCGTTCATAGCCGTCTTAGCGAAGTAGGAGAAAGCGTTCAGAGCCTTTTCGTTGTACTCGTCATTCTTATCCTTGATAGAGAAACGCTCGGTGTGGGTTGCGCCCTGTGCGTTTACCAGCTTGATTTCGATACGACCGAAATCCTCGTCATAGGTTGCGTCATAAATGCGGAAAACGTATTCTCCCTCCGGGATAATTACAAAACCGCTCGTCATAGGGATTCTTGCCATTGTAGTGTCCTCCTTAAAAAATTCCTTTTTTCGTGCTGTTGGTGAAGAAGATTTCAACCAACTTCCATGCCTGTTCCTCGGTGAAACCAGCCTTGATATGGCTGTCATACATATTGTGAAGCTCGATAGCGAGTTCATCGTACTTCTCAACCTTGAGAGCTTCTTCACGCTGTTCCTCGAGAGCTTTCATTTCCTCGGTCTGCTTCTTATGCAGTTCCATGACCTGTTCGGTCAGTTCCTTACTGTTTGCCATGAATTTATCCTCCTTAAAATTTGTCGAAATGCTTATCGAAGCTCTTTCGGGTCTTATTCATACCCATTACACTTGCGATAACCACGATGATGTAGAAGACAACGGCGATGATTTCCGGCAAAAATACCAACCACCACGACCACGAAATCACACCGAATACCTTCAACAGAACGAAAATGATTGTCAGAATTTCAGTAAAGCCCATAAATTTGTCCTCCTTATTTAACCGTCATACGGTAGGTTTCAGATTTCTTGCTGTATTTATCCAGCAATCCGTCAGCTTTCAGAGCGTCCTTATCAACGCTGGTAGTCTCGGAACGAGAGACAGTCCACACATAGGTAGAACCCTTGACCTCGACCTTCTTGTCACCGTCACGGAATTGCCCCATAGCGTGTTCCTTGATAATGTCATTGATGGTCTTGAGACGCTTCTCCTTGTCTGCGGTGGAAGCAGAAATCTCGTCCAGCTCCTTCTTGAGACCTTCGGCTTCTGCAATCAGAGTTTCAATGTCAGTCTCGGGAGACAGGGTGTTGGTGCGGAGTGCCGCAAGGATTTCAGCGTCCTTCTTCTCGTCATACTCCGGGGAGATACCAGTATCGACATAATCAGCCCACCACTGTTCAACAGCGGCTACCTTGTCTGCGAAGTCCGGGTAACGCTCGGAGACCTTGAACTCAACCGTGATAGTGTTGCTTGCGGTCGGCTGATACGCCGCCGGGTCTTTGTAGTCCTTCTCGTCAAGGAAGGAAGCGACCATAATCACATCGTCCACACCGTACAGGTAAGCGTACAATGCCGCCTGTAATGCGTAATACTCGGGAACATCGTTCTGCCAGTCCTCCGCACGTTTGGTGGTCTTCATTTCGAGAACAGCTTCGATGGTCTTGCCGTCTTCGCCCTTCATCAGATAGTCCCACATACCGCCGAGGTGCTTGCTCTCCGGGAAGAAATCTCCCCATGTCTTATTGAAGTAGTCCTCACCCCACACATCGGAAGGGCGAACAATGTCCATACCGTATGACTGCTCCATGTAGCGAGCCTGTTTCGGCTCGATGGTCTTACCAGCAACCGTGTAGATAGTGTCCTCGAAGGGCTTCTCATAGGTCTTGGTAATCGCACACCACATTTCAAATGCGGTACTCCACGGATTCAGACCGAGGATAGTAGCGAAGCGAGTACCTGTGATTTTCTTGGTTCTCTTGGGAGGGGCAATCTGAATACGATTGCCCTCGAGCCACTTAATGTCTGCCATTACTTAGCCCCTCCTTCCAGCATTGCGGTAATCTTCTGAATCAGCGTCTCGCAATCGGACTTGGAAATCTCCGTGAATCCCTTGGTCTGTACTGCGATGTTCGCAATCAGTTCCTCCTTGCTCGGGTCAGCGTCCTTGAGCTTCTTGAGAACAGCTTTCAGACCCTTAATCTGTAAAGCAGAAGCATTGTCAGCCGGAGCAGTCAGATTCTCCTTCACTTCCTGTCTCTGCTCGGGAGTAGCCGGAGCTTTCTTCTCTGCCGCCGGAGCGGAAGCAGTCTCACCATTGCCGAGATTTGCGTCAATGGAATCGCTCTCGCAAATGTCCAGCGCAATCATATACAGGTAGCGGCGCATATAGGTGATAGAAGAACCGAGAGCTTGCATTTCGTTTGTAGCCTGTTTGCCAGCGTTGCTCACGATAGGAGCAATCTGATTGAACGGAGCAACGAACGGTACGGATTCCTCCGGGTTGTCGGTGTTGATGATGTTCATGGTTGCAACATCAGCGGTGAAGTTCACCACAGGGATAAGACCAACCTCATTGAAAATGCGGATAGCGGTCGGTACAATGTCCTCAAGCTCGAAGTATTTGAAGGACAGGTGCATATTCTTTCCTGTCTTCTCCACGTTCGCTTCAAGGAACTTTGCCCTTGCAGTAAGGAGCTTCTGATATACATTTGTGGTCTTGGTAGTAGTTGCCATTTTCTTTGTCCTCCTTGGCTTTTTAGTTTTTTCGGGTTTGATACCCTTGAAATCGTCAACTCGCTTTTTCGCCATTGCGATGTAGAAACTTCTGTCTACCTCGTCAATGGACAGCTCGTTATCGTTGTCGATGATACAGTGTTCCGGGAGAGAATCTATTTTCGCTTCGGAATCGTCTTCGGCTTTCACCTTGAAGATTTTTCCGTATCTCTCGTCCGCTGTGGCGTACACTCGATTCACCTTCTGAACGGACTGCTTTTCACCGTCCACCACATGATAGGCTTCCCGGTACTTCGCCCCGGCTTTGGCGATAATCTGAAACTGGAAAATATCATCGCAACTATTGATGGTGTCTTCGACAGGCGTTCCGTTTACAAAGAACTCCTTGAGGGCGGTAGCCACAATCACACAGGAGTTATTGATATTGAAAGCACCAGCCGGAGCGATACCCTTCACGAGATAGCCGCCTTTTGCTTTTGCTTTACCGTCCGGCTGAACCTCAACGTAGTTATTTACGTCTTTCTGCGCTATCTTGACAACGGTATCTTCCTCGAGGTCAAAGCCTGTACGAGACTGCCATTCAGCACAGATAGCGGTCAGTGTGTCGTAGTCCTTCTTATCGCACTCGACCATGATACCGTCCGTGTTGAGCTGGACAATTCGCAGTCCTTCAATCTCTTGGTAACAATGCTCTGCAAGTTCCAGTAGATATAACTGCCCGGAAATGCAGACCGACCTACCCATGAGAGGGTCGTAGAGGTCGTTGTACTGATTCAGCAAGCAACCGTAGGTGGTGTTGCAAACCAGTTTCAGAGCGTTTGCCGTGTGCTTGTCGCCAGCGGCTTTCGCTTTCATACGGCGGTCAAGAATGTCTTCGTAAATCTGCGGAGACGGAATGTTTCTGCTTGTGTACCCATTGATGGTACAGAGGTGTGGGTAGTAGCTTCCTACGTCCTCATTCCAAATTCCTCTATCCTCGGTTTCCTCCCAAAAGAAGTTTGGGATTGCACCATGAATACCGCCATACCCGAGTGTCACAGGACACTCGCCGATGTTCAGATTGAACTTGCCTTTGAAAAGCTCACTGTCCGAAATGGAGAGGTCATACATTCTATCGAAGAAAGCGAAAACCTCGGGTGGTATGTACTCTTTTCGCAGATTGTCCGGGTAGACATACTTGCGTTCATCATCGTGTGGCTTCTTGGTTGCTTTCAGCATTGCCGCAGTCAGTTTGGCGTTCGTCATACCCATTGCCTTGACTTCATCAAGACCAGCCAGCCGACCGAGGTTGATTTTGTTCTTCAAGTAGTCTTTACGAATGTCAATCAGTCTCTCGGCGGTATCAACGTCATGTTTACAGTAGAACTCCGTCTCGGCTTTTTCCTCCGGGGTTAGAGGACGGTCAATGTCAAACGGTACGCTGGATTCTTTAACCGACATACCGAGGTGTCCTTCAATGGCTTTAAGGGATAACCCCTGTTGCGTATCGTCTCGAATATCCACATTACTGAAACGGAAGTAGATACCATCGAGAAGCGGACACTGCCAGCCTTGCCCTCCGGCAATAATGAAATCGTTGACCTTTTTAATTTCCTCCGGGGCAAACCCGGCGGCAATCGCTTTGATGATGTACTGGTCGTAGTGTTTTGAGTTGAAACCGACATAGATACAATCATCGGACAATGCCATTTTCAGAGCTTCGTTGTCGTTCCAAATACAGGTGTAAACGCCTGTTTCCTTATCCTTGAGGGTTACGAGCCAGTCATAGGCGAAGACCTCACAGTCATAAGAAATCAATCGCATGGGCTTGTCCCTCCTTCCTTTACGAAATAGCAACCGTTCTTTCGATAGGTCGTACATCGCTTCTTATAGGACTTCACGAGGTAAGCTATATCGTCCACGAAATCGTAGGCGATAGGGTCTGACTTTCCATCGAAGGTACGAGCGATACGCCCGATACTCTGTGTCACCACAGCGTAATCCTTCTGTGGGGTGGTGAGGTACAGACGCTCCAACCGTGGTACGTCCAGCCCTTCCTTCGCCAGTGAGTATGTAGCAAAGAGGTATTTCTTCTTGCCGCTCCTCATGTCCTCAAGAGCCTGTTCTCGTTCAGCCTTGCCCTTTTTAGTTGTCATTTTGCCGCTTATCATCACAGCGTCCTTCTGCATATCAACCGGGAGAAGACTTATCAATGTTTCAAGGTGATTCAGCCTGTCCGACAGAATCAGAGAAGGTCTCTGCTCAATGGAATCTGCAATAAGCTGATTCCGGGCGGCGTTTTCGGTAAGATAGGTAATGAGCTTGGTGTAGTTCAGCGTTCCGTCAGTGTTGAGGGCTTCCCGGCTTATCTGCACCCCTGTACCCACAGGGTAGATACCCACTTTCATAATCTTGTCAGCCACAGCTTCGTCCGGGACTTTGTAAGCGACCTCACCAACGAGGGCGTAGGTAGCTCGAATCATTCCGTCTGACCTGTGTACCGTTGCTGACAGACCGTATTTGTGTCGTGCCGATAAACTGTTCAGCACTTTTTGATACTGTGTCACGGCGGTAGGACTTCCGCTGACCCTGTGTACCTCGTCTGTGATTATGCAATCCCAGTAGTCCCGGTACTGTGCGAGGTCGAGCTTGCACATGGTCTGAATCGTGGCGAATGTGATTCCCTCACCGAGATTGACTTTTCCTTCCGTGATAGTACCCATGAGGTCTTCGCTCATATAGAGCTTGGCTCGTTCCTTACTCTGTTTAATAAGGTCGAGTGTATGGCAGAGCCATAATGTACGCCGTCCCAGCCTTGCGGCGAGGGCAATACCCATCTGCGTTTTACCGCTTCCGGCGGCACTCTGTAATATCCCATACCGGGCGGCTACCATCGCTTGTACGGCGGTTTCTTGGTAGTCATAGAGTGGAACATCGGCGTTATAATTTACCTCCACAGGGGCGGCAAATTCGCTCAAGAACAGTGCCTTATCGGATATGTCCTTCGGGAGTAGCCGGAGTGTTCCGAACGGAAGCACCAGCGTTGTTCCTCTGGTCTCATAGAGTGACAGGACTTTCGGCGTGTTTCCGAGCCATAAGTTCATGCGAGATTTTTTCGCATAGTCCGGGTTAGGTATGGTGAGATTTCTCTTACACCACAGCACCATTTCCGGGGTAGGGTTCTCGACCGTCAGTGTGTTTGAGACTTCAATCAGCATTTCTTCAACCACCTTTCCAGTGGCGTTCCATACTCTCGAATGTCTGTCAGATTTAGAGCTGACTTCTCATAGGAGAGAGCCACCATTGAAAAGTGAGGAATCATAATGATTTCGTCTTCAACCTTGAGTGCGAACCAGCCCTCGCCATTTCCACAGGCTTTCCATGTCTCCATAGCAAAGTGCTGATTTTCTTCCACTCTCGAGAGAGGGAATCGGTTGTTTGAACACACCTTACAGTCAATGAGGTACGCCGTTTTGCCTTTAACAGCGATAACATCTGCTGGTTGCCCGGCGGCGTTCTGCGCCATGTTGTGACACCAAAATCCATGCTGGAACAGTAACTCACAGAACTCGGTCTCAAAACTGTTACCGATTTTTCGGTTAGTAGCCATGTTCTTTCAGCACCTCCTTGACGGTCGAGTGAACGTCTTTATCGTCCACATAACTGTCAAGGTCTCGAATGAGTTCTGAAAGCTGTTCTATCTGATTCTGATAGTAATTCGCACAGTCCATACCCATGTGCTTATCAATCAAATCCTCAAAATCCTTCGGGGATAGGATTGTTTCGGGTCTGCCGTTACTTAGCGTCAGCATTTGTGGCATTTACATTCACCTCCTGTTCATACTTTTGCATGAGAGCAAGAACGCTCTCACTGTATGAGGTGGATTTGATACCGTTTTCCCATGCTTTCTTAGCACCGTAGTCACCCATGTTGTATGCCATCAGAGCTAAACCGTAGTCATTGTAGTTCTGAATGTACGAACCAATTACCTTGATTCCGCAGAAGACATTCTGATATGGGTCAAGCATATCTGCTGTTCTGTATTCCTCTGCCAGCCATTCGTGATTGATGGTGTTAATCTGCATGAGACCGTAATCCCCGGTCTTACTAACCACTTCCGGGTTGAACTTGCTCTCTTGGTCTATCATTGCAATAATGAGTGACACTGGAACATTTTCGTCCGCACAAACCTCGTAGATGTATCTCTGCAAGCTGTGTGAAAGTGGTACATCGAAATATGTAACTTCTTCGGCAACCGGGAGGGAATCGGCTTCGTAGGAAGGAACTTCAACCGTCTCCGTTACGGTAACTTGTTTCTTCGGAGCGGTAGCTCGTCCTACGACAAAACCACCGATAAAGCCAATCAATACCAGCGTACCGATGATGATATATGCTTGAATCACAGCGAGTTTATGTCTGTTGATTCTTTTTGTTTTCGTTCCTCTACATTGCGTAGCCATTTCTGAAAATCCTCCTCATTCTTAGGGTCTGCGTAAAACTTTGTGATGATACCCACTAAGGGTCTTGCGAGGTCGTTTACCTGTATTTCCGACAGGTTCATTCATTCTCACGTTCCTTGAGAATTTCCTCGCAAACAGCGAGAATCTGCTTTGCTTTCGGGTAGGTGTACACCCCTCGGAGAATACTTGACATCATAGGCGGCTGAACTGCATAACCTCGCTTCTGCAATTCCAGTATCATGTCTACCTGTGTCATTCCCACGTTTGCCATTCTCTCTTTAATGTCCACGAATCTCTTACCTCCTTTACGATATAAATTCTTGAAATCAGAATTACCATTGACAAATAGGCGAATTATTGTTATTATTCTTATAAGACCATCAATAACTATAACTTCCCGAAAACTGCCATTTTCGAGAGGTCGCTTTCTTATTGCCAATTCGCATTTTCCGAACTTCATGTTCTTATTCTAATTCTTATTATGCGAATTGTCAATAGGAAAATTCGGTTTTTACGAATTTATTTTTTGCAGAGGAGGAATCACTATGACATTCGCAGAGAATATCAATCGTATCTGTGCTAAAAAAGGCACAAATCTGACCGCCATTGTCAAAGCTGTTAAGGGTTCAAGTTCTTTCGCAACAGCCATCAACACTAAAGGGTCATTACCGAAGGAATCCGAAATGCTGGAAATGGCAAAATTGCTTGAGTGTTCCGTCATGGACTTCTTCGCAGACGAGGAAGACTTGCCCGAGACCAAACCAGCCAACGAAGACGAGGAGGACATTCTTCGTATCTATCGGGGACTGTCCCGGCGAGCGAAGCATGAGTTCATGTCCATGGCTTATGAATTTGAGAACCGTGAGGAGCTTGAGGGGGATAAGGGAACAACTGCGGCAGTGTGATAAGGTCATTCCCTTCGCTTTGATATATAGAAAGAAGATATTGGAGGTGAGACTATCAAAGCGGTAATATATGCTCGTTACTCGAGCCACAACCAACGAGAAGAATCAATCGAGGGACAGCTTCGTGAATGTCACGAATTTGCTCTCAAGAACGACTTTATTGTCGTAGACGAATATATCGACCGGGCTATCTCCGGCAAGACAGATAACAGACCGAGCTTCCAGCGGCTTATCAAGGACAGCGAGAAGGGGCATTTTGACGCTGTGATTATGTACACCCTTGACCGCTTCGCCCGGAACAGGTACGACAGTGCCATCTACAAAGCAAAACTCAAGCGCAATGGTGTGAAGATTTTCTACGCCAAACAGCCAATGCCGGATACCCCGGAGGGAATCATTCTTGAATCCGTACTCGAGGGTTATGCGGAGTATTACAGTGAGAACCTTGCCCGGAGTATCAAGCGAGGTATGAAAGAGAACGCTCTCCACGGTATCGCTATGGGAAGCCCGGTGCTTGGTTATAAGATAGGAAACGACCGCCAGTATGAGATTGACCCAGTAGGAGCGAAAGCCGTCAGAACCATCTTCACGATGTATGCAGAGGGAAAATCAAAAACGCAGATTGTGAACTGGTTGAATGAGCATGGTTTTAAGACCTCCCGGGGAAATGCTTTCAATAAGAACAGCTTGTCCCGGATTCTACGAAATGATAAATACATCGGAGTGTACCGATACGATGATGTAGTCTTGGAGGACGCAGTACCTCCTATCATCGACAAGACCTTGTTCGATAAGGTGCAAGCAACCTTCCGGCACAACTACACAGCCCGGGCAAAAGCCAAAGCTATTGAAGACTATCTACTCACTACAAAAGTCTTCTGCGGTCACTGTGGAGAGCCTATGGTGGGTGAGAGTGGCACTTCAAAGACCGGGAAGGTTCACCATTATTACAAGTGCGTGAATCGTAAGAGGAAGCATAACTGTGAGAAGAAGGTCGAGAAAAAAGAATGGCTCGAGCGGATTGTCGTTGAGTTCACGGTGCAACAGGTACTCACCGATGAAAACATAGAAAAAATATCCACTCGAGCTATGGAGCTGATTGAGAAGGAGCTTCAAGACACCTCCATTCTCATAGGTTTACAGGAACGATTGAAGGAGACCAATAAGAGAATCAAGAACCTCATGTCTGCAATAGAGCAAGGCATTATCACACCAACAACGAAGGAACGCCTTGAGGAGCTGGAAGAAGAACGCAGAGACCTCGAAGGGCAGATTGCCCGGGAGGAAATGAAAAAGCCCCTCTTGACGAAGGAGCGAATCATGTATTGGCTCGAATCGTTCAAGAGGGGTGATATAGAAGATGTTGAGTATCAGCGGCGTATCATCGACACGCTTGTCAACTCGGTTTATGTGTACGATGATGGGGATAAAGGACGCAAGCTCGTGCTGACTTTCAACATTTCGGGGAACAATACACTCACTATCTCGAGTTCGGATATTGAGCGCACAGCTCCACCAAATAGTGCAAATCCGAACTCATTCTTTTTCGTGAAGCACTGTGTCGGATTTGTTTTCATAGTAGAGGACGTAGGTTAAACTGCGTCCTCTTTTTTAGGTGTCTCGTAAGTAAGAGCCTGTTTGGAATCTCCAATGCCAGCAGTGGTCGGGTCAGTCACGATACCGAGAATCGTGAGGACTGCGAACAGAGCATTGACAACAGCCAACAGCCTGTCCCCCAGTTCACCCAAATCGAGGGTGTAACCGAAGACAGCGGCAATCACCTGTACCAACAGAAGCACCGCTGGAATCAGAGCAATCCAAAAGCTCTTGTTTTTGATACGCACTTTCCAGTTAATCATGTTGATTTCCTCCTTAAAATTGATGTTTGAAGTAGTTAAAGTAGCTGTTCTTGGCTTTTTTCGTATAACTTCCTCTATATACACGCATATATAGCAAAAGTTTACGCAAAAACCGATTTTCAACTACTTTTACTACTTGGGTTAAAACAGCTTATTGACCTCGGACTGTACTTCGCTCGGGTCATAACCAGCCTGTTTCAGACGATTTACACGGTCTGCACCGTTGCCCCACGAAGACCAGCGAGCGTCAGAGCAAGTACCATTGTAGATTTCCTTGGCGATTTCAGCCGCAGATTTCTTCGCAGTACCAGCCGCAGTGCCGGACTTGGTAGTGATAAAAGCGTCATAGCCAGCGGCTTTCAGCTTCGCCATCATGTTTTCGGCATTGGACTTCTGACTGTAAGCACCGACCTGTACCTTGTACAGATTACCCATCTGTACGATGTAGGTATCGAAGCCAGCGGCTTTCAGTTTTGCCGCCCATGCGTCAGCGTTGGAACGCTTCGAGAACGCCCCTGTCTGCACCCTGTACAGCGTTTTACCGTCAGAGGGTACATCTACCTTACCAGTGTCGGTAGAGCCGCCTGTGAGACGCTTAGTGACCTCTGCGGCAAGGTTGCCGAGACGGTTGTACAGCCAGTCTCCCGGGCAAGATTTATTGGCGAACCATCTATGTACCGTCAGTACCATTTCATCGGACTTCGGCGCATAGGCGAGGGTCTTATTCTTATCGCCCAGCCACAAGAGCTTGCTCTTGCCGTTACGCTGACAAATATCAACGCACAGGTTCACGAGAGACGCATACACAGCGTCATTGAACGCATACGGAGCGGTCTTGTCAGACGCACACTCGATAGTGACTGCTCGCTGGTCGTTCTCACGACTGGAAGAACACCACGAACGGTTTTTCTCCTCAACGCTCATGGAGATACGACCGTCAGTGCCGATACCGTAGTTACAACTCGCCTGTCGAGAGGTGCTGATAAAACAGCCACAGATACTCTCTGCGGAGAGCTGACCTACTACACAATGCGGTGTGATACGGTCAATGGAATGGGTTCTCTGCCCGGAATGGTTCGGGGAGAGCTTGGTGTAGACCACCAAAGGACTGTTGCTCATTTTTGTTTCCTCCTTCTTGTCATAATCGGTTAAATGCCATGTCTCAATAACACGCATGAGGTTGTCCACATACTTGTGAGACGTAGCATAGCCATCGGCTTTGATATTCTCAAGGTATTTCCGAGGGTCGGTAACGCCTTTGAGATTTTTATAGTTCGGAATGTTGATGAAATCGAAGTAGCCGATAACTCCGTTTTCCATATCCTTGAACTTACACCACTGCATAGCAGAACTGGTGTAACTGCCGTCTGCGTTCTGCTCGCTTCCCACCATGTGATAGATACCGATACAGGTCTTGCAACGACCTTCCCGGTATTTCAGACCAAAGTAGTTATGAGCGTTTACAGCCAGCTCGGAAGTGCCGTAGCCACTTTCCAACACCACTTGAGCGATGATAGGTGACACGACCTCGATTCCGTACACCGGGGCGTACTTCTTGATATACGCCGCAACGGTTTTGACAAAATCTGAATGGTTCATCGGGTATCACCCCTTTCATACCCACCATCGTTTTCTTGGCTTATCGTGGTAGATTTCTTCTTCCTCGTATCGGTCAAGTCGGTGGTGTGCGGATTTCGTAGACTGCTCAACCATCACGACACGCTCGGACAGGTCGTTGACCTTGACCTTAACGTCTGTGATTTCCTTGCGGATTTCTTTCGTATCATCACTGATAGAATCCAGCTTTTGAGACAGAATAGCGTCAACCTGTGCTTTTTTGCTCACCTCGTCATTATTGGCTCGACTATTGCTCTTGAAAGCAAAGTACACGGCGGCAACAACGGAGACGAAGGTAAGAATCTGATTGAACTCAATGTTCACATTTCTTGTCCTCCTCTTTTAGAATGTGAGGGAGAGCCGGGAGCGACCCTCCCTCATGCCGCCTTATTCCGTGATAAGGTCTTCCAGCTCAAGGTCAATGAGTATTTCCTTCACCTGTTCCTTGAGAACAGCCGGAACGCTTGCGTAAGTACGCTTACCCTTGACAATGAGTGCCACATAGATAACAGCCATGTTTTCCACCTCCTTCCTGTTGAGCCATAGCATAATGCGCCACAGCATGATTATTCCTCCAACAGCTTCTTGACTTCCTCTCGGAGCTGTTCGGGTACATCGTTAATGGTCTTGAGACCTTTGCGAATCAGTGCAACGTAAATCTTAGCCATAGTTACTTACCTCCTAAAACCATTTCGTATACTTCCGCAAGTGCCACCTGTACATCGGTGATACTATTAGAGGTTGCATTGAGAGCGGCTACCAGCTTCTCCTCCTTGGTCTTCTCACGGAACGCAAGATAGAAAGTGCCGTCAGCCCATTCCATCTGCTGAATGAAGACCATATTAGTGTAGGTAGTCTCGGTCTCTCCATCGGAGACCTTCATAGTAGAGAGATTATCCTTGAAAATAGTCTCGTCCACCTTTTCTTTGCTGACATAGTTCGTGCCGTTCATATCCAGCCCGGTCAGCTTTTTGCCATTGGCAAGGGTGATAGTGTACATTTCGTTACCTCCTTTAATTGATTGAATAGGGTGTCCATGTTACTTCGTTGTTTCTTACTCATTATTTTGTAATGATTCTTAAACCAACTCTTATATTATTATGTAAACTCCTTTTCTGTTAGCTTCGGAGCGAGTTTCTTCATTTTCCGTCTCATTGCGGTAAGCCGTTTGGGATTGATTTTCTGAATCACCCTCCCGGTGTCCGTTAGAGAGTATTGAACTTGAAGAAATCGCCAATGCTCGGAGAGCTTACAGATTCTCGTCTTCCGGGTATTGACCGTGATTCCGAGTTCGTTCGCTATCTCGATAATGTCCTCAAGAAGCTCCTGTAAGAACTCTTTGCTCTCGTGGATAGCATAACTATCGTCCATGTAGCCAGCGTAGAATTTCACACCTCGAACGATTTTGACATAGTTATCAATTCGTATTCGGTAAGAGATTCCGGCGGTCTGTGCCACTTGGTCTCCGATATTGAGGTGCTTTCCCATGAACTTTTCGCCTGTGAACAGCTTCGGGTTCATATACTGATAGAGGAGAGAATCAAACAACTTGTCGAGACAGTGTTCATATTCTTCATCACTCATGTACGATACATCAACCCTTGAGCGTTCTACGGTCTTCCGCAGAAGCCATAAGGCGTGTTCATCATCGACATACTGTTCAAACAACTTCAACAACACATCATGTCTGATATTGTCGTAGTATTTTGAGAAGTCTATCAGAAGAATGTACCCTTCGTTGCTACCATGCTGTGCATAATATTTCCGAAGGTGGGTGAGCAACCTCTTACGAGTGAAAGCGATACCTTTTCCGACAACGCTTGCTCCATTGTCATAAATGAGGTGTGGTTCAATCAGAGGATTCAAAACCTCGTCACAGAGGGCGTGTTTCACGATTCTGTCTTGAACCTGTTCGCCTGTAATACGCCGGAGCTTTCCTCGTTCATGCAAGGTGAAGTTTATAGTTGGTAAGAACTCATACTCCATGTTCTCAAGGTCTCGTTGCATTTTCGATAACTCCAACAGATAGGTCATGTTAAACCTCTGTACCTGTGGTTTCCAATCACTACCTTTCATTGCTTTAGCTTTACTTTCGTAAAAAACATTTCCATCAAATATCTTGCGCTGATAACCTCGGCTATCGTAATAGGAGGTGTCGCATTTAGTATTTACCATACGGAAGGATAATCTCTCCTTTCTCTGTCTGTGAAACGCTCGATAGGCTACTCAATCACAGAATCGAAATCCGGGCGAACGCCATTAGAATTGGAAGCGTTGTTGTAGTTCGCATTACCGTTGTTGTTGACATTGGCGAAATTGGAAGCGGAATCAGAGATTACCCTCTTGGAGAGCCGACTTGAACTTGTTGTCAGACTTTCTCCAACCTTTAAGAAGGTTTATTTCTGTCTGTATCATTTCAGCGAAACGAAGGTACTTGTTCACATCGACAGGAAGGGTCTCGATAGCATACTGCAATTCCTGTGTGAGCCTATAACACTGTCCGACTGCTCGGTCTTGGTGAATTCTACGCTCAATCAGTTCTTCCCGGTAGGTTGGGTAAATGCTGTTTGCAACATATACCTCCTCGGTGATATTACGCAGACAATCAACAATCACTTTTCGCTCGTCTGCGATGAACCATTCTGCAAACGCAGTGTTCTTTTCCATGAGCTTTTCATATCGGACTTTTTCATCGGGTGATAACTCCTCATACGGTCTGCCGCCGAATGTCGTTTCGACTTTCTTCACGGCTTTGTCGAGGTCGTACCCGAAATCACGGAGCAGTAAATCCGTGACCTCCTTACGCATTTTGTTGAGGTGGTGAAATACCTCAAACTGTGACGGTTTTCGTTTCGATTTCAATACAGACACTTGTTAATAAACCTCCTTGTGCGCCCCACAAGGGGGCGCAGATTTAAGATATACAGAAAGCCGGGCGAACGCCAAAAGAATAGGAAGCGTCGCTGCAGGACGCATTACCGTCGTCGCCGACAAAGGCGAAATAGGAAGCGGTAATAACGTCTCTTAACCACCATGTCGCACGATTGCAAATACGGCTCGGCTCGTGCTGGAACAGCGGCAACTGGGATTTCTCGACACGATAGTTAGCCGGGACATTGCTACCGTCAGAAACAGGGGAGAAAATACCACTGCCGTAGACCATCTGCTCGCACATAAGGTCAACTTCGGAATCGCACCATGCGCCGCCGGAAGTACGACCATTCGCAACAGCGTTCGTCAGATAGATTCTGTGTTTCAGAACATGACCGCTGAACGCACTCTTGATAGTGGTCTTAGCCTGTTCGAGATTGCTCTTGTACATATCCGAGCCGACATAGCCGCCAGCCGTAGTATTTGCCGCACCGCTTTCCCAACCGCCGGAGCTGGTGTTGTGCATTTGTGCGTTGTACAGGCAAGTGTCCGGCACGATAACTACATGGTGGGTAGTACAGTTCGTATCACCACTGTTGAGGTAGTAATCGAACGCCGCAATACGGTAGTTGACACCGCCGATAGTCCAGTAGTCACCGATGTATAAATCATCGAATGTACCAGCCTTGATAGCGGCATACTGGGCGGTAGTCACGGTGCCACCCAGCGACTTACCACGGTAAATTGCATTGTGCGCCCCGGCGTTGCTAAAGAGCAGAGGAGCGATTTTCGCTTCCGTACCCTCAACCGCCTTGGCTTTGAAATTGGCAAAGGTGATTTTCTTCAAGCCTGTGCCATCGTGAATCGGAATCAGACACGAATCGGTCGGTGTGGTGAACGCCGTGAGTTCCGTCACTTTCTTGGTTTCAATACTGATTGCACTCATTTTTATTCCTCCTTATATTTCCAATCTGCCACGATTGCATTACCCAAATCGTCAGCAAGAAGCGTAGTACCAGTGTTGTCAATCGCAACAGGTACAATGAAAAGGTTCTTCAAGGTCATGTGTTCCAGTGCCGCCAAACGCTCGTCCACTTCGGTAATCTGATTTTGCAGACTTCCGGCAATGTCCTCGTTCAGCTTACCTTTGATACCAGCAAACCATGTGTTAAATGCCGCAGTCTGCTCGCCCTCGTAGGCAGTCATGTGTTCCTCATAGGTCTTTTCGATTTGTGCCAAAGACGAATCGCCCTGTGCCTTGAGGTTGACGAAATACTGGGTCAGCTCTTGATAAGAACTATCACCCGAGCTTTTGAAAAGCTCCTTCTGTGTGGTGAAGTAGGTCTGAAACTCCTCATACAAGTTCGTGCCGTTTTCCAGCATAGACATGATGTAGTTCAGAGCTTCGTTCATACGGTTAGCGTCTTTTGCACCGAAGAAGGATTTCTCCTTATTGGTGTAGGTCGTAACATCGTTGAACGATACCGTACCATCGGAGTTATCGACCTGTGTGTATCTTTTCAGACCACTCCAAACAGCGTCCGTATAATCAGTAGGAAGTAATTTCCACGCCATTTATAACCCTCCCTTCATACCAAAATTCCATGTGAATGTCCTCCTTCCCTCACTCTCATTGGTGAGCCTGTCGTAGAGGTCAAGGATTGCTCCCTCCAAACGATTGAGTTCTTTGAAATCCATCGTATTACAAATGGCGGCATAGGTAGGAGCAGTGCCGTAAGACCTCTTGAGACTGTGGGTATTGATGGTAACGAGGTTTGCTTCCAGTGCATTGATTTCATCAGCGTAGAAGTAGTCCTTTACGGTCTTATCGCTTCCGACAGACTGAATAGCAAACTCGTCATACATCTTGATAGCCAACTCACGGAGGTATTCGAGGTTGTTCTTAATTCGATTGAAGTCCACGGCGTTGAATCTGTCCCCGGTGTAAACACCATCGACAGTCTCACCGTTCCAATCGGTTTTCGGTGTAGACCACGACATTTTAACCTCCAATCCTTCGGGCGGTTATTCGACCCGAAAATGCTTGCTTGAAATTGACAGTGTGACGATAGATATTTACCCTCATACCATCGTGGAACTCGTTTTCTTGGTACACAATATCGGTAGCGTCCAGCTCGGGGTTTCCTCGAGTATCGTATTCGTACTCGATTCCGGCTGTGTAGTAATCAGCCAGCCATGCGGCAAGCTCATTCGCCATCGTGGTGTTACTTATCAGAGGATTCTTCCATTTGACCGTCTTACCACGAGCATTGAGAGACACCGTAGCGTACTTCTCAACGATTTTGTACCGATAGCCCTGTACTTCGAGCTTAAACGAGCCAGTGACATTGAATTTGATGGTAACGAAGTAGTTACCCCATGCCACTACGGTTGCCTTACCTTCGACTTCATCGAGCTTCACCTTATAGCCATAGGAAGGGTCTTGAATGTAATAAGTCTCGACCTCACCAGCGACTACATCTATGTCCTCATAGACAATGTTTTCTTCTCGATTATTCTCTTGGTAGGTGTAACACGGAACGATAACCTCTTTGATAAGCTCCTGTTTGATAGCTTTCGGGGAGGAGGTCATGTCCCGGCGATTCATGGTGAAATCCACAACGTCGCTCAAACTGAAATAATTCAGCACTATACGGTTGTACGGTTCTGCGGTTTTAGTGAACTCAATCTTCATCACATCGAAATCATCGAAATCACGAAGAATAATCGAAGTAGTGTTGATTTCGTCTTTTTCAACCGGGTATTCATTTACAGGCTCACCACCCTTATACGTTCTAATTGTGAACGCCGCCGGGAGAGCTGTACCGAAGACCAGCTTCAAACCGTAATAAGCTCGAATCGCTTCCATCGTGATAGTAACGATAGGATTCTTTGTGAATGTTCCGTTTGCCCCGGAGATTTCCTTCGAGACATACCCGGTTGTCAGAGCCGCCTTGCCGTTTCTCGGAAGGAAGAACATCGTCCCATCGGTAGGGGTATAATTCCCGGCGAGGGTTGCATATTCGACCTTCGGTGTGTCCGTCAGCACGTTTGCGGCATTGGAGTAGGTCTCCTCGCCGTTGGTTTCGATAGAAGCACTCGGCATGAAATTCGACTTGATTTGAACCTTGCCGTCTCGAGACTGGGTGAGAACACATCGACAGGCATTTGCGATAATCTGCAATGCTTCTTTGTATTTCACTCTCGGAATCGGGTTGTTAGAGTAGAGCTTCTTCAAACGTGGGTCGATATAATACTCGGAAATCCCAGCGTCCTTCAAAATCTCCTCTGCCAGTGCGTAGTAGCTTTTACCAGCGGCACTATACAGACCCTTCACATACTCGCCGTCCATATTACGGAAAATGTCTTGGCAACGGATTGTAGCCGTGTTATCGTCACTTTCCCATTCAGAACACCACAGGTGGTTTCCTTGAATCCACTCGATAGTGTCAGAACCCGGGGTCTGATAACCGTACATAATATCCATTTCCTGTCCTGTCTCGAGGTAGTTGATAGCCGAGTTCGGGTTATCCACATTGAAGTAGTGGTCGTAGTTTTTCAGCGTTACCGAAAAATCGAACTGCGGAACATCAGCCCCGATAGGGGAAACGTAACTGTCAAGAGCAGAACTCATAACAGAATCGTTGTAATACACAAGTCCGTAACCGAACATGATAGAGTAGATACGCAAACGGCTTTGAGAGTTCTTCATCTTGTAGAACACCAGCTTGATATAGGTTGTATTTTCCAATACTTCCTCGGTACTCCACTTTGATTTTGTATTCCCTCTAAACTCAATGGTCTGCCCGGTACTTCCGACAATATCGAAATCGACCGGGTAGTTCTCACCGAAGTTAATCGTGAGACCCTTGAAATCCGTTGCGATTGTGTTCAAGCTGATAATCACTTCACATCGAGCTTCGGAAACCAGCTTGTCCGAGACAATCCCGGTATCATAGTATCTCCCTCCCTCGGTAGCCCGAGGGAGAAAGAACATAGAGCCATCTACTTTCGTGAACTCCTCCTCGAGAGTGGCATAGACCGTATCGTCAATATGCTCTCCGAAGATATTGTCCTTGTTCGAGTAGTAGGCATAACTGCCATTATCGACCGTAGCTTTCGCCTGTGCTTCTTGGTTCACAAGTCCGAAAGAAATCATAATGTATGCTCTCTCACGGAGAGAGGACTTCATGCTTTCCTTGTATGCTTTCGATACTTTCTGCATAAGACCCCTCCTTTACTCGCCAGTGTCGATAAGATTTACCTTGCAATTCCGATAATGCGTTGGAGTACCGTCTTCTGTCACCCAGTAGGGTTCTCCTGTACGGTCTCCGCAGTACATTCTTACGGTTTTGCGTTTGTTTGTTACTGGGTCATTAAATTCGACATAGACGAAGAAATTGCTCAAGATAGAGAGAATCCGTTCCCATTGAGCCGCAGTGAGCCACGCCCACTCAAGCCCATCTATCTTGTACTGGTCTCGTCCAACTCTTTGACCCACAACAGCACCGTTAGCGTCTCGTCCGCTGTCAACCACGGTGGTTACGACCACGCTCACACCTCGTTTACAAGGTGGTAGCTCATAACCATTTATCGCTAAATATGCCATCGCTACACACCTCCTTTACTCGGTAAAGCTGAAACCGTTCGCTTCCTTCTGCGTGGTAACAGCGTCATTGATTGTACGGTTGCCGACCTTTACGATGGTCTGTTCCTTCTTGTCTGCCTGTCTCTTGGTATCGGTAGCGATTTCCTTGAGAGTAGGTTCGACATACTCGTGGTAGAACTCACGCATATTGCGAGACCACGAATCATCGGAATATGCACCGTCATAGGATTTCTTGGAATCTTCGTACACCGTCTGTGCCAGCGAGTTATAAGGGTCATAACCGCTTGCCGAAGCCAGCACGAGGTTTTCGTTGATTCCGGCGGTACTTACGACAACGGCATTGATAATACCGTTCGCACAAGTCACAATGTCTTGAGACATGGACTGCCAGTACCCGGAGAACTGTGCCATACCGCTTACGATGGAGCTGTGCATGACAGAAGCAAGCTGGAATCGGTTCAGCACCTCGGTAGTGCCATTTACATGACCTACCAACTCTGCACCGCTCTCACCAGCAACGAACATAGAGCCATGCGCTCGGTTCGTGCCGCCAGCATATTTCGGCATTGCTTTCCACATATTCGGAGTGATGATACCGCCGGAAGCGAACATCTTCACGCCGCCGTTTGCACCAACGATACCGCCGTTCGCCAGTCCGAAGAACTTCTTAATAGAAGTCCAGCCGGATTTGAAAAGCGAGATACCGACAGATACCGAAGTACCAACGAATCCCGAGATAGAACTCCAACCGTTTTTCCATAGAGAGATACCGACACCTACGGTGTGACTACCAATCCAGTTCTTAATCGTTGTCCACCCGGACTTGAAAAGCGAAATACCTTGAGCGATAACAGGAAGACTACCAATCCAGTTCTTTACGGTAGACCAGCCGGATTTCAGCAACGAGATTCCTTGCGAAAGCGTAGGAATGTTACCAATCCAGTTTTTAACCGTAGTCCAACCAGACTTGAGTAAGCTGATACCTTGAGAAAGAACCGGGATATTTCCAATCCAATTCTTAACCGTAGTCCAACCACTCTTGATAAGGCTGATTGCTTGGGACAGAGTAGGAATGTTACCAATCCAGCCCTTTACTGTCTGCCAACCGCTCTTAATGAGATTGATTGCTTGGGACAGAGTAGGGATATTGCCGACCCAGTTTTTAACCGTTGTCCAGCCGGATTTCAGCAACGAGATTCCTTGACTGACAACCGGGATATTGCCGACCCACTCTCTCACAGAGTTCCAGCCGGATTTCGCAAGACTTACTGCTTGCGATACTCCCGGGATATTACCAATCCAACCCTTGACCGTCTGCCAGCCGCTCTTTGCGAGTGCGACAGCTTGGTCTACGGTAGGAGTGTTGCCTATCCAGTTTTTCACGGTAGACCAGCCGGATTTCAGAAGCCCGACACCCTGTTTCACAGCCGGAATGTTACCAATCCAGTTCTTCACAGAAGACCAGCCATCTTTTACGAGCTTTACGCCAGTTTCAAGAGAAAGACCGTCTTTCGTCTTGTCAGACCACCAACCCTTTACGTTGTCCCACCATTCCGAAGCATTGTTTTTTACTTCGGCAAGGAATTGAACAGGCTTGCTGTTCTTAACCTTCTTTTTGAATTTGTTCCACTCGTCAGATATATTTCCGAGAGCTTCCTTAATTCCACTCACCATCGAACCCCAGCTAACAGGTTTTCCAGTAGCGAAGTCTTTGACCCCATCTGCAATGAGAGCAAGACCGAGAGGAATACCAACACCTGTCAGACACAACATGAGACCGATAGCGAGTTTGCCGAGAGAACCAGCCATTGATTTAATCTTGGTGAAAACTCCCTTGATTTTTTCTTTGATAGTTTCCCAGTTAATAGCTACTGCTGTACCGAGAGCCGCCGCACCCGATAATATCAATCCAACACCGAGAGGAATACCAACCCCGGTGAAGCACAGGATAATACCGATTGCAAGAGCCGCCGCACCAGCGATAGCAAGTATTTTAGTAGTTACGCCCTTTAGCTTGTTTGTCAAAGTGTCCCAGTTAAGAGCCACAGCCGTACCGAGAGCCGCCGCACCAGCGAGGATAAGACCTACGCCGAGAGGAGTTGCAACTCCTGTGAAAGCGAGAATCATACCTATGGCAATGGAAGCCGCCCCAGCAATGAGAAGAATCTTCGTAGTAACCTTTCTGATATTGTCCGGCATACTATTCCAATTCAAACCGACCGTTGCGGCAAGACCGACAGCACCAGCGGCAATCATCGCAATACCCAGCCCGGTTGCAACTCCTGTCAGAGCGAGGATTGCACCGACACCGATTAAAGCACCGCTCACGATAGCCACAATGCTTAGTACGGATTCTTGAACATCACCTGTTAAGGAGTTCCAGTTCAAAGCTACTGCCGAAGCGACAGAAACCGCACCAGCGGCAATCATCGCAACACCGAGAGGAACGTTTACGCCAGTCAGAGCGAGAATTGCACCGAATGTCAGCAATGCGCCCCCAACAATGGTTTCGAGCATACCGATTGTCCTACGGAGAGGGTCTGACATCGAATCCCAGTTAAGACCGATTGCTGTAACCATGCCGACAGCACCAGCCGCCATCAATGCGATACCGAGAGGAACATCAACGCCAGTAAAGGCGAACAATGCACCCATAGCCAGCAACGCACCGCTCACGATTGCCGTGAGAATGGACAGAGCGTTCGACAGGTCTCCGTTGAGGAACTTCCAGTTAATTACAGCCGCAGTACCGAGAGCCGCCGCACCAGCCACCATGAGACCAGCACCGAGCGGTACATTGACACCCGAAAATACAAGGAAAGCACCGATAGCCAACAGGAAGCCGCCCAGTACCCCGGTAACGAGGGTAAGTACCTTCGCCAACCGTTCCGACATTCCGTTCCAGTTTGCCATTACCGAAGCCGCCAAACCGACAGCACCAACAGCCATGAGACCGAGACCGAGAGGAATGTTCGCACCAGTGACAACAAGGATAGTACCGATTGCCAGTAAGAATCCGCTGATAACAGCCGTGATTTCCCACATAGCGTCCTTAATCATCTGAACGATTTCGTCAACCTTAGAAGTGATTGCGTCGCCGAGGAAATCGTAGGTAGGAAGGTCAATGCCTAAATCCCCACCACCGATACCAGCACCCGAGCCACTACCGCTTCCGCTGGAACTATCGTCTTTAGACAGGACGTTCAGCTCGTCAATACCGAGCAGAGCATTTTTCAGCTTCTTAGCCGCTTTCCCGGCTTTACCCAGTCCATCGGAAGCGTCCCCGGCGTTGTCAGCCAAATCGCCAACCGCAGAAGCACCAGCAGAAATGCCGGAATAATCTACCTCCGGGAGTTTGAATCCGAACAGACTTGCGATAGAGTTTGCCAGCATACGGACAATCTTCGCCAAAGCGATTGCATACGGTAATACTGCGTTCAGAGCCGGGATAAAGATATTACCCAAAGCTCTTGCACACTGCGTAACCTGTGCCTGTAAAACACGAAGCTGGTTCGCCGGAGCGTTCAGAGTACGAGCCATATCACCTTGAACGGTAGTTACCTGTGTCATAATTGCGTAGTAACGCAACTGCGACTTTTCAGCCTGTGTCATAGCAGAGACCTTTTTCTCGATACCGAGAGCAAGAGCTTCCTCTTGCAGTCTTGCAACAGACAGGTCGTAACCCAGTCTACGAAGCGGCTCAAGCTCGCCCGAGATACCCGACTGTAACTTCTGCATTGCGTCCTCAAACGAAATGTTGAAGAACGAAGCAATATCGTAGCCGAGCTGTGTGAGGTTCTTGGACATAAGGTACGCTTTATCGCTCGCCACGCCGAAACCGCTAATGATGGTGTTGAACACACCTTGATTTCGCATGAACTCGCCCGGGTCGATACCGAGAGCTTCGCTGACTGCTTCTGCGTAGTTCTGTGCTTCCTCTGCGTATTTACCCATAGAAGCGGTAAACAGGTTCAAATCTTCAATGTACTGATTGGATTGTGTTATCCACGAAGCGATAACTCTCGCACCAGTACGAACAACACCCATAGCCATTTTGATTTTGGCATACAGATTCATGTAACTATTTGCCGCCTTATTGTTCTCTTGCGAGATTCTGTTCGTGACGGTAATAGCTCTCTGAATGTTCGTAGGAAGACGATTGAACGCCGCAGTCACAGCATTGAGCTGATTTGTCAGCGGAGCAAGAGCCGTAGACAACTGCTGAATCTGACTGGTGAACTTAGTCATGTCCATGTTGTCGAGGGTGTCTGCCAGCTTCGGTAACTTATTGAGCGCATTGATAGTGGACTTTAGCCCGGAAGCGTTCAGATTGTTCAACGGTTGAAGTGCTGTACCCAGCTTCTCCATAGCACTGAAATCTACACCAGTGAGGGAAGCGGCGGCACTGCCGATGTTATGGAGCTGATTTCCGATGGAAGACGAAATCTTGAGACTACCGAGACCTTTCAGTTTTTCCAAACTGGAAGCGAGCTTGTCAATCTTGTCTGCCCCGGAACTATCCATGCTTTTAAGGGCGGTATCGAGATTACGTACTTGATTTGCAACGCTTGTTAATCCGACACCGCCCCTAACTGCATTTTTGAGTTTGGACAAAGAAGCGGAAAGAGCGTCTATACCAGCGACAGCCGAGGTGGAACTCGACTGAACTTCCAATTCGAGTTGTTCGATTGTAGTAGGCATAAAACTCACTTCCTTTCTTGTAACTGCTTATTTGCCTGTACCATATACGCTTGCATATAGCGCAGACCCTTTTCAGACTTAGCTTTTTCCTTCTTGAGTTCTGCTTCCTCCACCGTCTTTTTATTGATAGGATATGCTTCCTCAACATAAGGTTGGGCTTTCGTTCCCTTTTTGGCGAAAGCACGAAGAATCGGAGACAGACGAGAAATAGCGTCATAGATATACATACCCTGTAACCACATTTCTTGATTGACCCTCTCTTTGCGAAGCTCCTCCGCTTTGCGGTAGGACTTCACGAGAGTGGAATCTCTATCCCAGTATTGTTCTTCCGTCATGCCTATTGATAAGTAATAGGGGAACTTTGCGAGAAAAATCTCCGAATAAGAAGGGGGAGCAGAGCGATTCTCACGCTCGCTCCCCTTGTTAGCGGATTCATCTGTCAACAGCGAATCACTTACCAACTCGCTGTCCAGCTTACGTTTCCCTCGGATTCCTCGGGTTCTTCGACCAGTGCCATAATCGGCTCGTTGTACATTTCTGCCAGCTTACCGATAAGCTCCTCCTTGTTCGTCATGTGGGAGAAGATTTCGTTGATAACTTCCTTCTTCTCGAAACGATGATGTGCGAGGAACGCACCTTCAAACAGTGCCGGGAGAGTGGACATAGGCTTGTTCTCGACCTCTGCCGCAACGAAGCCCTTCTTTTCCATTTCCGTAACCGTTCTGCGAGTGAACTCAAGGACATATTCTTTATCCTTGAAAGTGAATTTCAACTGCTTTGCCATGATGATTTATCCTCCTTATTTTTCCTTACTCTGCGTCCATGCTGATAACAGTAGACGGAGCGATAGTGATAGTCATTTCGACAACCTCATTCGTGCCGCCGCCGTTAGCATAAACAGACAGAGAGCCTTTGAACTTGAACTTACCGCTGTCACCAGTAGGAGTGACGGTATCGCCAGCTTCCGTACCACCGAACCAAACGGCGAACTCCTTCTCCGTACCTTCCAGTGCTTTCAGCTTCTTGTACTCCTCGAGAGTGTAGTTCGCAGTGAACTCAAGAGAATCGAGGGACTGAATACCCGGAATGTAAGTCTGCATTTTGTCAGACAGAGTAGTAGTTTCCAGCATTTCCGGCGCACCGCCGAGGTCGGGAAACTCCTTAATGTCAATCAGCTTCTCCCATGCGGAAGTGTTCTTCTGCATGAGAAAAATCTTGTAAGTGCTAATAGCCATGCTTGTTTACCTCCTATAAATAGTTTTGTTTTTAGAGACGATAGCCCTGTATCGAGCCACCATTCTGTAAACCGTTGCGTCTTCCTCGTTGGGAACAGGGTTCATAAGGGTTCGTGTGAAACCGAGTGCTTCCATCTTGGAATCAATGAGAGCAATGATTGCTTTACATTCAGTTTTCTTGCCACTCGTTTTGTTAGAGTAGACATTCACCTCGTAAAGCACCTGTGCGTGGTTTTCGATACACCCGGAATCTCGAGTGTTTCGATAAACTTGATTGTCTGTCTCAATGAGAGAGACACAAGGGAAGGAAGGTGGAGACTTGACATATTCGCCAGTCATATAGATTTTCGGGTATTTCTTTCGCACCTCTGCGGACACGATACTGAATACCTCTGTCTCAATGTCAATCACCCGAACACCTCCTTTGCGATAGACTGAATATCATTACAAACGGTGGTGATTGCAAGAGCCATCGGCATACGAGCCGGAGTACCACGAGACAGCTTCAATTCGCCATTTTCGTAGAATCCCCAAACTTCTTTCTTGCCGTTACCCTTACCGAATCCACCGATTGTCATTCCCAGTTCCGCACCGTGAGGGTGAGGGGACGAACCGGGGGAGCCATTATGATAGACACCAGCACCAAACTCAACCCACACAGCGTCTTCACCACTTGCGACAACGACAGTAACCGACCCTCGATTGTCAACCGACACATCGACTTGTGCGTATCGTGGAGAAGTTTGCCCTCCTTTGAGAATAAGCTCGTCAACGATTGCACCGCTGAATCCGCTTTTCGCTTCATCAGCCAGCCGTTCGGCTACTTTCTCTCGGAGGAGTTCTGTTTTTCTAAGGATTTCTTGTTTGTAATCAGCCAGCTCTTTCATAGCTCGGTTGATTTCACTCGTTGACAATCCGAATGAGATAACTTTTCTACCCACTGACAGTCACCTTGCTTATCGCAACCGATACGCTGTTCAA
>ENA-UOJC01001177-UOJC01001177.1-human-gut-metagenome-genome-assembly--contig:-C104-NODE-1177-length-37987-cov-23.934409_pt1 | contig 37987 bp, 29 predicted proteins | sample MGYA00242339_ERZ723886 | MGnify/ENA metagenome assembly ERZ723886 | reverse complement strand
CGGCCGAGAATGCGTCGGGCGGAGCCCCGGCCTGCGAGTCCATGTGGAACAGGTGCGGGTAGAGCCATGCGTCGACGCTCGTGCGGCTGATGCCGATGGGCAGGTCGCCCTTGAGGACGATGCCGTGGTCGCGGGCGTAGGCGCAGACCTCGGACAACTGCGTATGCAGGTGGTATTGGACATAGCAGTGGAATGCGATGTCGCGGCTGTGGCTGCGGCAGTAGGCGTCGACGGCTTTGCGGTCATAGCGGGCGAAGCCGCCCCAGCGGGTGAAGTCAGGCGTGCCCGTTTCGTCGCGCAGCGTGCAGAAGGCGGCATAGGGGATGAGCCAGTGTCTGTTGGCGGCGATGAAGTCCTTGTAGTCGCGGCGTGCTGCAGTGCGGGTTCCGTGGCGTTCGAACGCCCGGCGGAGCAGCCGCAGTTTGTGCCGGTTGACCCGTTCGTAGTCTATTTCGGAGAGGGCGTTCAGTTCGTTGCGCAGGGTGCGGTACTCGTCGTCCTCCACGACGCCCGCGGCCGGCAGCCGGATGAACTGCGGGTGCAGGGCGAAGGTCGAATTGGCGTTGTAGGGGTAGGAGTCTTCCCATGTGCCGGTCATGGTGGTATCGTTGATCGGCAGTACCTGGATGACGCGCTGCCCGGTGGCGGCCGCCCAGTCGATGAGCCGTTTCAGGTCGTAGAACTCGCCGACGCCGAAATCCTCTTCCGTACGGAGCGAGAAGACCGGGATCGCCGTTCCGGCGCCCCGCCACCTGCGCTCGGGGAACCGCGGGTACGCCGCGGCGTCGAGGGCGTGTTCGCCGGCGCCGGGCAGCTCGCCCCAGGTGCGGTTGGCACCCTCCTCCCACAGGATGGGGGTGAGGGTCTTGCGGTCGGCGATCAGGAATTTGTATTCGAACCGGTGTGCGGTATGCAGCGTGAGTTCCCATTCCGGGAAGCGGCTGTCGTCCATCGGGACGATCCGTTTCCAGCCGCCCAGTTCACGGCCGCTGCCGGCGACGGCGAGCGTTTCGTCCGGCCGCAGGGTGGGCAGCACGACGCGCAGCGTGATGTTGCCGGCCGCTTTCTTCGGATTGCCGGTTTTCCCGCGGCCGAAGATGCCCCGGGTGAATGCCGAGGAGTAGAACGGCGTGTCGGAGGGCATCTCCTGCCAGCGGTCGCGGATGCGCAGCGTGCGCACCCCCTCCCGGGACGGGAGCCGCAGCGTGTGCGGCCGCCATTCGCTGCGGATGCATGTGCCGTCGCGTTCGATTTCATAGCGGTATTCGGTATCATCCCTCTGGGTATAGCGGTCGATGGCGCCTGTCCAGATGCCTCCGTCGGCGTATTGCAGCGCAATGCGCCGTTTGCCGATCCGCATGACGAGCTGTTCGCCCCAGCGGGTACGGTATTCGATGCTGATCAGGAGTTTCATGGTTCGGTATGTCGTTTGGTTCGGAATCGGTTTATACAAAATTAAAAAAATAATCCGGTTTTGTCTTTCCGGCAGGGAAAATTCAGAGACCCCGGATGAATTCCGTAACGACGGCCACGAGGTCGGGGTCGATCGGCAGCGTGCTGTCGCCGTAGGCTCCCATCTGGTCGATGCGCGTGCGTCCCGTGCATTTTTTGAGCGGGTGGGTCATCCCTGCGATGATTGCCTTCCGGGCCCGGGGCTGTGCCTTCGCCAGCGCCTCGGCATTGCCGGGCGGCACCTGCAGGTCGTTGTCCCCGCCCACGACGAGGATCGGAACCCGCACCTTGCGGATCTCCTCGCGCGGGTCGTAGCGCAGGCTGGAGATCCAGAACGTCTGTACCGAAGGGTGGAACAGCGCTTCGAGCTGCGGCGGGCAGGATTCGACCCGTTCGCCCCGTTTCAGGGAGGCGGTGATCGCGTTGGCCTGCAAGAGCAGATCCATGTTGTCGGGCAGGAGTTGTGAGGCCAATTGCAGCTGGAGTATCTCGTCGAGCGGGTAGCCGGCGCCGGCCACCGAGATGACGGCAGTGACCTTCGGGGTCTGTTGCGCCGCGCAGAAGGCGATCAGCGCCCCTTCGCTGTGGCCGATCAGTATGACACGGCGGAAGCCCTCGTCGGCAAGGTAGTCGGCCCATGCCGCGGCGTCGCCGATGAAATCCCCCAGTACGGCGTCGGCCATTTTTTCCGGCTCCGTGAACCGGCTCGCACCGATGCCGCGTTTGTCGTAGCGCAGCGAGGCGATGCCTGCCTTTTCGAGCGCCTGCGCCAGGTAGAGATAGCTGTTTACATTGCCGTTGCGCGGAGTGGGCCCCGAACCGGCGATGATGACGGCCACGGTTTCCGTACCTGCATCGGGGGTGAGCAGCGTGCCGTAAAGCGTTCCGAAATCGCGTTCGAGCGAGACGTTCCTTTCGCCGGCGGCGGTATGCGCGAAGACCAGCAGGAGGATGGCTGTCAGCAGGTGTTTCATGGCTTATGGGTTTCAGGTTGTTCTCGGTCGGTGTTTTTTTGCCTGTGCGGCGTGTCGTTCCGGTCTGTTTGCCGGCGTTTTGTTCCTGCGTATCGTGCCTGTGCCGGGTCGGTGCCGGGCCTGTGTCCGGCGGGTCGTGGCGGCGGGGTTACAGCTCCCCGACCGCCTTTTCCAGTCCGATGCCGCGCGAACCCTTGATAAGCACCAGCGTGTTGTCCACGGGGTGTGCGCGGAGCGACGCGATGAGGTGTTCCCGGTCGGCGAAGAGCGTGATTTGGGCGGGTTGCGGCTCCATGCCGGCATGGGCCCTGGCGAATTCCGTGCCGACGAGCATCACTTCTGTCTGCGGAGCCTGCGCTGCGAGGCGGATGACAGCGGCGTGTTCCTGCTCGGACCAGGCGCCCAGTTCGAGCATATCGCCCAGGATCAGCAGGCGGCGGGTACGCGCGCCGGGCGGCTCGGCGAGGAAATTCGCGACCGATGCCCGCATACTCGAGGGGTTGGCGTTGTAACAGTCCATGATGAGGGTGTTGCGCCCCGTCTCGGTGCGCTGCGAGCGGTTGTTGTCGGGGACATAGCTGCCGACAGCATGGCGGATACGCTCGTCGGCGACGTCGAAATAACGTCCGACGGCCACGGCTGCGGCGATATTGAACCGGTTGTAATGCCCTTCGAGGTGGTTTTCGAGGCCCTCGGCCAGCGTGACGCTGTAATATTCCACGGCCAGCCCGTCGCGTTCGGCGGCCATGTTCGTCAGTGTCTCGTCCTCGCGGGGTACGAAGGCGCGGCCGCCGTTCGCGGCCAGGTAGTCGAACAGTTCGCCCTTGCCGCGGCGCACCCCCTCCGGGCCGCCGAAGCCTGCGAGGTGTGCACGGCCGATGTTGGTCAGGATGCCGTAGTTGGGCTCGGCGATCGAGGCCAGCAGGGCGATTTCGCCGCAGGCGCTGGCTCCCATCTCGACCACGCCGAACCGTGTGTCGCGGGTCATGGCGAGCAGCGTGAGCGGCACGCCGATGTGGTTGTTGAGGTTACCGCGCGTGGCGTAGACCTCGAAGCGTTCGGCCAGCACGCGGCTCACCAGCTCCTTGGTCGTGGTCTTGCCGTTGCTGCCCGATATGGCGAGTATCGGGATCGCCAGCCGGCGGCGGTGTTCGCGTGCCAGCTCCTGCAATGCCCCGAGCGTGTCGCCGACCAGCACCATACGGTCGTCGGTGACGGCTGCCGGGTCGTCCACGACGGCATAGGCCGCGCCTTTTTCCAGCGCCTCCGCCGCGAAGCGGTTGCCGTCGAACGTCGCGCCGCGCAGGGCGAAGAAGATGGAATCAGCCCCGATGTCGCGCGTGTCGGTGGAGATGTGCGGGTGTTCCTGGAAAATATCGTATAGTTCGGACATGTCAGTTCGCGTGTATGGGGGTTCCCGAGGGCATGGGGTAGGGCCCCGGCTCTGCGGGTTGCCCGAAGCGGGGGTTGCCCGCGGCGTCGAAGTCGAAGCGTTGCAGGCGCACGTCGCGCCCCCAGTTGTGTACCGTATCTTTTTTCGAGTGGTAATAGATCCAGTGTTCGCGCCCGTCGGGCGAGGTGGTGAAACTGGCGTGGCCGACGCCGTGTATGCGGTCGTTGCCGGTGAAGACGGGGCCGCTCTTGATCCATGATGCGGGATCCAGCGGGTCGCTGTCGGGGGTGCGCAGGCGCAGTTGCCCGAGCTTGTAGTGGCGCGACCACGAGCCGCGCGTGGAGTAGACGATGAACAGGTCGTCGCCGTGCCGCAATGCCGACGGGCCTTCCTGCAGGGAGATGTGGTCGCCCTGTTCCCACGGCTGGTCGGGCCGTGACAGCAGGATGCGCGGCCCGATCCGTGTGGGCGATTCCATGCGGGCGATGTAGAGCAGCTGGTCGGTGGCGTCGGTGTCGCGCTGGCGCTCCCAGCCGGACCATACGGCATAGAGTTCTCCCCGGTGTTCGAAGATCGTCATGTCGATGGCCCAGATGTTGTCCGTCTTGCCGTCGGGGTTGTCGCCCGTATAGAGCATGCCGCGGTCGCGGTAGTCGCCCAGCGGCGTGTCGCACTCCAGCACGCCGGTGCGCTGTCCCGTGAAGGGACTGCCGGGGACGGGTGCCGCGGCGTAGTAGATGTACCATTTGCCGCGGAGGCGGTGCAGCTCGGGCGCCCAGATGTTGAAACTGTTCCACGCCCCGCTGTCGGCAGGCTGCCAGACGACGCGCTCGCGTTCGAAACACGTCATGTCGTCCGATTCGGTCACGGCGATGCCGCGTCCCGATTTGAAGCAGGTGTAATAGCGCCCGTCGTATTTGGTGATCCACGGGTCGGCGCCGTCGCGCAGCGGGTTGGTGAAGGTGGCCTGCGGCGCGGAGCACGAAAGCATCCCCGCCACTAAAAAACAGCCCGCAGCGAATCGTCGCAGCAAGGCTGTGGTATGGAACGGCATGCGTTTCATAGGTGTCAGATGTGTTTGTCCCCGTTGTGGAACTTTACTTCGTCGATGAATTTCTTGATGTTCTGTTCTTCGGCGCGGGGGCATATCATCAATACGTCGTCGGTGTCCACGACGATGTATTCCTTCAGGCCGCTGATGACCGCCACCTTGCCCCTGGGCAGCGAGACGATGCTGCTGCGCGTGTCGTAGAGATAGCACCCCTCTTCGGGGACGGCGTTGGCGTAGCGGTCTTTGCGGGCGTGCTGGTAGACCGAGCCCCACGTGCCGACGTCGCTCCAGCCGAAATCGCCGCAACGGACGTAGACGTTGTCGGCTTTCTCCATGATGCCGTAGTCGATCGAGATGGCGCGGCACTCCGAGAAGACCATTTCGACGATGGCCTTTTCCGAGTCGGTGCCCAGTGCCCGCATCATGCCGCTGAACATGGCATGGTGCTCGGGCAGGTATTTGCGGAAGGCTTCGACGATGGCCTGCACCTTCCAGATGAAGATCCCCGAATTCCAGTAGAACTCGCCGGTCTGGAGGAAGGTCTGCGCCAGTTCGAGGTCGGGTTTTTCGGTGAAGCACTTGACCTTGCTGATGGCGTGGTCGTCCGAGACCTGAATGTAGCCGTAGCCCGTGTCGGGGCGCGTGGGTTTGATGCCCACGGTCAGCAGGGCGTCGTGCCGGTCGGCGAACTCGAGGCATTCGCCGATGATCGTGCGGAAATCGTCCTCGTTGAGGATCAGGTGATCCGACGGCGTGACGATCATCTCGGCATCGGGGTTCTCCCTGAGCAGCGTATAGGCCGCATAGGCGATGCAGGGGGCCGTATTGCGGCCGATCGGCTCGCAGAGCACCTGTTTCTCCCCGATTTCGGGGATATGCTGCAACACCAGATCCTTGTATTTGTGGTTCGTCACGACGAGGAAATTCCCGGCGGGGACGATTTTTGCGAAGCGCTCGTAGGTATGGCGGATAAACGATTTTCCGGTTCCCAGGATGTCGAGGAACTGTTTTGGCATCGACTGCCGGCTCTTGGGCCAGAAACGCGATCCGATGCCGCCGGCCATGATGACACAATATTTATTGCTTGCCATAAGTTATAATATGGAATTAAGTGAGACAAAGATAAAAATATTTTGTAACTTTGCCGCCTATTGCAGGAATAATATTTTTGTACCCCCGATGAAGATAAAACTGTTCACCATACCCAACCTGCTGACCCTTTCGAGCCTGCTTTGCGGCTCGTTCGCAGTGGTTTCAGCATTGGTTTACGGCGATCTGGCGCTGGCTTTCTGGCTCACGATCGCCGCCGGTGTTTTCGACTATTCCGACGGTTTCGTGGCCCGGCTGCTCAAATGCCCTTCCGCCATCGGCGTACAACTGGACTCGTTGTCCGACATGGTCTCGTTCGGCTTCGCCCCGTCGGCCGTGCTTTTCGTCCTGTGGAACAATTCCCTGCCTGCGGATGCCGAGGCATGGCTGCGCTACGGCGGCAGCGCACTTTGTTTCGCGGTGGCGGCCTTCTCGGCGCTGCGGCTGGCGAAATTCAATATCGACGAGACGCAGCATACCGAGTTCTGCGGCCTTCCGACCCCTGCCAATGCGCTGTTTTTCGTTGCGCTGGGCTGGATGGACGCCAAGACGGGTTTCAACCAAGGGGGCTGGGTGCTGCTGATGGTGCCGGCCATGTCGTGGTTGCTTATTTCGCCTGTTCGGATGTTCGCCTTCAAGTTTCAGAGTTTTGCTTTTAAAGGCAACGAGATCCGTTATATCTTTATTGCCCTGGCTGTTGTTCTGTTGGTCGCCTTGGGTATCCCGGCTGTCCCCATTGTCATTCTGCTCTACATCGCCATATCGGCCGTGGGATGGGGTATGTCGCTAAAGAAGCCTGGCTCAGCGGCTTGCCCTGAGAAATAGTTGTATATTTAAAATTTTTTAATTATATTTGCCCCGGATTTACGTTCCATGTCGAGGTTGACGAATAGAATATTGCTGGCAGCTTTGCTCGGTCTGTTCCTTACAGCGCCCGGCATCGTCCGTTCGCAGGGTTTCAACGCCAGGACGCTGCAGCGTGCCCAGCAGCGCGGGGAGACGGGGAACCTTTACGGTACGAACCCTTACGAGCAGACCGGCGAGGAGGGAGAGGAGGGCCAGGACGGCCAGCCGCAGGATACGACCAAGAAGGAACGCCGGATCCGCAAGCCGCTCGAATCGTATTTTTTCAGCGATTCGATCCGCGCCCTGAACAATTTTCGCTGGAGCGTCAAGCGCGACTACAACCGCGTGGAGATAAGCCCGCTCGACACGACGCTCACCGACTGGCGGATCGACTACCCCTTCTTCCGCGAAGAGGTGGGCGACATCGCGCAGGGCGCCCTCGGGCAGACATCGCTGCCGATGAACTATTTCCGGCGGCCGCAGTTCTTTGATTTCAGTTTTGCGAGCCCCTACTATGCGTATACGTACGACATGGAGAACGTTCCGTTCTACAATACGAAGAAGCCCATCATCCGCATGACGTACCTCGAGTCGGGGCAGAAGCGTTTCCGGGAGGAGAACTTCAATATCATGCACGCGCAGAATATTTCGCCCACGACCGGGTTCAACGTCGACTACAAGGCACGGGGAACGCGCGGACAATATGTCTGGTCACGGACGAAGAACCACAACCTGTCGGTCGCCTTCAGCCATACGGGCAAGCGCTATTCGGTGCATGCGGCCTATTACAACAACCACATCGAGCAGCAGGAGAACGGCGGCGTGGTCGGGACGTGGGCCATCGCCGATACGACGTTCCAGATGCCTTCGGGCGTGCCCATGAAGCTGTCGGATGCCGAGGCGCAGAACACCTACCGCAACAATGCCTTCTTCATCACGCAGTCCTATGCCCTGCCGTTGCAGCGCGTGACGGAGAATGACTTTTCGCTCGCCGACCTGTCGGCGGTCTATATCGGCCATTCGTTCCAGTACAGTTCGTGGAGCAAGGTCTATTCGGACAAATATGCGCGGTATATCGACGAAAGGGCGCACCGGGACGAGCAGGGCAATTTCGTGCCCGATACGCTGGACTACTACCAGAACTGGTATATCAACCCCGACCAGACGCGCGACTCGATCTACGAGCGGGTGATTTCGAACCGCTTCTTCGTGCAGGCGCAGCCCTGGGATCGTAACGGCGTGGTAGGCACGATTGATGCAGGCATCGGTATCGACATGCATACCTACTCGCAATTCGAAATGAGGGATTACCAGACGGGAAAGTATACGAAGGTCAACAAGACCAGCTATTTCGCATACGGTTCCGTCGGAGGAAAGATAAAGAAATATGTCGACTGGGACGCGAACCTCAAGTTCTACCCGTCGGGATACAGAGGCGGAGACCTCACCATCGGCGCCCACCTGGCGCTGACGGGATATCTCCGCGGACACCCCCTGATTCTCGAAGGCCGGTTCACGATGGATCGGCGTTCGCCCAACTACTGGCAGGAGAATCTGTTCTCGAACCACTACGTGTGGTCCACTCCTTTGAATAAGGAGAATGAAACTCGGTTCGAGGTGAAGTTTTCAGTCCCCGATTATGCGTTTGAAGCGGGGGCATGGCAGGGCGTCGTCGGCAACAAGATCTTTTACGACAAGGAGAGCCAGATCGCCCAAAGCAGTGACAACGTAAGCCTCACGAGTGTGTACGCTCGCAAAGATTTCCGCTTAGGCGGACTTCATTTGGACAACAGGGTATTGTTGCAGTGGAGTACGAATCAAGAAGTTGCACCCGTTCCGCTTTTGAGCGCGTTCCTTTCGTATTATTACGAGTTCTGGGTCGTGCGCAACGTATTACGCCTTCAGATCGGTTTGGACGGACGCTATAACACGCGTTATTATGCGCCCAGTTACAACCCTGCGCTGTCGGCCTATTACAACCAACGGGACGTCGAAGTAGGCAATTACCCCTACATGGACGCCTTCGTCATGGGAAAGTGGAAGAGAATGCGGATATTCCTCAAATATCAGCATGTGAACAAGGGACTGTTCGGAAACGGGGAGTATTTCTCCGCGGCGGGTTACCCGCTCAATCCGGGCATGTTTAAAATCGGTATCTCATGGGGTTTCTATGATTAGCGTATTGTTCTGCGCGGTATGAACTGCCCGCAAAACAACATTTTATGTTAAAAAAGACAGTTTTAACTTTTGCGTTCTTAACAATCCTGACGACTTTTTACGGCTTTAACGCCCAGTTCAGCACACCCGTGACGGACGACATGCTGCTGAACGACGATGCGGCCGATTTCGGCAATTCGCTGCTCGGTGAGGGCGACTATGTGATCTCGGCTTATGACAATGTCATTCGCAACATCAGCGAAAAAGAGGGCCACGACTGGCGCCTGATGAGCGCCATCGCCTACCATGAATCGCGGTTCACGCCCGACATCACCTCGCGCAGCGGGGCCCGCGGGCTGATGCAGATCATGCCCTCGGTGGCACGCCAGTTCGACGTCCCGACCGAGCAGGTCTCCAATCCCGAGACCAACATATGGTTGGCCAACAAGCTGATGTCGAAGATTATGAACACGCTCCGTTTCCCCGAGGGGACTCCCGAGAAGGATCGGATGAGCATCATCCTGGCCTCGTACAACAGCGGGATCGGCCATGTGAACGATGCGAGGCGCCTGGCACGGCTCAACGGCGAGGATCCCAATTCGTGGGAGGTCGTGGCCCGCTACCTGCAACTCAAGGCGCAGCCCGAGTATTACGAGAGCGAGGCGGTCAAGTGCGGACGTTTCACCGGCAGCCGGCAGACGCTGGCCTACGTGAACGACGTGATAGGACGCTATGACAAATACTGCCGGATTGCTCGGAGATAACTCCGGCAGGAATTGAAAAGTCTGAATCTACAGCAAAAAGGCTGAACCCAGGGGTTCAGCCTTTTCTCTTTATATCTTCTGAGTTGCCGGCGGACTTGTCCGGCGCCGGGTCAATAGACCCACTGGAAATCGTCGACGTACATTACATTCGTCGTGCAGCCCACCATGTAATCGCCGTAGGCACTCGTGGAGCAGGAGATGATGATGCTGTACTTGCCGGTGGGGCGTCCCGCAGCCGGGTCGTAGAAGTTGAGCGGCAGGGTGGCCTCTACCATTTGCTCGCCTTCGGTCGACTTGTCGACGAACAGCGACCCGTAGGCGATGAGTTTCCCTTCTGCGGTCTGGGTGGTTTCCGCCGGATCCCAAATGCCCGTGGGGTCTTTGGTGCCCGAAGCGACCCGGTGCCGGGCGTTCCAGTCGATGATGGCGACGAAAATGCGGGCTTTGTCCGGGTCGCCTATGCCGACCGGGGCCCCGGAATGTTTGCTTGCGTCGATCGTGCCCAGTGTCGCGTGGTATTTCACCTTCATGCCCGAAGGGCGCGCCGTCCAGTTGTAGGGCTGTCCGAATTCTACTACGCCCGTCCACAGGCCGTCTTTGTAGAAGATGCCGGACATCAGGTTGCCGGCTGCGATGTTGACGAGGGGAGGGGCTGCCGCGGCCAGTTTCGCGCAATAGCTGCCGCCCATTCCGTTGAAAGTCCCCTGCCTACAGAGCTTATCCGCAAATGTGTTGTTACCGCTGGCCCAGAACTCCGCATTCGTATTTTCGCTCGTGAAGCACGACAAGCCCGGGTTTTCCATGTTCCCGTCGGGAATCGTGTCGCCCGCGGGTGCCGTGTATTCGGCGGTTTCGGTCTGCTGCCCGCCGACGAGAAGCCGGAATTCATACGTTTGCCCGGCGTAGACGCCCTTGGTCGTGACGAGGCGTTTTACGGGGATGCCCGCATCGTTGGTGAGGCTTGTCCATTCGGGTGCGATCGAGCTCGTAAAGATGCCGCTTTCGTCCTGTGCGCCCTTCTGCGTCGTCTGCCAGTCGGCGGTACCCTTCAGCCGGTACTGGATTTCGGCGGTGGCGTAATCTTCGGGCGTAACCATCGTGGTTACGACGGCCGTGTTGTTCCAGAGGTCGATCTCGCGGACACCGATCTTCACGTTGGTGGGCTGGACATGGAGCATCCACCGCTCCGTGCGGCCGTGGCAGGTGACGTCGACCAGACGAACCGTTTCGAAGCCCGTGGCGGAAAGTTCCTCGGCCGTGGGCGAGTAGGCGGTGATGTCGGCAGGCCCCAGCTTGAGGCTGGTGACCGTGACGGCCTTCAGGTCGGTGCCTTCGGCGACATAGGCCGTGGCCGTACGCGCCTGCGTGTCGATCAGTGTCGATCCGATCTGCCCGGCGACGGTGAACGACCGGGCTATGGGCTGCTCGGCCACGATCGTCCACTCGTAGTCCTGGTAGAGCGAGAGCGTGACATAGAGCGGCGCCCGCAGGTCGAACTCCCCGCTCAGCGGCTGCGAAGTCCTGATCTGGCTGATGAATTTCTCTTTGTCGGTCATCATCGGGTTGGATGTGGCGACGTCGAATTCCGCCTTGTCGATGGTGACCTTGCGGATATCTGTCTTCTCGTCCAGCGTGAGCGTCACGGTACGGTTCACGAGGCTGATGCCGGCTACCGTGAACCCCTCGCCCTCGATGCTGCGGATGTTGAGCTCGATGGTGGGGTACGGTATGTCGTTCTCGATGCACGACGCTGCCAGCAGGAGTGCCGCCGCCGAAAAGAGTATGCGTAGGTATTTCATAGTTTACTGCTTTTTCTTGTCCCACAAATGTATCGTCATACCGAAGTTGATGGCCGCGATATTGAGCCGGAAACGCATGTTCGAAGCCTTGCGCGAACCGATCTTGTTGCCGTCGGCATCCTTCTGGGTGATGCTCGTATACTGTATGCCGCCCAGCCCGAACGAAATCGTCGCACAGACGTTGGGGAAGATGTATACGGCTGCTCCCGGGTTGAACGCCAACTTTACCTGCGTTTTGTCGTTGTAGGTGCGGTTGGGTGCGCCTCCTTCGTTATGATCCGGGTCGTATGCGAAGCTCGAATGTCCCGTCGAGAGCGCCAGCTCGAACTCGGCGAAGAGCCCGAAGCGTCCTTTGGGGTCGAGCCCCGCATAAGAACGGTGGAAAATGCCGAATGAGTATTCGTCGCTCGAAAGATCGACGTAGGGGAGCTGCCCCGAGAGGTCGTTGCCCTCGCCCGCATCGAAATAGGTGTTGTCGAGCGTGCCGCCCATGTGGCTGTATCCGAAACGGATGCCGATACAGTTGTTATCGCGGTAGAAATAACCGACGAAGGGTTTTACCGTTGCGATCGTGGCATCCGCATCGATGTTGTCGAAGATGAGCATGAGGTCGGTGTCGTCGCTCGAAACCGTACCGTAGGAGGCCGTAAGACCCATCATCACTTCGCCCTTGTAGGCGAATTTGAGTTTGTTGATCTCGCGGTCGATGCGGCGGCGCGTGGGCAGGAAACGCTCCACCTGGGGACGCTTGTGCTTTTCGGCCGGCATGGCTGTGGGCATCGGCGCCGAGGGTGCCGCCGGGGCGCCGAGGGTGCCCGCTGCGGCTGCAGTGTCCGTTTCTGCGGCGAGTCCCGAAGTTGTTTCCGCTGCGGCTGCGGTGCCCGTTTCTGCGGCGAGTCCCGAAGCTGTTTCCGCCATGGCTTCGGTGCCCGTTCCGGGGGTGTCCGAAGTTTCCGGGGGCACGCTGCCCTCTTTGCCGGAGGGGGTTTCTTCGACTGCGGCCGTAGCGGCCCGCTGCACTGCGGGGAGGGCTTGTCCCGTCTCCGCTGCGGCGCCGAGCGTGATGAATACCGATAAAATGGAAAGTATGATTCGTTTCATGTGCGTGCCGTGTTTAGAGATAGAATGCCATGCCGAGCCCTATCGAGAAGATATTGACTTTGAAGTTCATCATGCTGGCGTTGCGCTTGCCGACCGTCACTTGATTGTGCACCTGCTTGGTGTGGCTGTAACTGATGCCCATCACGCCGACGTTGACCTCGACGGCCATGTTGTTCGTGGCGAAGGCGATGATACCTGGCGAGATGCCCAGCGAGAAGGTATAGCCCGTCTGGTAGGTGCCCTTCACCGGGGAGTCCTTGGCAAAACGTGCCTGCGTACCGCCGCCCGAGAGCTGCATCTCGTTGAAGAGTGCGAAACGCTTGTTGCGGCCCAGCGGGATGTACTGGCGCCAGATCATGGCCACCGAATAGCTCTGTTGCAGCGAGTAGCAGTCGTTCAGCTCGAAATTCAGGTCGGAATCCTCGCCGCCCAGGTTGAGGTCGGCCTTGTCCAGTTTGAGCAGCGAGCGCGAATAGATGAAACGGCCTCCGAGCGCCATGTTGTCGCGGAAGGCATAGGCGATCATCGGGCTGACCTTGAACGTGTAGCCCTTCGATTCGATGCCCTCGACGACCAGGAACCTGTACGTATCGTTCGAGTGGGTCGAGTAGGAGGCCGTCCCTCCGAAGATCCATTGCCCGCGCGGGACAAAGAGGTTGTGTTTGTCTGTAAGGCCGCGCTGGCGCCGCATTTCGTTGACGGTCTGAGGACGTTCCTCGTGCTGCATGCAGCTCGTGCTGTCGGCCTGCGGGGCGAGGGACGCTGCGGCGTTCGTCTGTTGTGCACGGCTCTCCGGCGCCGTGCCTGCCAGGAGCAGGAGTGCCAGGAGCGTACTGGTGGTTATCTTGCGCATTGTCGTGCGTTTACGTTTAAATCGTTAATATACCCATTCGAAATCGTCGACGTACATCACGTTTTTCGAGCAACCGGTGAAATAATCGCCGTAAGCGTTGCAGGCACATGAGATCACGAGCGAATAATTCCCTTCGGCAGGGCGCGTCTCGTGGTCGTACCATACGATGTCTAATTCGGCGTCCTGCATATCCTCGCCCTCCGTCGATTGCGTGATCCAGAGCGATCCGTATCCCAGGATTTTGCCTTCCGATACGTTGTCGATGCCTTTTTCCGGATCCCATGCACCTTTGGTGGTCGTCATGCCGGATACGACCTCATGCGGGGCGTTCCAGTCGACGATCGCGACGAAAATACGAGCCATGTCCGGATCGCCCTTTTTGATATAGGGACAAATATCGCCCGAGGTGCGTACTTTGTCGACCGTGCCGACGTGGGCATGGTATTTTACCTTCATTGCCGAAGGACGTGCCGTAAATGCGTATGTTTGTCCGAACTGGACGGTGCCTGTGAAACTTTTATAGGCGAATTCTCCTGTGAACAGGTTGCCTGCGGCCAATACCAGCATATTGGTGCTGGTTAGTTTTGCAGCCGGTGCAGACTTCCCGAATTTCACGTCGGTAGAGGTGCAGAGCGTTTTTGTCATGGTATTGTTGCCGCTGCTCCAGAACGATTCTCCCGCGGCGTTGGGAAAAGCGAAGCCTCCGGTCATGCTCCAGCCCGACATGTCGCCGTTGGGGATTGGCTGTACCTCTCCGGCCGTAAATGTTCCGGTAGTTTCCGTGCCGTTGATAATGGCTCTGAAGTCGTAGCTGTGTGTCGCGATGATTCCCGTGCCGGCGGCCTGCGTATATACGGTTTGCTCTTTAACGGTTTGCGGAACCCACTGGGGCGCATAGGTCGCCGTGATGAAATCGTCGCCCTGCGACGTCCCGGCCATCGGCTGCCATTCGCCGCCGCTGCTGCGCAGGCCGAATTGCACGGTGGTGCCGGGCGTGAACGAAACCACGCGCAGCGTGACCGTATTGGCCCACAGGTCGTAGTCGTCCGCCGTTACGGGAACCAGTCCCTCCAGGCGGTAGGTCGTAGCGACCTCCGAGGAACCGCCGTTGGCGTCCTCGATGCGGAGCGTCACTTTCTGGTCGCCGGCCTGGCACGAAGCGAAGAACGCATCGGAGAGCGTCAGCCGGACGTTGTATTTGTCGACCGGTTCGAGGGAGATGCCCTCGGTCGTGCCGTTGAGCGCGTCGTAGCTCTTGTCGCCTACCGAAACCGTGAACCGGGTCAGTTCCGAGAAGGCCATGATCCGGTATTTCTTCTCTCCGGATCGGTACTTCTGGATTTCGGTGATGTCGAACCCTTCGCTGATGACGGCCGGATCGGGGCTGAAGATAATTTCGTCGTCCTTGTCGTCGGTATCGGGGTCGACGCTGATCAGCACGCAGTCGATAAAACCGGGCAGGTCGGGCGAATATTTGAACGTGAGGGTATACTTGCCGCCGACTTTGACATTGGGGATGTAATCTTCCATTTCCACGTTCTTACCCTCGACATGCGTTCCGCGGAAGAGCCAGGCCAGCGACGTCATGTCTGCGGGCAGGGTGTAGTAACCCGTCCCCTCGGCCGTGAACCTGAGCGCCGGGACGCTGCCCGCTTCGGCGGCTTCCTCGTCGACCTTTTCCCCGCCGGCAATCCATACGGAATAGCCGGGGGCGAGGTTCTCGGCGATCGTATCGTCGAATTTCACCTCTACGACGGTGTTCACGATCTGGCAGACGACCGCAACGTTTGTGGTTTCGCCGGGTTTGACGGTGAACGTCTCCTCGCCCTTGTATAACCGTTTCGTGAAATCGGCGGGGGCTTCCTCTCCGGCTTCGACCGCTACGCGATAAGTGCCGGCCAACAGTTCCAGCCGTTCGGGACAGGCCTCTTTCGAGGTGTATTTGCGCAGCAGGCCGCCCTCGTCGTTGTAGATGTAGACGGTCTGGTGCTGCAACGGGTCGTATTCGCCGGTGTCGGCTGTCTGCCGGGTCGAGACCGTCATCGCCATGACGCCCGTGCGATTGTCGCTGCCCGCGGCGGAGTCGTCTTTCGAGCAGGCCGCGCCGAGGAGCACCGCGAGCAGTACGGCAAAATATGAGATATATCGTTTCATTATCGGTCGGCTTTAGTGGACGATGAGTTTGACAGTCTTGTGTGTCAGTACATTATCGTTGTCCGTCACGTCGAGGACGAAATTATGCTCGCCCGGGATTTCCAGCAGTATCTCGACGAATTTGGTGATCGAGAAGGTCACCGACGTCTGGTTCTTTACCTGCTCGTTGATCGGGAACCCGAATTCGCCGTGCAGGACTTCGACCAGTTCGTCGGGGATGTCGCAGATGTCGAATTTCTCCGGCAGGTTGATCACCGGCAGCAGCGGCCTGAGCGTTTCGGAGTCGATCGTCACGAAGAACGACTTGATGCCTTTGTCGGCCTCGATGTCGATGTCGATCACCATGTCCTTCTGCACTTCGTATTGCTGGTCGATGTCGTAGCCGCGCCACGTGATCCGGGGGCCCGTCTGTCCCGAGCTTTTATCGACTGCGAGCGTCAGTACGGCTTCGGACGAGACGCCTTTTGCATCGGTCATCGTGAAGGCGAAGGTGTGCGTACCGTCGAATTCATAGAGCGCCCTGATCTGCCCTGCGATGTTGAAACTCTTGGCCGTCTGTCCTTTGAGCTCGCTGCCTACGGGGTAGCCGAAGCCCTTGAGGATAATCCCTGCCGCCGAAGATGCGTCGAGGGTGCAGAGGTCGAATGTTTCGGGCAACTGGATGGCGGACATCGACGCCAGGAACTGGCTGTTGGTGGAGCCGACGGTCACTTGCAGCGATTCGATGCCGTTGGGTGAGGAGAGGTCGAATGCGAACGGCTCGATGCAGTTCCCCTCCGCGTCGAACATGGCGTCGGTCAGCGTGAAGGGCTGCGTCATGTCGTGCCCGGGCCAGGTGAGTGCCGGGGCGTTGGGGTCTTCGAGGAGCTCTTCCCCGAGGTTTTCCGTACCGTCGACGACGAATTTGTTGTCCTGGAGGATGCTGTTGTCGACTTTGACCGAGAAGAGGATGTTGCCCTTGTCGGCGTAGCCGATTACGACCGAAACCTTGCGCCACTGCCCGGCCTTGACCCCGGTGATCTGCTTGCTGAATTTAGCGGGGACATCGGTGTCGGCGAAAGTGCCGTCGAATACGAAGTCCAGGGTGTTTTCCAGTGCCTGCGGTTTGAAATAGGCCGCCCGGGTTTCGGTTTTGAGGAAATCCAGGCTGGTGTCGCCCAGCGATACGGTGGCCTTGCTGGTGTCGGCCAGCATATCGGCCAGCTCGGACGAATATTCCACCGAGACCTTGATGTTCTGCAGGGTGCAGACCACCTCTTCGGGCGAGGTCGTCTGTGCCTTGGTGATTGTAAAGTCGCTCGTCGCCCCGTAGACGGGGTGTTCCCAGGCCGCGTCGGGCATCGTGTCTTCCGAGCGGACTTCCATGCGGTAGGCGCCCACCTTCAGTTCCATCGGCGTCTTGAGCTGCTCCTTCAGCTTGGCATAGGTCATTTTAAGTACCTGCGCGTTGTCGGCGTCGAGGATCTCCACGATAAAGCTGTCCACGTCGGGAGCCGTGGCGCGCGTCCCGGATGCGATGCGTGCGGCCTGCGTCTCGTCCGACGTGTCGTCGGGACGGATTTCGGTTTCGTCGTAGACGACCGTCATCGAGAGGTTGCCGATCGACAGATAGCCGGTCGTCCCGGCGGGCTCGGGGTTCGGATCCTCCTTGTACGGGGGCTCTTCGTTTACACAGCCGGTCGCGAAGAGTGCCGCAACCGCTAACATCGTAAGAAATTTGGTAAATGTTTTCATATCTTTCCCTGTTTTTATTTCTTTTCGGTATCGTCGATGGCTCCCTCGTTGACCTCGCAGTCGATCGGCCGGGTATCGGTGTAATCCTCGCCGAGTGTGATGGTCAGCGTGGCGCTGCCCGCGTTTTTGGCATCGTAGGTGATGATGTGGCAGGTGCGCGGCGTCGTGGCGTCGAGCGTCTGGGCGGAGAAAGTCACCTCGGGGCCTTCCCCCGTGCCCGTCGGGCTCTGACGGCGTGCCGTGCCGGTCACCGTGAGCCGCGTGCCGCCCTTGACGAACACCGGTTCGTCGGCAGGGTCGCTGCCGGGCGTGAAGGCGAATTCATTGCCCGAGGCCGTCGTCACGGTGAACCTGGCATCGTGGAAATAGGCGAGGAACTGCTCCGTGGCGCGGATTACCACCTGCGAATTGGCCACCGTGGCGGTCAGATCTGCATTTACCGTGCGCCGGGGCAGCACTTCGATCTTTTGTTCGGCATAATAGTAAGGTTTGCCGGCTCCTTCCGCATCGGGGTTGCCGTGGGCGATCGCGACGGTGTAGCTGCCCATTCGGAAGACGGTTTCGCTCTGCTCGAACTCGGTGAGCGTATCCCATTTCTGCGTGCCCGTTTCGCCCGTTACCGTGAGCGAGAAAGCCCCGGCTGCGGGCGCTTCGGGCGTGCCTGAAGCTTCGGACGAAGCCGTGTCGATCGACGTGTCGGCCGTGCAGCTAACGGACAGGGTGCCGTATCCCGTCGCTTCCGTGTCGTTTTCCGTGGAGCGTCCGGCGGCCAGCAGGCCCGCCGATGCCAATAGATATATAAGTTGTTTTTTCATAACAGTCCGGATCGTTCGGTAAAAGATGTTATCGGAATTCTCGGTTGCCTCGTGCGCTGCCGGGAGTACGGCGGGATATGCCGTTGTGCCGCCGGTCGGATTACCGGTGTATGAAATATCCCGAGGCGTTTGCATGGGTCGGGATGTCCCGGATTTTATGCGCATGGGTATGAGTTTTTATTGGCAATGTGCAAAAATAGACATGCGGCGCGTATCTTGGAAATAAATTCAACGAATGTCCGGTTTTTCATCACGAACACCCTGTCCGGCGAACCTGTTCGAACCTTTTTTTTGTCTTTTTCGGCACAGGATGCACCCGCCCGCGGGCTGTGTGCCGACCGTCCGTGCTGCACGGCGGCCCGCCGCGGCAATACCCCGCCGCAAGAAAAAACCTCCCTGCAATTGCAGGGAGGTCGGGGATAAAGGCCTCTGGGAGACCTTCGGGATTATTATTGATGGGAAATTAGTAAACCCACTGAATATCATCTATGTGAAGATAATTTTTTGAACACCCGTTCATATAATCTCCATAGGCATTTGCGGCACATGAAATTACAAGCGAATAATTCCCATCTGCTGGTTTGGTAGTTTGGTCGTACCACTGGATCTGGATTTTGGCATTTTGCCAATCTGAGGCAGAAGTCGTTTCGGTGAGCCAAAGTGAGCCATAACCGATAATCTATCCTTCCCCGGGATTTTTTGTAGTTTCTGGATCCCATGCCCCAACACAGCCATTGTTTGATCCAAAGAGAACATATGTAGATGAAACCGTGTGCTGTGTCGTCCAATCGACAATCGCAACAAAAATACGTGCTTTATCTTGGGTGTCTTTTTCCAATGGACCCTTTAATATATTCAGGTCAACTGGTTCTACCTTTGCACGGTATTTTACTTGAAGAGCAGTTGGACGGGTTTCAAAAAAGTATTTTTGTCCGAAATTAACAGCTCCAGTTCCACCTAAACCAGCACTTGTGTATTTAAATGTTCCGGAAAATAAATTACCAGCGGCCAAAACAAACTTACTTATTGACTGTAAAATGGCATAATGATTTTCCCCTTCTCTTCCTTGTGTACATAAGGTTGGAGTTTGGTCGTTATTGCCACTTCCCCAAAATGTGGAGGTTTCTGAAGTGTTGAAACAAGGTAATGAACTATCTTCCATATCTCCATACGGAATGATATCTCCTGTTTTCGTAGTAAATTGCCCAGTATATTCCGTTCCGTCTACGGTCAGTTTGTAATCGTATGTGTTGTTTGCGAAAACACCGGTTCCTTCTGTAATGCGCCAAAACGGTTGTACAGAGTTGGGAGTAGTCCAATCCGCCGCCGTAAATTGCGTGCCCCAGTCGGGTTTTATTTCCGCTTTTGTATTGTTTTCGGTAATTTCGGCGGTCTGCCATGCAGTCTCTGTCGATTTTTTATATTGTACGCTGACAGATGTCGCCTCGGCGGGAATATTCTTGAGTGTGAATGACGCAGTGTTCAGCCAAAGATCTGCATCCTCGTTATAGGTAATTAGGGACGGCATATAAAATGTCAATCTTTGAGTCGTTTGCTGTCCGGCCAAATCGGTTACCACTACCTCGAAAATATGTTCGCTGCCAGGGGCGGCCTTGAGTGAGGCGATCAAAGGTACAAGTGTCGTGATATCGAATGTTGTAGATTTCTGATACTGAATAGCAACGCCGCTGGTCATCCCAGGAAGCCCTAAATCAGTACTGAAAAGATCGAGTTCTTTAAGTTCCATTTCGTTCAATACTTCCGACGTGATATTTACCATAAGCCCTGCGATACCTCCAGGGACGGTAATCTGGATATTGGCCTCATAATCGGTGCCGCATTTAGTAATGTCGTGCGGTTCGTTCATATCCTGATTCGGCCATACGAGCGACGGAGCGGCGATGGGGGCGAACTGCGGGGCGTCGACCGCTTTCTTATAGAGCGTTCCGGCTTCGAAGGCTTCGGTGCGGTTGACCGTGACCGTGGCCATCTGGTTGTCGGAGTCGATTACGTCGAGCGTCAGCGTGGGGTAGAGGTCAGCCGGGACGTTGAAGAAGGCTTCGACGTGGTCGCCGCCCGCCGCATCGGGCGTGTATTGCAATGCGATGACGTTCGACTGGTCGGTTGTGCTGAGGCTGGCAACTGTCTCGGCACCCCCGTTTTTGAGGGCGAAATCGAGGCTCGAGGCCGAAAGCTTCTGGGTTTCCCCGCCGGCGGTCAGCAGCAGGTATTTCACCTTGTCGGCCGGCGTGGCGATGGAGAAATTGAGGATCGACGTAAGGCGGTGCAGCGTGAAGGTGACGTCTTTGCCGTCGGCCTTGCCCGCCTCGTCGTCATCGGTGTATGCCCTGGGGGTGGCGACCAGCGCGTCGTAGGCGCTGTTGAAATCGTTGCCCGCCTGCGTGCGCAGGTTCCCGAACGGGAGGTTGGCCGTGGTGCCGGTGACCTTCGCGTGGGGGAAGAAGGCATAGTAATTGCCGCCGCCCGCTGCGAAATCGTTGAGCGAACCTTCGAATGCGGCCGAGGTTGTGTTGTAGTCGAATTTGGCAGCCGTGGCCGGTGCCGTGCCGCCGGTTTTGACAGGCAGGATGCCCAGGGCGTCGCCGGCTTCCCATTCGGCCGTGAAGGCGCTTTCGCCGACATGGATGTTGGCGCGGGTGCCGTCGTTCTCGGCGACCTTGGCATAGACTTTAATAAGCGAACCGTTGCCGGAGTCCGGGGCGGTGTCCGCTTCGTCGAACTTGTTGCAGCCGGCCAGCGATGCGAGGGCCGTTGCACAGAAGAGGAGTTTGAGGGATTTCTTCATGGCGCTGCGGTGTTAGGCTTCGTCGGATTCGTCCATGTAACTGTCGTCATAGGACATCGGAAGAACACTCCCGCCTACCGGTGATGTGGCAAATCCCTTTTCAGTCGTGATCTCGATTACTTCGATGGTAGGGACGGAGTATTTCCCCCCCCCCTCGTTTGGCTAATTCAATTCCCATGATATGCAAAAGTTTAAAGTGACATAACAAAAGTAGGTTTGCGCAGCCGCAAATGAAAATAAATTCAACGAACCCGGGCAATTTCATCATAAACGCCCGCTGTTTCACTATTTCCCGTCCTCGCGTATGTGTGCCGATCCGCCGGGAAGGGCGCAGGAGCCCCATAACTTGTTGTCATATCGCCCGATACGACAAAAAACCTCCCCGCAGGTGCAGGGAGGTTTCGAAAGGGAGGCCGTGGTGCCGCCGGGGTTTGTTATTGCCGGGGTTTTAGTATATCCACTCGAAGTCGTCGACGTACAGTTCGTTGCTTTGGCTGCCGCAGAAGAATGCCCCGTAGCAGTCCGAGGAGCACGAAATCATGATGTTGTAAGCCTTCGACGGGATGGGCGTCGCGTCGCGGTCGTTGTAGACGATCGGGATGGTTATGGTCTGCCAACCGTCGGTCGAGGCCGTGAATTTGTGGTCGCCGTATGCCAGGATGCCGATGCCGGTGTCCGAGGGTTCGAACGTCCCGCTGATGTTGTATTCCCCGCTAAGCGCCTTGGTCTGGGATACGTTGTCGATTCGGGTGTCCCTGTCGCAGATACATACGAAGATGCGTGCGGGGGAGATGTCCGAGGTGGACAGCTCGTCCTTCTTCGCCCCCAGGGTCTGAATGTTGCCGACCGTCGCCCTGGCTTTGACCCGTAGCGCCGTGGGACGTGCAGTCCATGCGTAGGGCGAACCGAAGCTGGCCGTTCCGCCGCTCCATCCGAATATGGAAACCGTGTAGTCGAAGGAGCCGGTGAACAGGTTGCCGGCAGCGAAGATCTTGATCGACCCGATCGAGGTCAGGTTCGGCTTCAGGTATGCACAGTAGGAACCGCTGGTATTCCCGATCCATATGTTTTCGTTCTTGGTGCATAGGCCCGTGGTCTGTCCGTTGTTGCCCGATGTCCAGAAGCTGTTGCCGCTCGCATTCGGATATACGATGTTTTTGTTGCTGCCCAGGGTCGTCGTACTCCAGTCCTCCATGCCGCCGTTTTGGATGGGGTCGCCTTTCTCGGCGGTGAGGTCGATCGTGCCGGAAGCCTTCGTCGTGCCGTCGATGACGAGCCGGTATTCGTATCGGTGGCCGGGGCGGATGCCGGTTTCGCTTATCATCGTGTTGTCGGCGTTGTAGGCGCTGCTGATCGTGGCTGTGAAAGTCCCGTCTTCGGCATTCTGCGTCCCCTTGGCGGCAGCCTGCCAGGTGCCGTCGGTACGTTTGTATTCGACCGTCGTGTGCTGGAAGTCTTCCGGGGCGACCACACATGCGAGCGTCGCGGTGTTCGTCCAGAAGTTCGCGTCGTCGTTGTAGGCCGCGCCCGGGGTGATCGCCGAGGCGATGGTCTTGGCGTATTGCAGGGTGACCGTGGTCTGCTGCCCTGCGTTGTCCGTGACGGTGAACCTGAAGTCGGAGTGTGCGGTTTCCGTCACCTCGGCGCAGACCATGGCCAGCAGGTCGATCAGCCCTCCGATCTGGAAGAATGCGTACTGCTGGTCGAGCAGCTGCGAAGGGGTCGGGAATCCGAGTTGGGTGAGCATCTCGGCCATATTCTCGGTCGCCGGGGCGGTCAGCTCCATCGTGGGGGCAAGCCCGGCCAGCTCCAGCAATCCGCTTTCGGTCAGCACCGGGGCGATGATTTCCACCTCCATTTTACGGATGCCGCCCGGGACACTGACCTCGATATCGGCCTCGTTGCCCGTGTCTGCCAGCTCGTAACGCTGCGAGAGGTCGTGTCCGAGCCACTCGATGGTCGGGGGCGTGGCTTTGGCGAAGGTTCCCGTCGCTATTTTGGTGTAGACCCAGTTGGCGACCATCGGCGTGGTACGGTTTACCGTCACGCTCGCGGTGTTGCCCTTGTCGGTGCAGACGGTGAAGACCAGTTCCCCGTAGTTCTCGTCGGGCAGCACGTTGAAGAACGTCTCGCTCAGATCGGCAGAGGGTGCCGTGCCGTCCTTGTAGGTGACGGTGATGCGCTCCGAGTCGATCGACACGGTGCCGCCGGCGGGCGACGAGCCCTCGGCGACCAGCGTGGGGTTGACCGCGGCGATGTCGTATGCGCTCGTCGGGAGTTCGAAGGTCAACTGCTCGGAAGCGATCGGTTTTTCGGCCGTCAGCATAACCGAAGCCACCTTTTCCGACGCTGCGCCGCCCTGCATGCGCAGTGCGAGGATCGTCGTGAAACGGTTGAGGTTGAATCTGAGGGCTTCGCCCTGGGGTGTCATGCCCGGGGCGGCGTTCGGGTACAGGATCGCATCGGCCGCCAGCAGGTCGTATTCGCTGTTGTACCTGTTACCCTCCTGCGTACGGAGCGCGCTGAACGGAACGGTCACCGTGGTCTTCGATCCGGAGACGCTCGCCGTACCGTTGTGCGGGTAGAATGCGCGGTAGTGCCATTCGCCGGTTTGGGAGGGCAGCGTGCCTTTGAACGTGCGGGATTCCGGGTCGAAGGCGAACTGCCCGAGGGCGGAGAAGTCCTGGCTGCCGGGCGCCTTGTGGATGACCCCGAGGATGTCCACCTCGTTCCACGAGCCCGAAAGCCCGTTTTCGAAGTCTACGTCGATCTCGGCGCGGGTCTGCTGGCGGGGGACGATGTCGGCGCGGAGCCCGACGACGGCCTCGTTTGCACCCGGCTTGGGGGGCGTTTCGTCGAAATTGCTGCATGCTGCGCCGAGGACAGCTGCAAGGAGAACCGGAATGGAAATGTAAAATCTTTTCATGGCAGCTGCTGTTTATTCGTTGTCGTAATAGTCATCGTAGCTGCCCATGGAACCTACTCCCCCGGTTCCGGGGTAATCTGATGCGGCAAACCCCTTCTCGGTTTGCACGTCGATCTGTTCGAGCAGGGGTGCGACATAGCATGGTCTCCCCTCCCGATTGGTGGTTACTGTCTTCATAGTCAAATGTTTTTTAGCGTCGAGAACAAAAATAGGACTATGCGAAGGCAGATGAAAATAAATTCAACGAACCGATGGATTTTTCCAATGAATCAGCCGATTTGAGGGATATCGATCGGGCTGAAATAATGAGATAAAGAACGTAAAAGGATGCACGGTGGACAAAAAAGGCCATCCGGGAAATCCGGATGGCCTTGCGATGCGGGGACGCCCCCGCCCGTTATTTCACGTATTTGTCAAGCCAGCCGAAGAATTCGCGGTTCCAGACGAGCGAGTTCTGGGGCCTGAAGACCTGGTGCGCCTCGTTTTCGAATTCCACCAGCCGCGCCGGGATGCCGCGCACGCGGGCGGCCGTGAAGGCTTCGAGCGACTGCGTGTAGGGGATCCGGAAATCGTATTCACCCGTGAAGATCAGGATCGGCGTATCCCATTTGTCGACGAATTTGTGCGGCGAATTGGCGTAGGAGCGCTGTGCGACCTGGTTCGACCGATCCCAATAGGGGCCTCCGTAGTCGTTGTTGATGAAGAACAGTTCTTCGGTCTCACCGTACATCGACTCGAAGTTGAAGATGCCGCAGTGGGCGATGAACGCCTTGAAACGCTTTTCGTGGCAGCCGGCCAGGAAGAATACCGAGTAGCCGCCGTACGATGCCCCGACGCAGCCCATGCGGGTTTCGTCGGCCCACGGCTCCCTGGCCACGTCGTCGATGGCCGAGAGGTAGTCGCGGATGTTCTGCCCCGCGTAGTCGCCCGATATCTGGTCGAGCCACTCCTGCCCGAACGAGGGCAGGCCGCGGCGGTTGGGCGCCACGACGACGTAGCCCTGTGCGGCCATCAGCTGGAAATTCCAGCGGTAGCTCCAGAACTGCGACACGACGCTTTGCGGGCCGCCCTGGCAGTAAAGCAGGGTGGGGTACTTCTTGGCCGGGTCGAAATCGGGCGGCAGGATCACCCACGTCAGCATCTGCTTGCCGTCGGTGGTCTTCACCCAGTGTTTCTGCACCTCGCCCATCCTGATGTTGTCGTAAACCGGTTTGTTGATGGCCGAAAGCTGCGTCAGCGTGCCGTCGGCGGGGTCGACGCCGAAGAACTCGGTGGCCATCGAGATCGTGCACATTTCGGCGACGATCCTATCGCCGGCCATCGAGAAGGCGTTGATGTCGTGGTCGCCGCGGGTTACCACCTCGACCTCGCCTACCGAGGGTGAGATGCGGCAGAGCTGGTGTGTCGCCTCGATCGGTGCGATGAACCAGATCGTGTCGTTGTCCTCCCAGACGACGTTCATGGCGTTGTAGTCGAAATCTTCCGTCAGATCCTGCATGTCGCCCGTCCGGCAGTCGTAGAGGAACAGGCGTGCCTTGTCCGACTCGTTGCCTGCGCGGCGCTGTGAAAGGAAGGCGATTTTCGTATCGTCGGGCGACCATACGGGGTATTTGTCGTAACCGGCCATGACGGCCTTGTCGCTTGCGACGGGCTCCCCGGTATTGACATTGACCGGCTTGCAGATGTTCTGCGTCACGCCGCTTTCGAGCACATAGACGAAGATGTCCGAGTCGGTCGAAACGGCGTATTCGGTGCCGGTGAGCGGCTTGCAGGTATAGGCCAGCATCGTGCCTGCGTTGTTCCAGGCGATTTCGGCCATGTCGAAATAGGGCGCCAGCGGGGCGTCCCACTGTGCATCGGGCATGATGTCCGTGCCTCCCGTCACGAGGCCCTTGCCCAGTTCGCCGATGAAGATATGGCGGTAGGAGCCTTCGTCCCAGTAGTCCCAGTGGCGGGCCATCAGGTCGTCGTAGATGCGGGCCTTCGACTTGTCCATGTCCTCGTATACGTCCGACGATTTGCGCCGCGCCGTCTGCACGGCCTGTACCCACCAGATGTGTTTTTCATCGGGGCTGACACCGAATCCTTCGACGTCGGGGACACCCTCGCCCCCGCCGCTGCCCGTTATCTGGGTCGCGTCGCCGCCAGCGGCGTTCATCCGCCACACCTGCATCGAGCCGCTGCGATCCGACAGGAAATAGATTTTCCGCCCGTCGGAGCTCCACTCGGGGGCGGCGTTGTTCGAGGCCGTGTCGGTGAGCCGCGTTACGGCGCCCGATGCCATATCCTGCACCCAGAGGGTCGTCACGCCGCGGTTCTGGGCCATGTTGTAGTCGGTCTGCGCATAGAGGAGCGTCTTGCCGTCGGGTGAGAGCGACGAGGAGCCTGCACGGCTCATTTTCCACATCACCTCGGGGGTGAGCCTGCCTGCGGCGATTTCGTCGGCCGTCAGGGCGTTGTCGATCGTAAGTGGTTGCGGGCGCCTGTCGTCGCATGCGCCCAGTCCCACAGCTGCAATAGCCATAAAAAGGAGTAATTTTTTCATTTTGGTCGGGGTTTCTTCTATATTATTCGTATTTTCGCGTTCAAATCGAGCCAGCATGGACTATACCGTATATTTTGCAGATAAAGCCGTGGTTTTCACTGCGAAGACCCCTGGCGAGGACTGGTATGCCGTGACGCCCGCACCGGACGGCGGCATATCACGAGCGAAGGTAACGAAAATTCTCGAATCGTACAACAAGGCGGCTGTCGTCACGCCCGATCCCGGGGCGGCGTTCGGGGCCTTTGCCGCGGAGTTCGCGCTTATAGAGGCGGCGGGCGGCGTGGTGGTCAACGATTGCGGCCAATGGCTGATGATCCGCCGCAACGGCCGCTGGGACTTACCCAAGGGGCACCTCGAATGCGGCGAGCGGATCGAGGAGTGCGCGGCCCGCGAGATCGAGGAGGAGACGGGTGTCCGCGCCGGGGTGGTGCGACCCCTGTGCGATACGCTGCATGCCTATTATTTCCCCAAGACCGAACGCTGGGAGCTGAAACGCACCCACTGGTACGAGCTTCACACGGCGTCCTGTGACCGGCTTGTGCCCCAGCTCGAAGAGGGGATCCAGCGGGCGGCGTGGTGTACGCCCGCGGAGGTCGCCCGCAACCTGCGGGATGCTTTCCCGACGATCCGCTGCGTGGCGGCGGCGATGGGAAAGTAGCGCGGCGGCGATCATAGGGTTGCGGTGACGCCGGGGCGTTCCGGCTGTCTTTTCTGGCCGGCGTAACCGGTGTGTTTCCCCGCCCTCCCCGTGGCTTTCTCTTCGGAGCCTTCCCCTGACCTTCCCCTGACCCTTCCCCGGATACTTTCCCGGCGATGCCCGGCGGAGCCCCATCCCGGTTCCCGTCAGGCGAACAGGTCGTTGAGCGATTCGCTCATGCTCGGATGGGTGTAGATCGAATTGCTCAGGTCGTGTGCCGTGACGCCGTGCTTCATGGCTGTGGCGACGGTGTTGATGACTTCGCCCGATTCGGCTCCGAAGAGCGTGCACCCCAGTATCTCGTCGGTCTTGGCGTCGATGACGGCTTTGAGCACACCCTCCGTCGAACCCAGTATCCGAGAACGCGGGAATGCCGCGACGGCGATCCTGTTGACGCGGATGTCGCGCCCTGCCTTGCGTGCCTCCTCCTCGTGCATGCCCACGTGCGAGAGCGTCGGTTCGATGAAGACCGAATAGGGAACGGGGCCCCGGTTGGCCGTGGTACGGGCTCCGTCGCCCAGCAGCACGTCGCGTATGATCCGGAAGTCGTCCAGCGAAACATAGGTGAATTGCAGCCCGCCCGTCACATCGCCTGCGGCGAAGACATGGGGAGCCGTCGTGCGCAGGTGTGCGTCGACCCTGACGGCACCCCGGTCGTCGGTTTCGATTCCGGCGGCCGCGAGGTTCAGCCCTGCGGTGGCGGGGCGGCGTCCCGTGGCGAGCAGCACGGCGTCCCCGACGATTTCGTATTTTCTGCCCGTCTGCGTGTCGGCGACGGCGACCGTGACGCCCCCGGCGGTGTCGCTCACCGATTCGACCCGTGCGCCCATGCGGAACTCGATGCCCTTTTTTTCCAGCGCCTCCCGCACGGCAGCCGCAATGTCGCGGTCTTCGCGCGGGATCAGCTCCGCGAACCCTTCGAGCACGGTGACTTTCGATCCGAATGAGGCGTACATCGAGGCGAATTCCAGCCCGATGTATCCGCCGCCCACGATTACCAGGTGCTGCGGCAGCTCTTCGAGCTCCATGATCGAGGTGCTGGTATAGACCCGCCTGCTCTGTGCGATGCCTTCGATGGGCGGGATTACCGTCTCGGCGCCGGTGTTGATGACGATGTATTTGCCGCCGATCTGCTGTGTCCCCCGGGCGGTTTTCACGGCGACGGCTTCCGGTGAGGCGAAACTGCCTTCGCCCGTGTAGACGTCGATGCGGGCGTTGTCGGCCAGTTTATGGTAATTCTTATCCCGCAACAGGTCGACCAGCGCCGTTTTCGAGGCGACGGAATCCCTGTAATAATCCCGCCGCTGCCCGAAGGTAAGCGGATGCCCTGCGGCTGCGAGCCCGGCGCTGTGGATCAGGGCTTTGGTCGGTATGCAGCCGATGTTGATACAGGTTCCCCCGTACATTTTATCCGAGCGTTCGACCATCGCGACGCTCCAATCGTGTGCGGCCAGTTCGGCGGCGAGGGTCTTGCCCGCTTTGCCGAAGCCGATGATGACGGCATCATATTGTTTCATAACTTTCCCTGTTTTAAGTTTCCCGGTGGCATGTGGCCTTCTCCGGCTCATTGTTCCCGTAATGCAAATATCGGGGTTTTATGCCGTCGGTGAAATGGCCGCACTGCCGGATGTGTTGGCAATAATTCCCGTTTGCGGGTTGCGGGGCGTTATTCGCCCGCAGGGGACTCGAACCGCAGCCGTGCGGTGTCCTTGTATTTGCGGGAAATTTCGATTTCCTGTCCGCCGACGTTGACCCGCGAGGGGTGGTATTCGCCGACGTGTGCCGTGTTGACGATATAGGAGCGGTGGATGCGCAGGAAGCGCCGGTCGAGCTGCGATTCCCATTGCGAGATGCGCGTCTTTGTACGGTAGGCCTCGCCCGATGCGGTGTGCAGCCAGACTTCGCTGTCGTTCGATTCGACGTAGAGTATCTCCGCAGGGTCGAGCGTGATTTTCCGCCGCTCGGATACGAAACTGATCGTTTTGTCGTAGGGGCAGCAGGCCGTGAGGTAGTTTTCGAGCATGATCTCGGGGGCGACGAAAGCGCCCGGTATCAGCAGCAGGAACACAGGGTTGAGCAGCAGCCCCGGCATCTGGCCGACCCCTGCGCCGAGGATGTAACGCCCGGCCAGCATCAACGCGAGGTATTCGATGCAGAGGATGCCCAGAGCGAGGTATACGGCGTCGAAAATCCCCTGTCGGGGATTCCGGAACGAGAGCTGCGGCACGAAATAACGGGCGGCGAGCATCCCCGGCAGGAACATCGCGCCCAGCAGCAGGGCATCCGTGAAGGGATAGCCCAGGCTGACCAGTACCAGTGCGATGACGACCGTGGCCGCGAGCCACCATGCGACGGGGAGGAAATGTTTCATGCGACGATCCGTTTCAACAAATATAGGTAAATAAACCGCATGTCCGTCGTCCCGGAGCCCGGAAAAATGCTCCCGTGGGGCGGACGGCGGGATTCGACCGCGCAACGACGGGTTTCGCCTGTCCGTTTTTTTGCCGGTTCGGGGCCGGATGGACTATCTTTGTTGCAGGGAATAGTCCCGTGTCCGTTTAAAATTTTATCGTATGTACCAGTTGTTTTTCGAAGGCGGTTCTTACCAGATGTCTTTGCTGACCGCCGAATTGATTTGTATGCTGTTCGCTGCATGGAAAGCCCCGGCATGGGTGAAGGAGATCGGGTTGCTGGCTTTGGTGAGCGGGATCTTCCTTCAGATTCTAAGCATGTACCATGCCTTTGACGTCATTCAGCAGGCGGGCGATATTTCGCCGACGCTGCTGCTCGGCGGATTCAAGGTTTCGTTCATTACGATCATGTACGGAATGCTGATCTACGGGGCGTCGCTGGTTATCCGGATGCTCCAGAAACCGAAAATCTGAAGCAGGAGCGCCGACCCTCCGAGGCCGGCGCTCCTGCCCGTGGTTTGGCCGTCATTCCGGTTTTTTCAGCAGCCGTTCCTGCACCGCATAGGCTTCGGCGATCAGTTCGGGCGGATAGTCGTACAGTTCCAGGATGCGGATTGCGTTGCGGGTCGTCAGCGGCCCCGTGTGCAGCTGGTAGTCGAAGACCAGCTGCCCGTCGACCACCTCTTCGCGGAAGTGGTGCAGTTCGTAGCCGTCGCTGTCGAGCAACTCCGCCAGCTCGATGTCGTGCGTCGATACCAGCACGATGTGCGGGCCGCGGTTGAGGTGCGAGAGGACGGCTTTCCCGGCGGCGATGCGTTCGGTCGTGTTCGTCCCCTTGAACAGTTCGTCGAGGGCGAACAGGCAGGGGGCGGAATCCTGTGCCGCTTCGAGGAAGCGTTTGACGGTCAGCACCTCCTGCAGGTAGTAGCTCGTGCCTTCGGCGATGTCGTCCGTAATGCGGATCGAGCTCAGCAACCGCATGTACGGTGCCGTATAAGAGACGGCGAAGCATATGTCGAGGGTCTCGGCCGTCAGGGCGTTGAGCACCAGCGTGCGGATGAAGGTCGTCTTGCCCGACATGTTGGAGCCGGTGAGCAGCAGCCCCGTGCCGTCGAGGACGAGCGTATTGGGCACGCAGCCGTCGATGAGCGGATGTACGACCTGCTCGGCCTTCAGGTATTTTCCGTCGACGAACTGAGGGCGGCAGGTCTGGGTTTCGCTGCGCAGGCGTGCGACGGAGATTGCGGCATCGGTCTCCCCGATGAAGCGGAACATGCCGTGGATCGCATCGCGCCGGGCCGTGATGCTGCCGATAAAGCGCTGGAAGAGGATCACCTCGATATTGAAGGCGACTTTGGCCAGCTCGATGAAAAGCCATGCGATGGCGGCCAGCTCGTTTGCGGAGTCGCCCTGCGTCCCGACCACGCGGCTGCGGCGTTCGACCTCGGCGACCTGCCGGATTTGTCCGGTGGCCTCCTCCGTGCCGGGCACCTCTTCGACAGCCAGTTCCCGGGCTGTGCGCAATGCCAGCGAAAGTTGTTTTACGGCCGAGCTGTAGAGCGAGACATTGAGCTTGTTGCTGTAATGGATATAGAGGTTCACGGCGAAGACTGCCATGAACAGCAGCAGCGACAGCGGGTAGAACGGGGCGGCGAGCAGCGTCGCCACGGCGAGCAGGGTGAGCGGGTATACCCAGGCGAAATAACGGACTTTGGCCGGTGTGTCGAAAATCAGGTTTTGCAGCCCGTAGGCATCCTCGTCGGTGAGCCGGGAGAGGGATTCGGTGCAGCTGGCCGCAAGTTCCCCGTTGCGGGAGAAACAGTCCGTGCTGCGGCCGAAAGCCTCGGCATCCTCCTGTCCCCGGAGCGTGCGTATGCGGGCATAAAGGCATTGCTGCCCGACTTTCGAGGTCGTGCGGTCGATGCGCTCGAATACGGCGTTGAGGTCGAGGTCGGCCGTGGTTTCGGCGTCGATCGTATGGCTGGCGTCCTCCGCCGGGCAGTTGTAGAAATAGCGGCTGATCAGGTCGAAGTCGCACGGCGGGCGCTCTCCGGCGGGAAGCGCCGAAGGCCGGAAAAGGGCTGATAGATAACTTGTCGGTTTCATAATCGCGTGCGTTTATAGGTTTTCGTGTGCGCGTCGCGCCGACGAATGCTTGCGTGATCCTTGCCTGAGCCTGCGGCACGGCGTCATACCGCCTTTGGCTGCGTGTCCCCCGGCGTGTGCGGCAAACATCTCTTCCCCGCCCGGAATCATCGCCCCGGGGCATCGTGCCTGCGGAACCGTGCCCGATTTGCAGGGGCTGTGCCGGACTTCGTCTGCCGTCCGTTCAGACCTGCGGGGCGGCGTTCATCGCCCGGGCGATCCCCTCGGCGATCTGATCCAGCGCCCCTTGCAGCTTGTTGCCGATCATCATCTTCATCATCATGTTCAGGTCGATGCGCAGCACCAGCCGCAGGCGGGTGTCCGCGGCGGAGACTTCCTGCAACTGGATCCAGAATGCGAAATCCATCGGTACGCCCCCGTCGTCGCCGACGACCTTGACGTATTTGCCCGGCTCGCGCTCCTCCATGCGGAGTTTCACGGTGAAGCCTTTGGCCTTGAACGAACAACTGTCCTCGGTAGCCTGCCACTCCTCGACCTTGTCGGCAAGGGCGGGCGTGAGGTTGTCGAAACGGCTGATGACCGCGTAAATCTGTTCCGCGGGACGTAAAACCTGTTGCTGTTTGGAGATATATTCTTGCATTGCGTGTGTAAAACTTGTATGAAATGTGTTTCAGAAATCGGATGCGGTTTCGGGCGCTGCCCAGAAACGTGTTTCGTCGGAGGTTTTGACCGCTGTGCGGCCGAGCCGGAACCCTTCGAAGTCAGGCGGGAGCAGCACCACGCAGCGGTGCCTGCCTCGGTTCGGCTCCTGGTCGAAGCCCGTGCTTTCCCAGCATTCGAACCAATAAAGGTTCTTGGCCCAGTAGGCGGCATAGTAACCGTCGTCCTTTTCATCCAGCAGGCGGTGTACCTCCGTCGGCTCGCCGCCGATGTACCGTGCGCGCATCTCCGCGAGCGAGAGCGGCGTACCTGCCGGATCGGTGATGAATGCCTGCATGTCCGAGTCGACCATCGCCCACTTCTGCAGCTCGGGCAGCCATGCGATGTTGACGACGTGGCAGTCCGTGTCGAGCGAGTCGGCCGGGAGGCACGTGACGAAGCGGTTGGTGATGCCCGATGCCAGCAGCAGTTCGTGCAGCATGATCGAATGCAGACGGCAGTTGAAGGCCGGTTCGACCGTGCGGCTATACTCCCATAGGGCAACGGCGTTGCACTTTTCGGGGTAGACCTGCTGGTTGGCGTGCGGGATGTTGCGGGCGACGAATTTTGCCAGCGCCAAGGTATTCTCCCACGTCGAGGCATCGCGGCGCAGCAGCGTGTCGAGGCGGAAATGGTCGCGGATTTCGCGGGCGCGCACGCTGTCCTGCCGGTAGGCGAAGCGGAATTGTACGGTGTCGGCGGCATAGGGTGCGGCCGCGCGCAGCAATTCGGTGCGCTGTTCCGCCAGCAAGGCGTTGAGTGCACTGGCGACCTGCTCCCTGAATACGAAGCGGGCGAGCAGGAAGGCTGCCAGCAGCAGCGTGACGAGCGAAGCGAGGACGATCCCCGCGATTTTCAAGGTTTTTTTCATGGGAGTAAGGTGTTTCCTGCGGCAAAGATACAACATCGGATCGAGAAACGGAGCGGATTACGGCAGGAATGTTGCCGATTGGCTTTCCGGGCCGTGCCGGCGGGGGGCGGGGCTGCCGGCGGAAACCTTCGGTGCGCCGGATGGGCAGGCCCCGGCCTTGAGCGGCTGCAAGGGCGGAGATTTCCCGGAAATATATTATCTTTGAAAAACGATGAAGTCGGTTGTGATGAAAGGGAAATTATTGTTGGGTATCGTGCTCCTGTTCCTGAACCTCCCGTGCTTGCAGGCGGATGCGGGGGCGGATGGCGGCGCATGCAGCGTGCGCCGGGAGCTCCCGGAGCTCCGGCAGCCGGAGTGCAGGGATGCCGAGGCTGTCCGTTTGATCGAAATGTTCTATGCGGACTATGTTTTTGGCGGGGAGGACTATGCACCCGGAGTGGAGAAGTACTGCACGGAAAAGTTGATAAGGCGGCTGAAGGACGACTATACACACGAGTACGACGGAGCCGGTTATGCCGTTTGGAATTTCCGAACCGGATGCCAGGACGGCCCGGGCGATGTATCGCAGGTCGTTTCGGTAACGGCTCTGGGAAACGGTCTCTATGCCGTGAAATTCATCGACATGGGGATAGAGGGGACGCGAACGGTTCGGGTCGTTTGCGAGGACGGGGGCCTGAAACTCGATTCGGTCGAATGACGGAAACGACCTGCCGGGCGGTTCGCCCCGTTCGCCGTGCCTGCGGGGCGTGTTCCCGCGATGCGGCGGCCATAGGGTAGAAGGTTGTAGCCCGCGAGGTTGAAGCGTCGGCGCTGCATTGAAGGAAGAGGACGGGGCGGATGTGAAGCCTGTACGGTAAGCGGGTGCCGGGATATTGCGGCCGGCATCGGCGGCGAACAGCGCGGGTTTATCGGAGGAACGTCTCCCGGTAGCGGGCGATGTCCAGGTCGCCGGCGATCTTGCGGGCGAAGAGGTACGGAATTTCCGCCGCCATGTCCCGTGCCTGCAGCAGCCGGGGCAGGTCGTCGGTGCCGAATGTTTCCGGATGGGGCGCCCCTTCTCCGACCCATCGGGTGTAGACGAGGGGACGGCGCGTATTCGCACCGGCGAATTCGGAAATGCCCATCAGGGTCTGGAAAAAGATCTCGTCGCCGCAGTGCGAGTGTCTGAATGCGCGGATATAATCGGGGTGGGTGCGCAGATAATCGAACACAAAATCCCGGAAGCGGTCGGTGACGACGATCCAGTTGGAACCCTTTTCGAGCGGCGGCAATGTCCTGAAATAGGGGTTGTCCCCGGGGCGCAGCCGTTTGTAGAGCCTTTTGCGGAAATAGCCCGGCAGGCGCCCGATCCAATCGTTCCTGTCGGGGTAGTGGCACCACTGCATCTTCTGCGTCAGCTCGGTGATGTGCAGTTCGGGCTGCATGTCCGCGAACTGCCGCGGGTAGCACGCTTCGAGGAAATCGTGTATCTGCCCGCAGGGGCGTAACGGCAGGGTGTCGCCCGAGAGAATGGCGATGTAGCGGTAGTCGCCGTTACAGGTGGCCCGGAGCAGTTTGAGCATGCAGTCGATCTGGCCGTACTCGCCCCAGTACACCTTGCTGCGCGGGTGGATGAAACGTGCCAGGGGACGCAGCGGCGCAAAATCCCCGATGTCGGATTTCGCATCGACATGGATGAAAATATCCGCTTCGGGGTGCTGCAACTGCCGGCACAACTCCTGCAGGACAGGGGTGTATTTATGGCATTCGATGCAGAATGCGATGCGGAAACCGTCTGCCATGGTCGTAGTGTCGCGGGGCGTTGGCCGGGCTTCAGTCGATTTCGAACGTGCGTGCCGTGTCGCTGTCGACGGTGATGCGCACCGTCATCACGTTCTCGGGCAGGAGCTGCTCGATCTTTTCGGGCCATTCGACCAGGCAGAGGTCGCCCGAGAAGAAATACTCTTCGTAACCGAAATCATAGGCTTCGCGGATGTCGTTGATCCGGTAGAAATCGAAATGATGGATACGGCGGTTGCCTTTGCCCTTGTACTGGTTCACGATGGCGAACGTGGGGCTGGTTACGGTGTCCGTGGCGCCCAGTTGGGCTGCGATCTCGCGGATCAGCGTGGTTTTGCCCGCGCCCATTTCTCCGCGCAGTGCGACTACCGTGCGGCGGCCGAGCGCTTCGATGACCGCCTCGGCGACGTCCGGCAGTTCGTCTTGCGAGGTGATGTGGATCGTTTTCATATTACTGCTTGGGTTTTAAGACGATATAAGGCACGATCATTTCTTCCATCGAGATGCCGCCGTGCTGGAACGTGTTGCGGTAATAGCGGATGTGGCGGTTCGCATCGTTGTTGTAGACCAGGAAATCCGAATTGTAGGCGAAGATATAGCTCGACGTGAGGTTGCTCGACGGCAGCTGTACGTCCTCGGGTTTCAGTATCTCGTAGACGTCGCGCGAGTTGTAGGCCAGGTTGCGCCCCGTCTTGTAGCGCAGGTTGGCCGAGGTCTCGCGGTCGCCCGTCACCTTGACGGGGTTGTCCACGCGGATGGTGCCGTGGTCGGAGGTGATCACGACCGTGTGCCCCCGCTCCGAGAGGAGCTTGAGGATGGTGTAGAGGTCGGAGTGCTCGAACCACGAGCGCGTCAGCGACCGGAATGCCGCGTCGTCCTCGGTCAGCTCGCGGATGATGTCGGTCTCGGTACGGGCGTGCGAGAGGATGTCGAGGAAGTTGTAGATGATCACCGAGAAATCGGCGTCGTACACTTTTTGTATATTGTCGACCAGCCTGCGGCCCTGTTCGGGGCGCACGAGCTTGTCGAACGAGAATTTCCAGTTTTTCCCGTTCTGGGCCATCAGCCGTTTGAGGAACTCCTCCTCGTACTGGTTCTTGCCGCCTTCCTCGTTGTCGTTGAGCCATTTGTTGGGCATCAGCTTGTCGATGGCCAGCGGCATCAGGCCGGCGAAGATGGCATTGCGGGCGTATTGCGTCGCCGTGGGGAGGATGGCGCAGTAGAAATCGTCCTGCGCCACGTCGTAATAGCCCCGCAGCAGCGAGGAGATCGACCGCCACTGGTCGTAGCGGAAGTTGTCGATCAGCAGCAGCGTGGTCTTCGGGTTCTCGTCCGCCACCGGGAAAATGTTGGTGCGCATGAGCGTGTGCGACATCACGGGGGTTTCGTCCGAGCGCTTGTTGATCCAGTTGTAGTAGTTGCGGCGTACGAACTTGCAGAATTCCTGGTTCGCCTCGGTCTTCTGGTAGGTGAGCACCTCCTTGATGCCCTGGTCGGTGGATTCCGAAAGCTCGACCTCCCAGTTGGTGAGCTTGCGGTAGAGCGAGCACCAGTCCGAAAAGGTCTCGGCCATCTGCAGCGACGAGGAGATACGCCCGAATTCCGACCGGTAGTCGGCCGTGGTCTGCTCGGTGACGAGCTGCTGTTGGTGGACGTTCTTCTTGATCGAGAGCAACACTTGATTGGGGTTCACGGGCTTGATGAGGTAGTCGGCGATCTTCGAACCCACGGCCTTGTCCATGATGTTCTCCTCCTCGCTCTTGGTCACCATGATGACGGGCGTGGTGGGGCGCACCTCCTTGATCTTGGGGAGGGTCTCGAGTCCCGTCATGCCGGGCATCATCTCGTCGAGGATTATCAGGTCGTAGGCGCCTTCGGCCGCCATGTCGATCGCGTCGTAGCCGTTGTTGCAGGTGTCGACTTCGTAGCCTTTCTGTTTGAGGAACAGGACGTGGGGCTTCAAGAGTTCAACCTCGTCGTCCACCCAGAGTATTTTGACCATACGGTTATCGGATTTTAGTTCGCAAAATTAGTTATTTTATTATCAAACGCAAAAACCGGGCGTTTATTGGGTCGGCGGGATATTATCCGCGGTTCCGGGGCGTAAATCGCCTCCGGGACGGCTTGCAGCGGCGTGCCGGAGAGCTCTTCCCCGGGAATCGGTGCTCGAACCCGGGCGGGGCGAGGATGCCGTCCCCTCCGCCGCCCGTGTGGAGGGCTGCATGCCGGATGCCGGCGGGCGCGGGCGGGCAGCCGCACCGGCATCCGGGAGGGGGTTGGCCGTGCCGGGACTCTTCGGGCGCAATGATGCCCGGAAAAGGCTCCTCCCGTTTCGGCGGGTTTGTGGCTAATATGTTGATTATGAGCGATTATTCCGTGCGGCTCGCTCCGGTGTGCCGTCCGGATATAATTGCCTGGCACATAATATTTTAATTTTCCGCCGAGTTTTGCCCGATATTTGTTATCCTCTTGTTCCAGTGGCTGGTAGGGGACTGCCGGAAAAATAATGAAAAAAAGTTGCGGTTTATTGGCTAAAATGTAAATAAAGCGTATATTTGCAGTCCGAATGTCTTCACACGAACTTAATAATTTAATACTATATAAACTATGACAAAGGCAGATATCGTAAGCGAAATCGCTAAGAGCACCGGCGTTGAGAAGGTGCAGGTTCAGGCAATCGTCGAAGCTTTCATGGATAGCATCAAGACCTCTCTGACCAACAAGAACAACGTGTATCTCCGCGGCTTCGGCAGCTTCATCGTGAAGAAACGTGCAAAGAAAGTCGCACGCAACATCTCGAAGAACACGACCATCACCATTCCGGAACATAACATCCCCGCTTTCAAGCCCGCCAAGAGCTTCGCTGCGAAGGTGAAATAATTCAATAAATAAAGAACCTCTAAAATTTAAGGACTATGCCAAACGGAAAGAAGCATAAGCGTCACAAGATGGCTACCCACAAGCG
>ENA-UOJC01001156-UOJC01001156.1-human-gut-metagenome-genome-assembly--contig:-C104-NODE-1156-length-38490-cov-10.969923_pt1 | contig 38490 bp, 45 predicted proteins | sample MGYA00242339_ERZ723886 | MGnify/ENA metagenome assembly ERZ723886 | reverse complement strand
CATTGAAATCAACACTACGGAAGATACCGCAGTAGCGGGCTAACCCCCGCTACGACCCCCTTTGACAGTGTGTTTTCCTAATAGGCGCTAATCATATGGTTGAACGTGTTGCAAATGATCACTCTGTATTTATTATATCCGGTCGAAAAGGTACTGGTAAAACCATTTTAGCAAAGTACATAGAAAAAGCATATCACAATAAAGGTTTCCTTACCAAAGTATTCAGTAAAGAAGATTTATTTTTAAATTATATTCTTGAAAAGACTGAAGATTCATTTACTCAAGCTGAATTAGTTATTTTTTTGAGGTATTGTATTCTAGTTGCAATAGCTAAGCATCTTGTTGAAAACGAAAACGAAATTATACAAAATCCCAAGATAAATAATTTTTTTAAATTAGTTAATTACAAAATTAACCAACACAAATTAAAAAAGTTTTATTTTGACGTATATCCTCGTGGAGCTTTCAAAACATTCAATGAAGAACGCCAGCAACAAAATACCTCGAGTTTGATTGGACATAAGTTTACAATAGGTGGTCAGACAGTCAGAAAGAAGCACCTCCAGCGCAAACAGTATTATGAGTTGTTAACTGAATTGGAGCGTCTTGTTTTTTCTGTTTGCAAATATGTGGACATTTTTGTTTTTTTTGATGACCTGGATGAATTGGAAAGTAAAAAATACTTATCGGCGAAAACAGAAAATGTCTTTATAACATTATTGGAAACTATTCAATCAATTAATTCAAGTTTTTTTCAGTTGGGAATGTCTAACAGCAAAATTGTTATTTTACTTCGTTCAGATATTCTACAAGATTTAAACACTAGAAGCAGTAATCTCAACAAAATGGCAATAGATGGAAGCGTTAATTTGAACTGGATTAAATCTACAAAACTAGACGAAACACATCCTTTAATGGATTTGATTCTTTCAAAAATTCAAAAAAAATGTTATCCAAATTTATCGAAAAAAGAAGTCTATAAACAACTTTTTAGTGGTGTAAATTATATTAACAAGCGTCCCTTTATTAAATATTTAATTGATAATAGTTTCGGGCGTCCTCGAGACATTATAACTTCTCTAAATATTATAATTGAAAAGTATCCAGATCGAACAAGCTTTGATGAAAAAATGTTTACTGACGCAGAATGTAGAAGGGACTATTCCAGACATTTTTCTGATGAAATAAAAAATGAATTGAGTATTCACTGTTCTGAAGCAGAGCTATTAAGCCTTTTGACCCTACTAAAAAAATTTGGTCGAAGGAATTTTGAGTATGCAAAGCTTGAAAAATTTTTTAATGATAATAAAAACTCTTATAATGCAATTCAAGATTTAAAGAGCAGTATTGAGATGCTATACAAATTTGGAGTCTTGGGAAATACTTGGCACAATTCAGCTACAAACCAATATAATCATACTTGGGCTTATCGTGAAGATGGATTTCCAGACGCCGATTTTGGGAAAAAGTTTTGCATACACCATGCGATGCGAAAAGAACTAAATTTGATTTAATTTTTTGTGTATTTTGTGTATTGACATCTTGTTTTTTTGTGAATAAGATGATTACATACTAAAGATAATTAGTACATGGGATGCATATGCCCACGAGAATATCTCGAAAATTTGGGACGAACGTGCCCACAACAAGAAATGGAGTGTCATTAGACACTCCATTTCTCCTTTTATAAAACCGTTAACACTAAATCGCCTTTATTTTTGCTCGTTTAACCATAATCGCGCACTGCACCCGGGTGCAAAAGGCATTAGGACTACTTCCGTCTGTGATGCTTAGGGCCTTGGCTTGCTCCAGTTCAGGCGCAAGTATTTCACTGATGGGCCGCTTTGCCAGCGCCGCCTGCATCCGCTCCGCCAGGCGTACAAGCTGATCCTCCGTCAGCTTCTCAACATCAAACATATCTGCATTCTCCTTTACAGGTGTATTAAAAAGTCCCTGCTCCGCCGCCCTGCGGCGCGTCAGGCCAGCCAGGGGCTTGCCGCCGGACTTATTGTACAGCGCCATGGCCTCGCAGATCTGCGGCAGGCTACGTCCCCTGCAAAGCGTTTTCAGGCATCCGGTGCCGCAGTTGAACGTAAACGAGATCAGCGCATCCCGCTGGTTGGCGTTGAGCTGTGCCGTCAGCTGGCAGTACGCGGGATTATCCACCGCGTCGGCGAACCGCTGGCAGTCCGCCGCAAGCAGCGCGTCCGCCTGGGCCTGGGTGATGGTCTGTCCCTCCTTGACGTCCGGGCCGTAGTGGCCCCAGCCGATAGTCCAGTATTTCTCCGTCTTGACGGGCTTGTATGCCTTCAGACGGCAGCCCTCAAACTGCTTGATCAGCGCCAGCCCCGCCGCGCCGACAGGCTTACTCATTGCCGCCCCCCGCCAGTCCCTTCATGTGCTTGATGAGATCCTCGTACAGGCCGTCATATCCGTTCATGGCCACATAGGCCACCACCGCACCAGCGACCGCGCCGCCGGCATACCAATACCACGTGGCCGCCACGCTAAAGATCTCCAGATAGGCCGCCGTGGCCAGCAGAGTCAGCAGCTCCGCCACCACAGGCGCCACCAGGCTGGCGTGATCCGCAAAGAGGCCGCACAGGCCCTTGATGACATTGGTGAGCATATTGGTCAGCACCACCAGCAGCGGCAGCACCATCAGAATCGTAACAATGTTCATTTTACTCCCTTTCCGAGCGCAAAAACCGCCCATCCGCTTGACAAAAGCGGAACGGGCGGTATAATAAAGATAGAAAAGGGCGCTGCCGCAAGGCGGTCAGCCCCGGAACTTGCTAAACGGATGATCCGCTAGCCGCTCGGTGGCCGCCGGGCGGCTAGCACGCTTTTGGGGCTATGTACACCATTACCGCAAGGGTAATGAGCAAACACACCAGGAAGCGCAGGACTTGCGTCCAACGCCCTTGTCCCATCGGCCTCACCCCCTTTCTCGGGGGAGTAGCTGACCGCCGTTATGCAACAGCGCCCTGCCCCTTGCGGGGCATGTCCATTATACCATAGCGCCGCTTTTTGTCAATTTCCGCCGCCCGACCGGGCGGCTTTTCTTATACTGCAGTTTCCTCAACTGTGTCCAAATTGGACACGATCCCCAGGGCGGCGTCATAAGTGATGCCGCCCTTTGTGTTCTCCGCCTTGGCCTTGTGGAAATAAGCCGTCAGCACCACGCCGGTCACGGCCTGCAAAGCCCCGATCAGCGTCGTCAGATAGGGCAGCGCACCCTCGTAATCCCGCAGGATGGCGAGGGCGCACAGGCCCAGCACGGCAAACGTGGAGGCGGCGTCCACCTTCAGCGTCCACAGGGCAATGGTCTGGCTGGTGGTCCGCCCCCGCTTCCGCGCCATCAGTCCACCAGCTTGCGGCCCTGGACGTGGTACATCCGGCCGGCCACAAACACCAGGGCATAGCTCTCGCCCATGTCGCAGCTCACCAGCTGGCCGTTCCGGATCTCCACCTTGTCCATGGTGCCGGTGCCGCTGTCCAGCAGGCCCCAGCCGTTGGCCATGTCGGGATACTCGCCGATGGTGGTGGCCCGCTTTTCGGCCTCGGTGATGATATTCTTCTCCGGGTCCAGGCGCAGGCCGGCGCCCGCTTCCTTCAGGGCGGCGTTGGTTTCCTCCAGGGTCTTTTCGCCAGTGGTGTACTTGCCGATGATGTCAGTGATCTTCTTCATGATGTTTTTCCTTTCTGTATGTAAATTTATAGGGGTACCATTTACGTCCGGCATACCGCCGGCGGCAGCGTCAGCCGCTCACGCTCAACACCTCCCTCCAGTCTCGTAGTCCGCGAGGATCTGCTGGTCCAGGGCTTTCTGGGCCTCCTCGACCTGCTGGTACGTATCCCAAGCCTCCTCCAGTTCCCCGTTGGGGGGCGGCTTGGTCACGGCGTGGTGGAGCCAGAACAGCATCCGGCCGGCCGCACGGCGCCGCTTCTGCTCCAGCTCGGAACGCTGCCGGCGGATCTCGTGATCCTCCTTGCGGCGCTGCTCCTCGGCGGCCAGCTTGGCGTCGATATACCGGCGCAGGTAGTAGAGCATCAGTCCGGAGACGACCAGCGACACCACTGCCCCGGGGAGAGCCTTCACCACGCCCGCAAGGAATTCCTCAATCATCCAGAGTCAGCTCCTCCCTGCCGGCCTCCAGGAGCCGTCCAAAGCCCAGGACAGCGTCAAATAGGGCAAACATCAGCTTTTTCATCATTACCGCTCCTTTACAGTATTGTCGCCAGCCAAAGCAGGCATATAAAGTGGTAAATATCCAGGATCGTGTACGCTAACGTGCAAATCCGCAGACCGATCTGGGCGATTTTCTCCTGGCGTTGGGACAGCCAGACCAGAAGCAGGCCCACAGCAAACAGCTTGTACACGATCAGGACAGGGATATGCGTCATCAGAGGGTTCAGCTCCCGGACGCCCATCTGGAGGGCCAGGAGAGTGCAGGCCAGGTCGATCAAATTTGAAAGAAAAAGATACAGGATCATGCTACACAGAAGAAATCCCTACATAGTATTTTGTTGGACTACCGACACTTGAAGAAGATCCAGTATATAACCTGAAACCACCATGTTCCCCACGATAGCTGAATGAACTCGTGCCAACTGGAACAAGTTCTTCAAACTGTTGGCCAAGCCACTCGTAAATAGCGGTTTTCAATATTGACGTATTAGCCCCCTCGAAAACCTGTTGCTTAATCGTATAGCTCATTCTTTTATTGCAACCTCTCCCGTGTAAATTTGCGGAGAAATCAACGCTCCAGTAAAAGTTCTAGCGGTATTAAACACACCGACGCGAATAATACCCTCCCCCCCCCCGCATTTCCAGTATTTCCCATATTTAACGCTAAATCTCCGCCGCAGGCCCAGCCCTTGAGCCTTCTTCCAACCGCGATCCCGGCCAGGAAACTGTCCTGATGATATTCCACGTCTTATGCCCTCCTTACCAGTAGATGCTCATGGAGTGTCCGTCGCTGTCCGTGATTTTTGTAGGGCGGCCCTGGCCGTCGAACTCCACATTATAGGCGTAGCGGGTATCGTCACCATCAATGCGCTCATAAAAATGGCCGCTGCTCCACTCGCTGAAATTCAGGCCCGTGGTCTTGCGCAGACCGTAGATGTCGGTATAGCCGCCATCGCCCATATACAAGCCCAGGTCTTTCCCACTCTGGGACTCATAAGCCAGCAACAGGCCATCCGTATCTTTGACCAGCCTGCCCTTCTGCCGCCCTTCAGCATCACCGGCGCCGAACACGTCTATCGGAACGTATGCCTCCCCGTTGGATTCAAAGGCAATGCTCCGCTTCACCAGCTCCTCGTACTTGTAGACCATCACCGGCCAGTCCGTGACTGTTGTGGTGGTAAAGATTCGCTCACCGTCTACATATGGGTATCCGTCCGAGCCGATACTGGCCCCCGCCGGATTGGACTCCCAATACAGCAGCGCCCCGTTGGGATTCTCGGCCTGCTCCCGGCCACCCTCACAGACACCGCTGACGAACTCCAGAGACTGCTCGTGGATGCGGATGTAGTTGTCATCCGACTGATCCCCTGCCAGGTACTTGACGATCCGCCGGGAGGTGGAGAGCCGGTCAACGGTCAGATCCGCGATGTCGCCCAGGGCGGCATACAGCGCATCCGCAGAGAGCTGGCCGGACACGTCCACGTTGCCTTGCAGCTTGATGTAGCCAGTGTAGTTGTTGGGGCCGACTTTCAGCGTGATCTTCGCCGTGGTCTCCCCGTCCTCGCTGCTGGTGCTGGTGACGGAGAGAGTGATGCCGTCCACGGTCTGCTCCACCTTGGACAGGTTTCCCTCCAGATCTTCCACGGTTGCCTCAATGCGGTCCTGGTACTTGATCAGGCTGGCCTTGACGCCTTGGACAGCCCGTTCGATCTCCCGGGTCACCGGCCCCTGATAATCCCGCTCACTGGCGCTGACGCTCTTACCGACGGCGGTGATCTCAGAGATCAGGCCGCCGTCGAACTCATGCCGCAGCGTCATGCAGGGTACCGTGTGGACGGTCCCGTCCAGGTCGGTCACCTGCAGCACGTCTCCGGGCTCCAGGCGGGGATCTCCCAGGAAGCGCAGGCCTGACACTGGGCGGTAGGAAAAACCGCCCACAGCGGCCCAGACAGCCGCCAGGCGTTCCGGCGTCATCCAGGGACACTTGATATAGATGCCCTGGGCGCTGGATGTATCGCCAATCTCCAGCGTTTCCTCCAGGGGCTCTACATAGCATTTGAGATAGCCCACGGTATAGGTGTAGTCAGCCTTGGTCAGCTCGCCCTCATAATACCGTGCGGCACTGATAGGCCGGTCTGCCGCCGCGTACCACTGCAGCACCAGCCGTCCCTGGCCGTCTATGCGGGCAAAGCGCCCCCACATGCAGGCCAGGAACGCGATGACCTCCCGATAGGTATAGCCGGCGGCGTCCACCAGCGTCAGGGTAATAGGCGGCAGGCCTGTGGTGCCGAGGGTGACGCCGCAGACACTGCAAATGGCCTTGAGCAGCGTCTCGCCGTCCACACCAGCGGCCCAATCAAAACCCAGAGCCGCATCATCCAGAGCGTAGGCGGTGTTAAACGCCCAGATCATGGCGTCGCAGGCGGTGACGGTCATGGTGTCGTCGTCGCTGTCCACATCATCCACCTGCAGCACGCCCCAGGGGATCTCGTCATCCGCCCCCACCAGAGTCAGTGTGGCCGTCAGCCGGGCGTCTGCCAAATCTATAGTTCCCAGCTCCGCCCGGTCCAGGACCGCCTTCAGCTGGGCGGCTACGGTGCTGCCCAGGGTGATATCGTCGCCGGCATTGCTGCCGCCAGACCACTCTGCCGACTTCACCGCCGCCGTGGGGATCTGGGTGCCGTCGGTCAGCGTCAGGTGCAACCGGCCGGGCGCGGTATCGATCAGCGCGGCAAAGGCCGCTGAGGTTTGGATCATAGATATCCCTCCCTACTGCTCGATGCCGGACACCGTCGCGTCCGTGACCATCCACTGGCCGTTGATCCAGTCAAAGCAGGAGTAAGACGGTGTGCCGAAATAGACGTTCATGGTATGGGGACGGCCGGTCTGGTCAGTGTAACTCATAGGCACAAACGGCAGCTCCGGGTTGGACACCACCGACTCAATGTCGATCACCTGCTCCACGGTCAGCGGCGGCCAGCTGATCTCCACCGTGTTCTTGATGGAAAGGATCGTCCCCAGCATGGTCGTGGCGGCCGAGCGCCCTGTGTTTTTGGGCCAAATCTTCTCCGGCTTGATCTTCATGCCGCCCACCTTGGGCGCCGGCATAACCTGGCCGTTGATCTTCAGGTCGGATACTGTCAGCAGCGGCACAGCTGCCGCCTCCTTTCACGGCCCTGGCGGTGTCCAAATTGGACACCGCCAAAGCACTTAAATCTTAATTGGACACACGCCCGTGGTGTTGATGATCTCATTGATGTCGTCGATTACCACCTCCGTCACCTTTCGGCCGCCCACATAGACGGGGATGGTCAGCTTCATGGGACCGCCGGGCTTGACCGCGCCGATCAGGGCCGCAATGCGGGCCGCCAAGGCGTCCAGCCAGGCTGCGTTTTCCGACAGGGGGATGACAGCCTCCGGGCCGTCCTCGCCGATCAGAGCGGGCGTTGGACGGGTCACAATGCCGCCGGTTGCCATAGCGATCCGGGGCAGGCTTACCTTGCTGACTTCCTTCAGGTTGAAGCCCACCGTTGTCCCGCCAATGCCCGGTATCCCCTCTGGGATGCTGAAGGATAGCTTGTTGATAGCTCCGATCAACTTGTTGATGCCGGAGATACCGCTGTTGACAATGCCCTCGAAAAAGCCGATGATGCCGTTGGCAAAAATTTTGAAGCCGTTTCGCACCGGCGTGGTCACATAAGTCGTAAACCAACTGGATGCCGCGCTCCAAGTGCCCTTGATACTGGTCCAGGCATCGCTGCCCCACTGCTTGACGCTGCTCATCCCGCTGCGCCAGGCATTTTGGACGGTCACTGCCACGCCGTCGAACCAGGAGCCGGCCGCGCTCCAGGCGCTCTTGATGCCGGACCAGGCGTCGCTGCCCCACTGCTTGATGCTGCTCATCCCGTTGCGCCAAGCGGTTTGGATGGCTGAGCACACAGCCGAAAATGTGGCTCTGATATCCTCCCAGTGCTCCTTGACCCACACAACGCCCGTGGCCACCGCTGCGACGATTGCCGCGATACCAGCGGTCACAGCCGCCGAGGCCCCCAGAATGATGGCGCCCACTGCGGCCAGCGCCACGCCGACCACCATCAGGGCCTCTTTGACCCAGCTGAAGCCGTTTTTCAGCATGGAGAAAAAGTTCGTCACAGCCAGGATCGCGCCGCCGACCAGGGCACCCACACCGGCTAAAACAGAGCTAGGGCCAAAGACATCTTTCATTGCCTCGGAGAGCGTCCAAGCGCCGCTGGATGTCAATGCGATAACATCTACCATTTTACCGAAAATACCGGCCGCGTTCAGATTCTTGACCGATGTGATAAATGTTGTAACAGCGCTGAGTCCGGCCAGCGTCTTGGAGACAACGGCAATGGTCCCCAGCGCTCCTGCAATACCCAGAAGCGCGGTCTGCGCCGGCGAAAGATCTGCGATAAAATCCCCCAGCGTCGTGTTCCCGGACACCAGGTCGGACAAATCGGAAAGCAGATCAGAAATCTCGCGCAACGCGGAAATGACCAGATCCCCCGTCCAGGATGCCAACGGCTGAAGGAAATTCTCCCACAGCCAGCTCCCCATGGGTTGAAACGCGCCCAGGACGCTGGTAAGCAGGCTTACACCGTTGCTCAGGACGTCCAGGAACGCCGGGAGGGCGCTCTCCACCGCCCAGGTCCCCAGGGGCACAAAGATGTTGTCCATGGCCCAGGAAAGGCCAGAAAACAGTCCTTCCTTAAACGGCTCAACGGCCGCTTTCAGCCGGGCCAGCGAATCCGTCAGCTTGCTGGTGTCGATGCCGGCAAATTTCTCCTTCAGGGCTGTCAGGCGCTCCTCCAGCCACCCGAAGCTCTCCCCGGCCTCGTCCGTCTCGCTGAAGGACTCCGAGATGCTGCCGCCGCTGCCGCTGTCGGCCGCCGTACCAGCGGCGCCGGAGCTGCTGTCGCTCAGCTTGGTGATCTGGTCAAAACCCATCAGGGCCTGCATGGCCTTGCCGGCAGATGCGGCGGAGCCCTCCACATCCTCCAGGGCGCCGGACACGGCCCCGGTGTACGTCACCGCAGCGGCCGCTGCGGATTTTCCGCCGCCAAACACATTGACAAGGGTCTGCGCCACCTTATTCGCCAGCGTTGCCGCGCTGGCCAGGACATTGCAGACGGCGTTCATCGCCGGGATAAACAGCACGGCGATATTGGAAACCGCCTGTCCGAAGGTTTCCTGGATCTTCCCCAGGGTGTTGGACACCTGCTGCAGCCGGCCGTTGGGTGTGGCCGCCAGGGCGGCGTTCATGCCGCCCACGGACTCCTCCACGACTTCCGCCAGGGTAGCCGCCCGCTGGGCCTCAGTGCCATACTTCAGGATAGGCATGATCTGTTTTTTTACTGCCGCCAGCCGCGCCCGGATGCTTGATGGGCTTTTGAAACACATCGTTCATCGTCGGGTCAAACATCATCTTGTAGACCTTTTTGCCCTTTTTGCGGCTGCGCTCGCCCTCGCGGATGATGCCCCGCTTCAGGGCGCCGGTGTCCACGGGGGCCTGGCTGCGGATGGCCCTGCGGATCACGGTGGCGCCTTTCCTCACCGTATCCGGCCTCGGTGTCAGCATTGGCAAACAGCTCGTTGAAGTTGACGCCAAGCAGCCTTGCCAGCTCCGGGAGCTGCCGGGTCCTGGGGAGTACAACCTCATGTTCCCATTGGGAAATGGTATTCTGGTTGACGCCCATGCCGGCGGCAAGCTCGCCCTGCGTCATGCCTGCTGCCACCCGCAGTTCCTTGATGCGCATGATCATGATTTCACCTCCTTCCTGTTGTCCCTTTTCCCGGCCAGTGGTAGAATTTAGTCGGAGAAAGGGGGTGACACATTGGATTATCGTTTGAAGCAGGACTTGATGCGGTTCTTCGCCGTTTATGATAGTCGCACATCCGACCTGCGGGCACTGTTGCCCACCCCTATCAAAAAAGAACTTGACGAAGAATTTGATCTCCTCAAACAATCTGTTCGGAATCGCCTGGATGAGGAATCCCGCTAATGCTCGGATATGTCGAACGCATTAACGTCTCCTGCGCATATTCCAGAGCGTCCTCCGCTTCTTGGTAGGTCACCGCACTGGATACCAGCAGTGCGGTGACCTTTTCTCCCAGCGCCTTTGATTTCTCATTGGGGGCCGAAGTACGGTAACCTTGCAACATGATTTCACCTCCTTACGCTGTTTTCGATATCATTATTTTAGATATCGAATCTATTGATATTCTGGCGTTGAGGTGATGGCATGAACAATTTAAAAGCCGCTCGCAAAGCAAAAGGATTGACACAGGTTGAGGTCGCACGCGCCATCGGTTTGACTCAGAACGGCTACTCCTACTGGGAAAATGGGAAAGCAAAAATTGATAGAGATCAACTACTAAAATTGGCAAACTTATTTGATGTATCAGTTGATTATCTTCTCGGCAACACAACAACTACCAATACGGGGAGTCAAATTGTCCGTATCCCCGTCCTCGGCTCCATCCCCGCAGGTATCCCCCTGGAAGCAATTGAGGAGATCATTGACTGGGAGGAAATCCCGGAGTCTATGTGCGCCGGTGGCAAGGAATACTTTGCCCTGGAGGTTAAAGGAGACAGCATGTGGCCGGACTATTTACCAGGTGACGTGGTCATCGTCCGCAAGACCCCCTGCTTTGAATCCGGCGACGTGTGTGTGGTCTACGTCAATGGTTATGACGCTACGCTGAAGCAGGTCAAGAGCCAGGATGATGGGTCTATGACATTGGTGCCCCGCAATCAGTCCTACCCGCCCCGCACATACAGCAAAGAGGAAGTTATGGCGCTGCCCATCTCCATCGCTGGCGTGGTAGTGGAACTGCGGAGAAAAATCAAAGGGGGGAAACCATGAGTAACTACTTTATACCGAAACTTGCCCCCTCTCAGGTTTACACCGCAGGTGAATACCTTGTCGCACACGACCAGCATATTTCTCACGCCAATATGGAATCTGTCAAAGAAGCCGATCTCTTACTTGAATACGGAGAGCGTGTGAAATTTGCATTTATTGCCTCGTTTGTTATCGAGGGGAAATCCTATCCCGGCGTGGTCATGGTTAGTACCCATAGTTTTTATTGCTGCAGCTCAGTCCTGCATAATTTAGTCATTGTCCAAATGCCCTATTCGGCGTGTATCGGCATTGGAGACATCAAGGGCCTGCTCACCAAAAAAGTCTCTATCCATTGCGAAGATGTTACCGTTGAGATCAGCGGCACATCCGCAGAGCTCGCACAGCTTACGCAGACCCTGCTGGCCGCGATTCCATCTGCTCCTCCACAAAAAACTGCTGTCCAGCCTGGCCATGCCCGCATCATACGCCGCAGCGCAGAACAATACGCCAAAATAGAGCGTATCAAACAGCCTTACAGAAATGGGCGGCGTCTATCTAAAACGGAGCAGGCCGCCTATGGCAAATGCCCAAGCTGCGGCGGAACGATGCTCTGTGCAAAAAAAGTTCCGGGCGGGGAAATCGTTTTCTGCCCCAAATGTGGTGCGGATCTTGGGCGACTCAAAAAGTGAGGCAGGGAAGGCATAGATATGAAAACTTTCTTTTGTATAACCAAGATAATTCTTTATGCCTGTGCAGCATTATTTCTGTTAATTGCTGTTGCTGTGGATATCAGTCTTATAGTGCTCGCTATAATCAGTTTGATTTTGGGTCTCTGGATCAAACCGGATAAAATGGCAGAAACCTCCTCCGCAGAGTGGGAAAGGAATAAGCTCGCATCAAAACAGATGCTCCAAGACTTGACCACTCAAATCGCACCGTCAGAAAAATCCAAGGCCAAGCAACGCATTGCTGAGAATAAATCTGCCGGCGTGGCCTGCTGTCCAAAGTGCGGTTCCACTTCTCTGTCTGCAAATAAAAAGGGCTTCAGCGCAGGAAAAGCCGCTGCTGGCATGTTCCTTTCCAGCAGTCTGGCCGGAGCCGTTGCCGGCGGGATCGGTTCCAACAAAGTGGAGATCACCTGTCTCAACTGCGGGCACAAATTCAAACCGGGCAAAAAATAAACGGTGTCCGAATCGGACACCGCCAAAGTCAAAGATATCATAGTAAAGGAAAAGGAATGAAAAATGAAACGGATTATTGCTCTTGCTCTTGTGTTTATGATGCTCATGTTGATGGCCGCTTGTGGGAACAGCTCTTCCGCCAGCGATAACTCTGCGCTACAGAGCAACACACAGGATGAAAAGGCATCTTCGGGCAATGAGAACAGCGTTACTGTGGACGAAAATCTTTTAACGATTGATATCACACTCCCAGCCTCTTTCTTTGAGGATGAAGATATGTCCACATTTGATCCTGACTCTTATGCTGAAGAACAGGGCTTTAAAAAAGCCGCTTTGAATGAGGATGGCTCTGTAACCGTCACCATGACCAAGGCAAAACATAAGGAGCTTATGTCCGAGATGAACAAGTCGGCTGAAGATTCTTATGCCGCCCTGATCCAAGCGGAGGATACTCCCTACATCACCGATATCAAGCACTCTGATTCATACGACACGGTTGATATCATTGTAGACAGCCAAGGCTACGAGGATGCCGGGCTGGCTGCAGCCTTTATCCCTTTGACGGTGTACTTCCCTGCTGCTTTTTATCAAATGTTTGCAGGCGATGAACAATATTGTGAAATTTCAATTGTAGATGCTGAAACAGGAGACACACTCGAATCCGTTGTATATCCTGACGCTTTCGATAGCGTAGAATGATACATGCCTTTCATCAAAAAAGCTGCCCCAGTCGGACAACCTCCGAATCTTTCATTGACTTCCGTTTATACTATGTATATACTATAAGCAGAAGGAGTGATGTTCATGTATGCAACGATTCAAAAATGGGGCAACAGCCAGGGGCTCCGTATTCCAAAACCCCTTCTGGCGGCTCTTGGGCTGGGTGAGAACGACCGGGTGGAGTTGACCCAGACTGCGGATACCATCACCATCAGAAAAGCCCCCACAACGTCTCACAGGACCCTGGAAGAACGTCTGACCGCTTTCTACGGAAAACCTGTCTCGGAGATCGGCCCCATGGAGCCGGAGCAGGAGATCGACTGGGGCAAGCCGGAGGGCCATGAGGTATGGTAAAAGTATTTGAGCAGGGTGACATCGTCTATCTGGATTTTGACCCCCAGGCCGGTCACGAACAGAAGGGCCGCCGCCCCGCGCTGGTCATCAGCAATAATCTGTTTAACCGGGTCAGCAGCCTTACCATGGTCTGCCCCATCACCCACACTGACAGAGGGCATCCGTTCCACATCCGGCTTGATAGTCGGACGCACACAGACGGCGTTATCATGTGCGACCAGGCCCGGATGCTGGATTTGTCGAGCCGTCGGGCCTCCTTTGAAGAAAAAGCGCCGGAGGACCTGACCGCAGAGGCAGTGGATATGATATTCAGCTTTATCGAAATGAAGTAAGAAAGCCGCCCTTGGCGGGCGGCTTTTCTATCCGGCAAGAATCGAACAAGTGTTTTATCTTTAAAGGAGGATAGCACATGAAAATACCAGAACCCCGGAAGCTGTCCTCCGGGAAGTGGTTCATCCAGCTCCGCCTGGGCGGTGAGAGCATCTCCATATCCAACTGGGATAAAACCGCCTGCATCCGGGAGGCCCGGGCCGTCAAAGCGGAGTATCTCGCCGGGAAGCGGGCCGCGCCGGAGCCGGAAGCGCCGCCCGCCCCCACACTATCAGAGGCCATTGACGCCTACATTGCCCAGCGCAGCAACACTTTATCCCCGCTCACCATCCGGGGATACAGGACGATCCAGAAATACCGCTTCCAGACCACCATGCCCCGCAGGCTGGATCAGATCGCCCCCGATGAGTGGCAGGGCATTGTCAACACAGAGGCCGGCCTGTGCGCTCCCAAAACGTTGCGGAATGCCTTTGGTTTTGTTCGCGGTGTGGTTTTGGCATCTACAGGGCATAAACTCCCGGAGGTGACCTTCCCCGGCTCCGTGGCCCCGGAAAAGGCTTTTCTGGCCCCAGAGCAGATCAAGGTCTTTGTCAAGGCCGTCAAGGATACCCGCTACGCCGTGCCGGCGCTGCTGGCTCTTTCCTCTCTCCGCATCTCGGAGATCCAGGCTCTACGGTGGGAGGACATCCCCTCTAAGCCTGACTTCATCCGGGTATCCGGCGCCGTTGTTTTGGATGAGAACAACAAGTACCAGCGAAAGAAGCAAAACAAAAACCGCACTTCCGCCCGGAATGTCCCCGTTCTCATCCCGGAGCTGGCCGCTGCTCTCGAGCGGGACCGCAAGCCCAGCGGGCCGGTCCTGGAGATCACCCAGAACAGCCTGCGGACCGCCATCCATAAGATCTGCGAGGAAAATGGCCTTCCCAGCCTCGGCCCCCACGGCCTGCGGCATAGCTTCGCCAGCCTGGCCTACCACCTGAAGATGCCCGAGCGCATCGCCATGGAGATCGGCGGCTGGTCGGATCCTGGAACGATGCACAAGATCTACACCCACATTGCGCAGAGCGACATCAAGCGGTATCAGAACGCCATGGGCAGCTTCTACGGAAAGAAACCGGCCAAGAAGAAAACGCGTTAGCAAAGCAATTAGCATTTGCCCTCTGTTTTTCTGATTTTTATGGGTAAAGCGTTCCCTTCGCGTGCCGATACGGAGATTTTTGAAAATCCCGCAATCCCTTGAAACGCAAAGAAAAAACCTCGGAACTATTGCAGTTCCGAGGTTTTCTATTTGGCAGCGGGTGAAGGATTCGAACCCTCACATACAGAGTCAGAGTCTGCTGTGCTACCTTTACACAAACCCGCTATATCTGTCCGCCGCAGCGAACAGATATTATTATACTGAAAAGAGGAATTTTGTCAAGGGGATTTTTCAAATTCTTTTCTTTTTTTCAGCGGTCTTTTCTGCCGCCGAACAATCCCTTGAAAAATCCGCCCTTTTCCTTGTCCTTCCCGGCGCTCTTCTCTTTTCCCGATCCGCCCTTTTCCAGGCGCTCCACGGCTTTCACCGCCTCCACATAATCCTGGGCCGCCGCGGCGCGGTACAGCTCCAGCGCCTTGGCCGTGCTGCGCTCCACGCCCTTGCCGTTTTCATAGCACCAGGCCAGATTATACTGGGCGCGGCAATAGCCCTGCTCCACGGACTTCCGATACCAGGCCACCGCGTCCTTCCAGCTCTGCTCCACGCCCACACCGGTCTCATACAGATACCCCAGGTTGCAGGCGCCCACCCGGTCGCCCTGCTCCGCCGCCTTGCGGTACAGCTGGGCGGCCTTCACAACGTCCTTCTCCACGCCCCGGCCAAACTCACAGCACACGCCGAAGTTGCACTGGGCCCGGGCGTACCCGGCGGCAGCGGCCTTTCCGTACCACTTGGCGGCCTCCTGCCAGCTCTGCCCCACGCCCCGGCCGGTTTCATACAGATAGCCCAGGTTGCACTGGCCTGCGGCGTCGCCCTGCTCCGCCGCCTTGCGGTACAGTTCCACGGCTTTTTTCAGATCGGCCTTCACGCTTTCGCCGTGCTCATAGCACACGCCCAGATTGCACTGGGCAGCGGCATAGCCCGCCGCGGCGGCTTTCTCATACCACCGGACGGCAGCGGCCCAGTCCTTCTCCACGCCCCGGCCCCGCTTGCAGCACACGCCCATGCAGAACATGCCCCGGGGATCGTCCTGCTCGGCAGCCTTGCGGTACCAGTGGACGGCCCGCTTCAGATTCTGCTCCACGCCTTTGCCGTACTCATAGCACCAGGCCAGGTTGCACTGGGCCCGGGGCATCCCCTGCTGGGCAGCGGCGCTGTACCACTTCACCGCCAGCTCCCAGCTCTGCTCCACGCCCCGGCCAATCTCATGGAGATAGCCCAGGTTGCACTGCCCCGGCGCGTTGCCCGCCTCGGCGGCGCGGCGGTACAGCTCCGCCGCCTTGGCAAAGTCCTGCGGCACGCCCTCGCCCCGCTCGTAGCACACACCCAGGTCGCACATGGCGGGGGCGGAGCCGGCGTCCGCGGCCTTCTGATACCAGCGGCAGGCCTCCTCCGCGTTCCGCTCCACGCCAAGGCCGTAGTCATAGGCCCGGGCCACGCTGAAAAGCCCCCGCTCACTGCCCTGGTCCGCCGCCTTGCGGTACCAGGCGAAGGCCTCCGCCGGGTCCTTTTCCACGCCCTTGCCGTGCTCATAGCACCAGGCCAGGTTGCACTGGCCCCTGGGCAGGCCCTGGTCGGCGGCCTTGCGGTACCACGCCGTGGCCTGCTCCCAGCTCTGCTCCACGCCCTCGCCGATCTCATAGAGATAGCCCAGGCAGCAGGCGCCGTCCTCGTCGCCCTGGTCGGCGGCCTTGCGGTACCACTCCGCCGCTTCGGCCTTGTTCACCGGAACGCCCCGGCCCCGCTCACAGCAAAAGCCCATGCACAGCTGGCCCCGGGGATACCCCTGCTCCGCGGCGGCACGGTACAGCCGGACGGCCTCGGGATAGTTCTGCTCCACCCCCTTGCCGTGCTCATAGCACCAGGCCAGATTGCACTGGGCCCGGGGATAGTTCTGGTCGGCGGCGGCGCGATACCACTTTACCGCCTCCTCCCAGCTCTGCTCCACGCCCCGGCCCGCCTCATAGCAGAAGCCCAGGCAGCACTGTCCCGGCGCGTGGCCCTGCTCCGCAGCGGCGGTATACCACTTCACCGCCTGCTCCAGGTCCTCCGCCACGCCGGTGCCGAATTCCAGACAGCGGCCCAGCTCCGTCTGGGCGGCGGGATAGCCCAGCCACGCGGCGGACTGATACCACTTGGCCGCCGCGCCGTCGTCCGCTTCCGTGCCCGCGCCCCGGCGGTACGCCTCGCCAAGCAAAAACTGGGCTCGGGGGAAGCCCTGCTCCGCACCCTTCATAAAGCACTCCAGCGCCTTGGATTCGTCCTTTTCCACGCCGATGCCGTATGTATAGCAATAGCCCAGATTCGTCAGGGCCGGCATGTACTCCCGGGCCGCCGCCTGGGCGTACAGCAGCACCGCCTGCTTGGGGTCCGCCTCCACGCCCACGCCGGCCTCCAGGCACCAGCCCAGATTGGTCATGCCCAGGGAGTCTCCCATGGCCGCCGCCCGCTGATAGCAGGCCAGGGCGTCCGTCTGCCGCTTCTCGTCCACGGCGCAGTTGCCCAGGGTCACCCAGTCGCCGGCGGTCAGCTCCTCTTCCTCCAGCGCGTGGAAAAAGGTGCCGCCGCAGCGGGGGCAGACGTCCGGTTCCTCCTCGGCCACAAAGCCGCAGTCCGGGTTTTCACAACGATAATAGTCCATAACCATCGCTCCTGTCAGGTATCCGGGCCATCCTCCCCAAAGGGAGCGGCGGCTCCGTCATAAAAATCTAAAAAGGAATGGGCCTGGCCCCGGTATTTAAAGCCGGGAAAGGTGTCCAGCTGGACGCCGTGGATGGCCCGGAAAATGCTCTTTTCAATGTTGGGGTTGGTGCGCCTCAGCTCCCGCAGCAGCACCTTCATCTCCTGCCGCTTGCTCTCTCCCACGCCGTCGCCGGAGGCGTCCCGGGCCTCCGTAAAGCGGCAGGCGCACTGGAGGAATTGCAGGTGGTTGTAATTCTTCCAGGCGATCACGGCGTCCTCGTGGACGCAGTAGAGGGGGCGGATCAACTCCATGCCCGGGAAATTTTTGCTGTGGAGCTTGGGGGGCATGGCCTGGAGCTGTGCGCCGTAGAACAGGCCCAGCAGGGTGGTCTCCACCACGTCGGAGAAATGGTGGCCCAGGGCGATCTTGTTGCAGCCCAGCTCCCTGGCCTTGGCGTACAGACAGCCCCGGCGCATCCGGGCGCACAGGTAACAGGGGTTTTTGTCCACCTGGACGGTGACGTCGAAGATGTCGCTTTCAAAAATGGTGACGGGGATGCCCAGCAGGGCGGCGTTCTCCTCGATCAGCCGCCGGTTGGCCGGGTTATAGCCGGGGTCCATCACCAGAAAGGTCAGCTCAAAGGGCTGGTCCGTGTGTTTTTGCAGCTCCTGCATCAGCTTGGCCAGCACCATGGAGTCCTTGCCGCCGGAGATGCACACGGCGATATGATCCCCCGGGGACACCAGCTCATACCGCTTGACGGCGGCGATGAAGGGGTTCCACAGGGTCTTGCGGTAGGTTTTGATGAGACTGCGCTCGGCGGTCTCCCGCGGTGTCAACTGGCGGGACATGGGACACCTCCGAAATGATCAGTTGCAGGTCCGGGCCGTCTGGCGGTCACCAGAACATGGCCAGATCCTCCTCTGTAAACGGCTCCAAGCCGCCGTAATCCACCTGAATGGCGTCCAAGACCGCCTGGAACTCCTCCTCATGCGCGGGGTCGCCGTCGTACGCCCCCTCCTCGGGGCGCTCCTCCAGGTAGACGTACTCGCCGTCCGTGGCCCGGCACCTGATGCCGGAGCCCTCTGTATGGGCGGCGATATGCGGATCCAGCCGCTCCACGGTCAGCATCCAGCCGCCGCAGGTCTGCGGCGTATAGACCTCCGACTCCTTGTAATCCGGCGCATAGTAGAGATTCGCGATCACGGTGTAAATATTATCTGAGCCGATGTCGTCCACCCGGACCAGCTCCGCGTAAGCAGCCGGGACCGTGATGGTGATCTGATCGTCAGAATAAACCGTGAATGGGCCTGTTTCTTCCGCGGGCGGAGTGCTGTCTTCCGGAACATCCATCCCTGCCGTGGGGTTCGTCTCTTCCACAGGCATTTGCGCCTCCTGCGTCTCCGCTTCGCCGCATCCGGCGCACGCCAACAGCAGGCAGGCACAAGCCAACCATAAAATCAGCCTTCTTTTCCGCATGGCTATTCGCTCCTTTCCAAATGCATCCACACGCTCCCCATCCCAAAAGGAACCAAAGCGCCGCCTTACAGCCAGATCGCGCCCAACTTCAAAATCGACGCGAACACCCGCCGGTACCAGGGCCGCCTGTTCCACTCCTCCAGGGTATAGAGGGCGCTCTTGGCCATGATATCGTCCATATCCTCCAGCAGCTCCTCCACCGCCGGCATGTGGTACAGCAGCACGCCGCACTCATAGTGGAGCTGGAAGGTCCGGTAATCCATGTTGGTGCTGCCCACCAGAGCCACCTCCCGGTCCACCATGACGCTCTTGGCGTGGAGGAAGCCCGGCGTATACTTATAGATCTTCACGCCGTGGCTCAGCAGCTCGCCCCAGTAGGTCTCCGCCACCATATAGGTGAACTTGTGATCCGGGATGGCCGGGATCATCAGCCGCACGTCCACGCCGGCGTCCCCGGCGATGCACAGGGCCTTCTGCATGGACTCCTCCACGGCATAGTAGGGCGTGGTGAGATACAGCATCCGCTTGGCGGAGGCGATCAGCTGGAGATAGGTCTCCTCAATGGGGTTGTCCGGGTTGTTCAGCGGCCCGTCGGTAAAGGGCTGGCAGAAGCCCTCGGCCTCCGCCGTCTCATGGCGGGGGCGGTAGAAGTCGTCCTCGTTGGGCAGATGGCGGCCCATCATCTTCCACATCTGGATAAACTGGGCGGCAAAGCCCCAGACGCCGTCGCCCTCGATGCGGACGGCGCTGTCCTTCCAGTGGCCGAAGCGGACGATCAGGTTGGCGTACTCGTCGGCAATGTTGATGCCGCCGGTATAGGCATACTGCCCGTCGATGACGGCGATCTTCCGGTGGTCCCGGTAATTGAAGTAAATGCGGTTTACATAACGGTGGACCGGGTTGAACACCTCCACCTCGATGCCGGACTTCTGGATCTCCTGGAAGGCGGCGTCGGACAGCCGGGTCAGGTTGCCGAAATCGTCAAAGATGATGCAGACCTCCACCCCGGCGGCGGCCCGCTCCTTCAGGACGCGGAAGATCCGGTCCCAGATCTGCCCCTCCGCCAGGATATAATACTCCAGAAAGATATAGGTCTCCGCCTGCTCCATGCGGGCGATCAGATCGTCGAAAAACGCCGCGCCGTCGCTGAAATACCTGGCCTGAGTGTTGCGGTAAAGGCAAAAGCCCCGCTTTTGCAGATAGGAGGCCAGCCGCCCCCAGGCCGGGGACTGGCGGCGCAGGCGGGAGAGGTTGTTCTCGCTGGCCATCCGCTGACTCTCCCGCTGGGGGATGGGCGGGACCTTCCGCAGGCTCAGGCTCTTGGCCTGGTGGGTGCCGCCCCACAGGCAGAACAGGATCATGCCGGACACCGGCAGCGCCAGCAGCAAACACATCCACACCAGCTTATAGGAGGGGCTGCCGGGGCGCTGGTACACCCGGATGGCGAACACAGCGCCGATCATCACCAGGATGGCATAGACATAGCTGGCCTTTTCCCGCAGAAAGTGGGTCAGCAGCAGCGTGGTGGCGATCTGGGCCAGAACTGTCAGCACGCACATGGAGAGACTGGTCACGGCGGAAATGCGCCGCTCGGTGCGCTCCGTGGCGTGGGGCAGTTTTTTATGCATGGATGACCGCCTCCCTTTTTCATGGACTTTCGCAACTTATCAAAGTATTATACCCGAAACGCGCCGCGGCTTCAACCACAAATCTGTGAACAAACCGTGACAGGGCGGAAACAGCGTGAAACCGCCGCGGGCCAGTCTGGCCCGCGGCGGTCGAAGCCTCCCGCATCCGGGAAGCGCATTTATCTGCTCTTGCGCAGCAGTTCCTGCTTGATGTCCCACAGCCTCTGGCTGAGGTCAACATAAAACACATGGGGATTCTCAAACCGCTTGACCTCGTCCCAGAGGGTGTCCACCTGCTCCATGCAGTACTTCTGGATGTCCGGAAGGGCAGGCTGCCGGTAAACCAGCTCCCCGCCCCGGAACACCGGCACCTGCAGGGGCTTCGCGGTGAAATTGGTGTAGGTCTTGCGCTTCCAGGTGGCCCGGGAGTCAAACAGCTCCAGGGGCTGCGTCTCGTCCACCGTCTCGTCCCAGACGGTGATGTAGTCCGCCTCCGCCTTGCCGGTCTCTTTATCGAAGATGCGGTAGACCTTTTTGAAATGGGGATTAGTGATCTTGTCCACATTCTCGCTGACCTTGATCTTGGGCAGGATGTTCCCCGCGTCATCCTCCACGGCGGCCAGCTTGTACACGCCGCCGAACACCGGCTGGCTGCTGGCGGTGATCATCCGCTCGCCCACGCCGAAGAGGTCGATCTGCGCCCCCTGCTGGATCAGGTCCCGGATGATGTACTCGTCCAGGGAGTTGGAGGCGGAGATCTGGCACTCGGTCCAGCCCGCCTCGTCCAGCATCTTCCGGGCCTCCCGGGTCAGATAGGCCATGTCGCCGGAGTCCAGACGGATGCCGCACTTTTTGATGCCCAAGGGCTTCAGCACGTCGTTAAAGGCCCGGATGGCGTCGGGCACGCCGGATTTCAGCACGCTGTAGGTATCCACCAGCAGCGTCGCGTTGGTGGGATAGATCTCACAGTAGGTCTTGAAGGCCTCGTACTGGCTGTCGAACATCTGGACCCAGGAGTGGGCCATGGTGCCGCCGGCGGGGACGCCGTACATCTGGTCGGAAATCGTGCAGGCGGTCCCCTTGCAGCCGCCGATGTAAGCCGCCCGGGCGCCGGAGATGGCGCCGTCGGTGCCCTGGGCCCGGCGGGAGCCGAATTCCAGCACCGTCCGCCCCTGGGCCGCCCGGACGATGCGGTTGGCCTTGGTGGCGATCAGGCTCTGGTGGTTGACGGTCAGCAGGGTAAAGGTCTCGATGAGCTGCGCCTCGATGGCCGGGGCCCGGACCGTCACCACCGGCTCCCGGGGGAAGATGGGCGTGCCCTCGGGGATGGCCCAGATGTCGCCGGTGAAGCGGAAGTCCCGGAGATAGGCCAAAAACTCCTCGGAGAAGATCCCCTTGCCCCGCAGATAGGCGATGTCCTCTTCGTTGAAATGCAGGTTTTCGATATAGTCGATGAGCTGGCTCAGTCCCGCGCAGATGGCAAAGCCGCCCTTGTCGGGCACGTCCCGGAAAAACACGTCAAAATAGGTGATGCGGTCCTTGTAGCCCGCCTGGAAATAGCCGTTGCCCATGGTCAGCTCATAAAAATCGCAGAGCATGGTCATGTTCAGTTTCTTTTCGGTATCCATACTTGCACCTCGGCACAATGATCTGTCAGTGTCTTGTCACTTGACTTGATTGATGCGTTCATTATAAGCGGCCTGTGGGAGAAAAGCAATTGTTTTCTCAAATTTTCGTCAAGACTTTGTCAATTTTCATTGACAAACAAGGCCCCCTCCCCTATCATGGGGGAGAACAGGCGGCAGAGCCGCCAAAGGAAAGGAACATTCGCCATGGATGTGATCTTAGGAATCGATATCGGCGGCTCCACCACCAAAATCGTGGGGCTGGACCGGGACGGCGGCGTGGTGTCCATGCTGCGGGTCCGGGCGGAAGATCAGGTCACCAGCCTGTACGGCGCCCTGGGCAATTATCTCAGCAGCAGCGGCCTGAGCCTGGGCGATGTGCGCCGGGTGGTCCTCACCGGCGTGGGGGCCAGCTATGTGGAGGGGGATATCTTCGGCCTGCCCACCTGCAAGGTGGACGAGTTCTCCGCCAGCGGCGCCGGCGCGCTGGCCCTGTCCGGGCAGCCCTCCGGCGTGGTGGTCACCATGGGCACCGGCACCGCCTTTCTCTGGGCGGATCAGAGCGGCACGGTGCGGCACCTGTGCGGCAGCGGCATCGGCGGCGGCACTTTAGGCGGCCTGTGCCGCAAGCTGGTGGGCATGGAGCGGTTCGGCCAGATCAAGAAGCTGGCGGCCCAGGGCGACCTGGGGCAGGTGGATCTGACCATCCGGGACATCACCAACCACCCCGCTCCTACCCTGGATCCCACCCTCACCGCCGCCAACTTCGGCAACCTGGCGGAGGACGCCTCCCCCGCCGACCTGGCCGCCGGCGTTGTAAATCTGGTGCTTCAGGCCATCGGCACCATGACGGTGCTGGCCTGCCAGAGCTGTGATACGCAGACCGTCATCCTCACCGGCTCCATGACCACCCTGGACCAGGTGCAGCCGAATTTCGAGAATTTTGAGCGGCTGTACGGCATCCGCTATATCATCCCTGAAAACGCCACCTTTGCCACCGCCATCGGCGCGGGGCTCTGCAGCCTGCAGAAAAAGGCGGTGGACTGATGGATCTGGAGGCCCTGCGGCTGGCGGAGGAATTTTTCAGCCGGAAGCCGGAATACCTGCCGGTGGTCCGGGCGTTCTTGCTGGGGGCCCTGGAGCGGTGGCCCGGGACGGAGATCGTCACCCAGAAGTCCCAGGTGGGCCTGCGGGACCCCCGGCCCTATTGCGCGCTGTGGCTGCCCACCCACGGCGGCGTCAAAAACCGGAACTGTGTAATGCTGAGCCTGTTCCTGCCGGAGCGGCTGGACAGCCCCCGGGTAGCGGCGGCCGCGGAGCCCTATCCCGGCCGCTGGACCACCCATTTCTGCCTGACGGACCCGGAGGAACTGGACGAGGAGCTGTGGGCCTGGACCGCCCGGGCCCGGCGGTTCCGGTGCGGAAAGTAAGCGGAGGCCTGAGGGGAGAATTTTATGAAAGGTTTTCACAGAGAGAATCTACGGTTCTCTCTCTGCGGTTTAAACTGTGGGCTATGCCCCATGCATTTGAACCGCAACTGCCCCGGCTGCGGCGGAGGCGAGGGAAACCAATCCTGTGCTATCGCGGCATGCAGCTTACAGCACGGAGCGGTTGCCTTTTGCTTTCAGTGTACCGAATTTCCCTGCGAGAAATATGCCCACATTGATGATTTCGATTCTTTTATTACCCATCGAAACCAAAAAGCGGACCTGGAAAAAGCGAAGCGGATCGGGATAGACGCCTACTGTGCGGAGCAGGCCGAAAAAAGCGAGCTGTTAAATTTTTTGCTCAGCAACTACAATGACGGCAGAAGAAAAAACCTTTTCTGCATTGCTGTCAATCTATTGGATACCGCAGAGATAAAGCGCATCCTCCGACAGCTATCAGCCCACACGGAATTAAACAGTGCCGCCCTGAAAGAAAAAGCCGCCTATGCGGCGGCTTTGTTTCAGGATGCGGCCAACCAGCACGGTATGGAATGGAAGCTCCGTAAAAAGGCCAGCAGGCCATGAATCTTCCCCCTTCCCACCATACAAACAGCAAAAGCCGCCGCGAACAGGATCTGTTCGCGGCGGCTCTGTGTTTTATGAATTACTCCTCGTCAGAGGGCTCCTCGTCCTCTTCCAGGCTGCCCAGGTCGAATTCCAGCTTCTCGCCGCAGTTGGGGCAGACGACCTCGCCGTCCTCCAGGATAGACTCATCGAAATAGATGGTCTCCTCGCAGGTGGGGCAGGTGGTGGCGTAGCAGTCCTCGTCCAGCTCGTCCTCGTAGTACTCGTCGTCCTCTTCGTCATCGTTGCCGAAGACGACATCTTCCACGTCCTCCAGGTCGTCGCTGACGGCGTCCAGGCCGTCGGCCAGCTCCGCCTGCTCGTCCTTGATATCCTCGATCTCCAGAGCGATATCGTCCAGCACATCGATGATGGCGGCCAGCAGCTTGCCTTCCTTCTTGTCGGTATCCAGCTCCATCCCCTCGGCCAGGCCCTTCAGATAAGCAACCTTCTCAGTGATCTCCATAGCAGTGACTCCTTTCGTTGTAAAACATGTGAATCGAAAGGGGGGACGGCAGTCCCCCCTTTATTTTGCTCATTCCTTCACGCGGCCCAGATACTCGCCGGTGCGGGTATCAATCTGGATCTTCTCGCCCTCGTTGATGAACAGGGGCACCTTGATCTGCGCGCCGGTCTCCAGGGTGGCGTTCTTGGTGACGTTGGTGGCGGTGTCGCCCTTCACGCCGGGCTCGGTCTCGGTGACCTCCAGTTCCACGAAGTTGGGGACCTCCACGTTGAACACGCTGCCCTTGTAGCTGACCAGGGAGCACATGGTGTTCTCCTTCACAAACTGGAAGGCGTCGCCCAGCACGTCCTTGTTCAGGGGGACCATGTCATAAGTCTCGGGATCCATGAAGTAGTACAGGTCGCCGTCGTTATAGCTGTACTCGGCGTTCTTGCGCTCCACGGCGCCCTGCTCGAACTTGGCAGTGGGGTTGAAGGACTCCTCACGGATGGTGCCGCTGATGACGTTCTTGTACTTGGTGCGGACAAAGGCGGCGCCCTTGCCGGGCTTCACGTGCTGGAAGTCCACGACCACCATGGGCTTCCCGTCCATCTCAAAAATCATACCCTTCCGAAAATCGCCGGCAGTAATGGTAGGCATAAAAGTTTCCTCCTCACAAATCTACGAGAAAACGACCTGTGGAAGGACATTTTCTCTAATTTTCCATATCTGGTGAATTACCGAAGATATTTTATCGTATGTTGCCCGCTATTGCAAGTATTTTTCGCCCGGTTGTTGGTTTTTTCAGTCGATTTTTTCAGTCCGCCCCCGCCGAACGCCGGCGGCAGACCGCCTTGAAGGGCGCCTGCAGCGCGTGCAGCACCTTCTGCCAGGGTGTCACGGCGCCGCCCACCGGCTCCACCATCAGGGCCAGGACCCCCGCCCGGTTGGCTGCCAGCATGTCCGTCAGCAGCTTGTCCCCCAGCATGGCGGTATGGGCCCGGTCCACGCCCGCCCGGGCCATGGCGGCCTCCAGCCCCCGGGGAGACGGCTTGCCCGCGCGGCCCTGATACGCAACGCCCAGATCGGCGCAGAACTCTGTCACCCGGCTGCCGGAGCGGTTGTTGGAGACGATCATGAACCGGATGCCCTCGGCCTCCAGGGCGGCGATCCAGTCCCGCAGCACCTGGTCGGGACGGCGGGTCTTTTTGGCCGCCAGGGTGAAATCCAGGTCGCTGAGCAGCAGCGTCACGCCCCGCTCTTTGAGATACGCGGGGGTGATCTGGCTATAATGGTCAAACAGGCGGTGTGGGATCAGGGAAAACGGCATAAGCGGCTCCTTGTCTGCATAGTTTGTTCACGAGAGTAGTATACCAGCTTTACCGAATCCGCACAAGGGGGGAAACCGCATTGCAGGTCTATCTCGCCGTCACGCCGGATCTGGCGCGGGAGGCGTCGTCCTACAGCCGCGCCCTGGCCCATGTGGCCTACCGCGTCGGCCCCGGCTCCACGCTGCTGCGGCAGAATCTGCTGCTGCAGACAAGGGGCGGGCTGCTGTCCGTCAGCGACCGGGAGGCGCCCTTGATTGAAGACCCGGAGGCCCTCTGCGCGGCGGTGCTGCGGGAGTGCGGCCGCCGGAGCTACACCGGCGCGGTGCTGGATTTTGAGGAGCCGCCCCGGCGGGACCGGCTGGCCTTTGCGGAGCGTCTTGGGCAGGCCCTCTCCGCCAGCCGCCGGACGCTGTACCTGCCGGAGAGCTATGCCGCCGCGGCACGGCAGGCCGTGGTACTGGTCTGCACCGCCGTCTCCGGCGGGAATTTCACGGAGTATCTGCGGGAGACCGCCCGGAAATACGGCGGCGCGGGCAGGCTGGCGCTGGACGTGCAGCGGCTGCGGATGGACTTCCGCCTGCCCGCCCCCTCCGGGGAGGGCGATCCCCTCAGCGCCGAGGCCTTCGGGCGGCTGGTGGAGCAAAAGGCCCCGGCGGTCTTCTTCTCCCAGGATCTGTGCGCCCGGTATTTTACCTATACCGGCAGCGGCGAGACCCACTTCGTGCTGTTTGACGACGCGGATACCCTGAACCAAAAGCTGAAGCTGGGCGCGGGCATGGGCTTTTCCGCGGCGTTTTTCATGTGGCCGGAGGTCCGGGACGTCGCCCCCTCCCTGTTCCGGCGGTGACGCAGGCCGTCCCCGGGGCAAAAAAAGTGCCGCACCCTTCGGTGCAGCACTTTCTCCGCATCAATAATAACGCTTCTTGTTCTTGCGAGCGGCCTCAGACTTCTTGCGACGCTTGACGCTGGGGCTCTCATAATGCTCTCTCTTACGGACCTCGGCGATGACGCCCGCCTTGGCGCAGGAGCGCTTGAACCGCTTCAGTGCGCTGTCGATGGACTCGCCGTCCTTCACATGGATCTCAGACATCTATATTTCCCTCCCTCCGAGGTATCCGGCTCAATCCAGGATACTTTAAGGGCCATAATCTATGGCGTTAACAAAGCTATTATACGGAGGTTTTGCTCTATTGTCAAGAAATTTTTGCTGAAATCCTCCTGTTTTCCACAAAACAGCCCTTACTGGGGCTTCACGATCAGATTGACAAGACGATTCTTCACCAGAATGGTCTTGACGATCTGCATGCCTCCCCACAAAATCTTCCGATTTTGCGGGGACCCCGCATTTGACTCAAATGGGCAGGCAGAGCCCGCCCATTTCAAGGTTTTGCCTTGCGGCAAAACGCTTGTACGCGCCACTCGGCGCGAAACCTTACTGGGGCTTCACAATCAGATTGATGAGCCGGTTTTTCACCAGGATCGTCTTGACGATCTGCATACCCTCGGTGGCCTTCTGGACCTTTTCCACGGCCAGGGCGGCGTCCACCACGGCCTGCTGCTCGCTGTCCACGGGCATGGTGACGGTGCCCTTCAGCTTGCCGTTGACCTGGACGGCCATGTCCACCGTAGAAGCCACGGTCTTGCTCTCATCGTACACGGGCCACTCCGCCTGACAGCACATCTTGCCGGTCTGGGCGGCGAAGCCCAGCATCTCCCACAGCTCCTCGGTGATGTGGGGGGCGAAGGGGTTCAGCAGCAGGATCAGGTCCTTCATATCGCCGCGGGTGACGCCGTTGGCGGTCAGCTCGTTGACCATGGTCATCATGGCGGCGATGGCGGTGTTCATCTTCAGGGTGTCGATATCCTCCGTGACCTTCTTGATGGTCTTGTGGATGATGGGCTCGTTGGCGGGGGTCACGTCATAGCTGTCCTTGGCGCTCTCCGCCAGGTTCCACACCCGGTCCAGGAACCGCTTGGAGCCCTTGACGGCCTCGGTGGACCAGATGGCCGCCTGCTCAAAGTCGCCCACGAACATGATATACAGCCGCATGGTGTCCGCGCCGTACTGGGCCACGATGTCGTTGGGGTTCACCACGTTGCCCCGGGACTTGGACATCTTCTCGCCGCCCTCGCCCAGGATCATGCCGTGGCTGGTGCGCTTGGCGTAGGGCTCCTTGGTGGGCACCGCGCCGATGTCGTAGAGGAACTTGTGCCAGAACCGGCTGTACAGCAGGTGCAGGGTGGTGTGCTCCATGCCGCCGTTGTACCAGTCCACGGGAGACCAGTAATCCAGGGCCTCCTTGCTGGCCAGGGCCTTGTCGTTGTGGGGGTCCATATACCGCAGGAAGTACCAGCAGGAGCCGGCCCACTGGGGCATGGTGTCGGTCTCCCGCTTGGCAGGGCCGCCGCAGTGGGGGCAGGTGGTGTTGACCCAGTCAGTCATCTTGCTCAGGGGGCTCTCGCCGTCGTCGGTCAGCTCGTAGCTCTCCACCTCCGGCAGCAGCAGGGGCAGCTCGCTCTCATCCAGGGGCACCCAGCCGCACTTCTCGCACTTCACCAGGGGGATGGGCTCGCCCCAGTAGCGCTGGCGGGAGAACACCCAGTCCCGGAGCTTGAAGTTGGTCTTGGGATGGCCGATGCCGTGATCCGTGACCCACTTCTTCATAGCAGGGATGGCCTCCTTGACGGTCATACCGTTGAGGAAGTCGGAGTTGACCATGATGCCGGTGTCGTCCTTCAGGACGAAGGCTTCCTTGGTCACATCGCCGCCCTTGACCACCTCGATGATGGGCAGGCCGAACTTGTCGGCGAAGTCCCAGTCGCGCTGGTCGTGGCCGGGCACGCCCATGACGATGCCGGTGCCGTAGCCCATCAGGACGTAGTCGGAGACGAAGATGGGGATGTTCTTCTTGGTAATGGGGTGGACGGCCTCGATGCCCTGGAGCCGGACGCCGGTCTTCTCCTTGCTCAGCTCCGTGCGCTCCAGGTCGGACTTCCGGGCGGCGGCGTCGATATAGGCGGACACCTCGTCCCAGTTGGTCAGGCTGTCCTTCCACTTTTTCAGGTAGGGATGCTCGGGAGAGAGCACCATATAGGTCACGCCGAACAGGGTGTCGCACCGGGTGGTATAGACGGTCATATCGTCGCCGTTGGTGGCGGTGAAGGCCACCTCGGTACCCTCGCTGCGGCCGATCCAGTTGCGCTGCTGGATCTTGACGCGGTTGATATAGTCCACGTCGTCCAGATCGTCGATGAGGCGGTCGGCGTACTCGGTGATCTTCAGCATCCACTGGCTCTTCTCCTTGCGGATGACCTCGCTGCCGCAGCGCTCGCAGACGCCCTCCACGACCTCCTCATTGGCCAGGACGCACTTGCAGCTGGTGCACCAGTTGACGGGCATGGACGCCTTGTAGGCCAGGCCGTGCTTGAACAGCTGCAGGAAGATCCACTGGGTCCACTTGTAGTAGCTGGGGTCGGTGGTGTCCACCACCCGGTCCCAGTCAAAGGAGTAGCCCAGCATGTGCAGCTGCTTGGTGAAGTTGGCGATGTTGTCGTGGGTCACCTTGGCGGGGTGGATGTGGTTTTTGATGGCGTAGTTCTCCGTGGGCAGGCCGAAGGCGTCGAAGCCGATGGGGAACAGGACGTTGTAGCCCTGCATCCGCTTTTTGCGGCAGATGATGTCCATGGCGGTAAAGGGCCGGGCGTGGCCCACATGGAGGCCCTGGCCGGAGGGGTAGGGGAACTCGATCAGGCCGAAGAATTTCTCCCGGGTGGTGTCCCCGGTGACGGCGGTGAAGGGCTTCTCCTCCAGCCACTTCTGCTGCCATTTTTGCTCAATGGCGGTAAAATCGTACTTCATACATATCTCCTTCAATCAATTCAAAAAAAGCGCCCCCGACCGATCCGGTCAGGGGCGTTGAAAACGCGGTACCACCCTGTTCAGCCGTCCTATAGCGGCCCTCACGGCCTGTAACGCGGCCAGCCGTTCCGCCCTACTGTCCCTTCAGGCGGAAAACTCCGGGGCCAGTCATACACGGACTTCCCCCGCCGGCTCGCAGCGTCCGCCGGCTCTCTGAAGGCGGGAAGGTTCCGTCTTTTTCCCCATCGCAGTCTTTAACAGCGTTATTTTACGGGCCTTCCCGCCATTTGTCAAGAGCCGGCCGCGTTTTCTCCGCTTTTTTCCGGAAAGGGCTTGCGATTTTCCCCGGGCCGCATTATACTGCCCCATGTAAATAGTTCATAAAATGAACTTTTTGAAAGGAGGCCTTCCGATGGACAGCGCCCGGCCCGATCAGGAGGCCCTGCTGGAGGCGTGGATGGGCATGACGGCCGTCATCCGGGGCAACCGCCTGCTGGAGGGCCTTTCCATGAACGAAATGCTGATCTGCAACGTGCTGTACCAGCAGCGGCAGCAGGGCGGCCCGCCGGTCACCGCCACGGAGCTGTGCCGGCGCACCCGGCTGCTGAAATCCCAGATCAACCACATCCTCACCTCCATGGAAGACCGGCGGCTCATCCGGCGGGTGCGCAGCCAGGAGGACCGGCGGAGCATCCACATCCAGCTCCGGGAGGAGGCCCTCCCCCTCTATCAGCGGGAGCACCGGGCCGTGCTGGAGATCCTGGGGGCCGTCTGCGGCGCCCTGGGGGAGGACGGCGCCCGCCAGCTGACGGAGCTGCTGACCCGGGCCACCGCCGCCGCGGCACAATATCAAGCCTGAAGGAGAACACACATGTCTGTCAAGATCATCACCGACTCCGCCAGCGACATCACCCAGGCGGAGGCCAAGCAGTGGGGCATCCAGGTGCTGCCTCTGCGCACCATTTTCAACGGCCAGGAATTTCTGGACGGCGTCACCATGGACGCCCACCAGTTCTTCCAGAAGCTCATCGAATCCGACGTCCTGCCCACCACCAGCCAGCTGTCCCCCTACGAGTATGAGGAGGCCTTTCAGGCCGCCCGCGCCGCGGGGGACGAGGTGCTGTGCGTCACCCTGTCCTCCAAGCTCTCCGGCTGCTGCCAGAGCGCCCGCATCGCGGCGGACGCCGCACCCGCCGTGGTGGTGGACAGCGAGAACGTCTGCATCGGCCAGCGCATCCTGGTGGAGCTGGCGGTACGGCTCCGGAACGATGGCAGGTCCGCCCGGGAGATCGGCGAGATCCTGGAGCAGGAAAAGAAGAACATCCGGCTCATCGCCCTGCTGGACACTCTGGAATACCTGAAAAAGGGCGGCCGCATCTCCCCCGCCGTGGCTCTGGCCGGGTCTCTCCTCTCCATCAAGCCGGTGGTGGCCGTGGAACAGGGCGAGGTGGTCATCCTGGGCAAGGCCCGGGGCTCCAAAAACGGCAATAACATGCTGATGGAACTGGTGCGGAAATGCGGCGGCATCAACTTTGAAAAGCCCTATTGTCTGGCCTACAGCGGCCTCAGCGACGCGCTGCTGCAAAAGTACATCGCCGACAGCGCCGAGCTCTACGCCGGTCAGACAGAGCGTCTGCCCATCTCCACCATCGGCAGCACCATCGGCACCCATGTGGGGCCGGGAGCCATCGCCGCGGCGTTCTTCATCAATCGTTGACATAACAAACCGCCCTTCGGTTTCCCGAAGGGCGGTTTCCGTTCTTTCACGCGGCACTCACATCCCATCCGGGCACACCGTGCCGTCGGGGGCATACCAGGTGACGCCGCCCACCATGTTCTCCGCCAGCCAGGCGTCGAAAACCTCCTCCGTCACCTCCTGGCCGTCCAGCTCCCGGTAGCAGACAGACGCTCCGTCGATTTTGACTCCCAGTTCCCGCTGCTCAAAACGGCCGTTTTGGAATGCCATTTGATAGTATGTGCTGTAGCCCGCTCCGCCGGCGCCGATATAGACGCCGTTTTTCTGAAGCCCCTCAAACCACCGCACATAGAGACTGGTGCCGTAGACGGCGTCCCCCTCCCGGTGGAGGACCAGATAGTTGTAAGCCCCGTCCTGGAAGAGCAGGATCAGCTCCGCACCGCCATCGCCATCGATGTCCTGCACCGCCAGACGGTCCAGGGTCAATGTCTCCGGCACCTCTTTTCCATAGCCATCCCAGAACTTGTCCCGGACTGTTGCCATGTCGGCGTCAAAGGGCTCCCAGTCATAGTCGGGATAGCCGTCATAAGGTCCGGCTACCCAGCAAAACGTCTCCTCCCCCCGCAGGATGGGGAGATACGTCTCAAACGCAGCCCGCTCCTCTTCGGACATGGCGGCGCTCACAGCGGAGATATCCAGGTCGGGCAGCAAGTCTGTTCCCAGAACCGTCCCGTCCGGAGCATACCAGGCGGCGTTTCCCACCAGAAGCGTCTCATCGCGCCAACCGTCGAAAACCTCCTCCGTCACCTTCTGGCCGTCCAGTTCGCAGTCGAACGCGCCTTCGCCGTCATACAGTTTATGCCCCAGCTCCCGTTCCTCAAACACGCCGTCTCGAAAAGACGTCTGGTAATAGTAGGTGTAACCGACTCCGCCGGAGCTGGCGTAGACGCCGTTTTTCTGAAGCCCCTGAAACCCACGCTCGACATAGACGGCGCCCCAGACGGTCTCATCCTCCCGGCGGAGGACCAGATAGTGCCCGCCCAGGTCCCGGAAGTGCAGCACCAGCTCCGCCCCGCCGTCCCCGTCGATATCCTGGACCGCCAGACCGTACAGCGTCAGGGTTTCCGGCGGCTCCTCCAGTTCAAGGGGCCCGTAACGCGCATCACAGTACGCCGCCATGGTCACATCCAGAGGCTCCCGTTCGGGTTCCGCGCAGTCAGGCCTGACAACGCTCACCCAGCGGAAGCCCTCCTCCCCCCGCAGGATGGGGAGATACGTCTCAAACGCGGCCCGCTCCTCTTCGGACATGGCGGCGCTCACGGCGGAGATATCCAGGTCCGGCAGCGGATTCCGGGCCGCTGTGCCGTCCTCCGCCGCATCCGCGGCGGAGAGCTCCAGGACTGTGACCGCCGGGGCGGCTTCCTCCGCCGGCGGCACGGTCTCCTGTTCCGGCGTCCAAAACCGATTTGCTCCCAGCACCGCCGCCGTCAGCGCCGCCAAAACCATGACCCCAAAGATCCGCTGTTTCCCCATAAAACTCCACCCCTGTACTGTTTTGGAAACAGTATAGGGGTGGAAAAATATTATGTCTACCACGTTTCAGTTGCAAAGCGGAAACAAAAGGTTACAAGGGGGCATCTCCGCACGGCGCAGGCGGCCCCACAAAATCTTTGATTTTGCGGGGCCCCGCATTTCACTCAAATGGGCAGGCGGAGCCCGCCCATTTCAAGATTTTCGCTGCGCGAAAATGCTTGTACGCGCCACTCGGCGCGGGCGGCCCTCAGTCCGCCGTCAGAACCTCGCTGAGGTCCAGCGGCTTCCCGTCGTGCCACAGCCGCTCCAGAGAGTAGAACTCCCGGGCCTCTTCGGAGAAGATGTGAACCACCACGCAGCCGTAGTCCAGCAGGACCCAGGTGCCGTCCCGGTAGCCCTCCCGGCGCAGCGGCATTTCGTCCGCCTGCTCCTTCAGGGCCTTTTCCACTGCGCCGCTCAGGGCGTTGATCTGGGTGTTGGAGGTGCCGGTGGCAATGACGAAGTAATCCGCCAGGGTGGTCTGCTCCGTCACCTCGATGGCGCTGATCTCCTTGCCCTTCTTTTCATCCAGGGCCTTGGCCGCGATGATCGCCAGTTCTTTCGGTGTCATATGGTCATTCCTTTCTATTTTTGCTCAGGCCGCCGGCGGCGGCTCAATGATGGCAAAGCCGGGGGCCTCCGGTTCCATGGGGCTGCCGCTGTTCTCCGGCGGGGTCACGGGGTTTTCCGGAGCCGCCGTACCGCCCTCCGGCGTTGTCGGATTCTCCGGCGTAACGGTTCCGGTGTCGGACGGGTCCGTCGTCCCCTCGGAGGGCGGCACGGGATCGACGATGCCGGGATCGTTGATATCCAACCCGCCGCTGGGATCGTCAGGCGTTGCGCCGCCGTCAATGGGCTCGCCGCCCTCGTCCACAACAGGGTCCTCCACAGGCTCCTCCGGCTCCGTGGCCGTGGAGGGCTTCACCGGCGGGCTTGCCGCCTTTCTGTCCTCCACATAGCCGGTGGAGGAGCTGACGCTGCCGTCGGAGTTGACGGACATGATGTCCAGATCGCTCATGGTAAAGGTCTCCACAAAGGGGCTCAGCTCATTGTTCACCAGCTCCAGCAGCTCGCTGGCGATAGGCGTCACATAGGACTGCATATTGCCCACGCTCCGGCTCCAGCAGGAGACATTTTTATTGGGCATGGTGACGAAGTTCACATTTTCCATCTTCAGGCCGCCCAGATACGCGGATTGGGCGAACCACAGGATGTTCTGGAAGCTCATATCCGTCTCCACGCACTCCTGGAACACCTTGACGAACTGGTTGACCTTGGTGATGTTCTCCAGCTTCAAAAGCTGCTCCACCATGGCCTTCAGCAGCGCCTGCTGGGTCTTGATGCGGCCCAGGTCGCCGTCGGGATAGCCCAGCGTCACGCCGTTTTTCCGGTTGTCGTGGCGGTAGCGGAGCACCTGCATGGCGTCGCTGCCGCTGAGCAGCCGGTAGCCCTTGGTTTGATGGATGGACAGGTCCTGATAGGGGTCCTCGTAATTCATATCCCGGGGCACGTCAAAATATACGCCGCCCATGGCGTCCACGATCTTGCCCACGGCCTCCCACTCCACGATGACCTGGTAATCCGGCTCAAAGCCCACCAGCTGGGAGATCTCCTTATACAGGGCCTGGATGCCCTTCTCCCCGCCGCCGTTGTAATTATACACCGCGTTGATGCGCTTGATGTCATAGGGGATATTCACCATGGTGTCCCGGGGGATGGACATGACGGTGGCCTTCTGGTTGGTCACGTCGTAGCTGGCCAGCAGCATGGTGTCCGTATTGCCGCCGCCGCCGGTGTCCCGGCCCAGGATGAGGACCGTATAAAAGTCCTTGCTCTTGCGCTCGCCGTCGGCCCTGGGGCGGACGCCGTCGCCGTAGTCGATCCCCTCCGCGGCACCGGCGCCGTCACTGCCGGCGGTGGGCTTTTTACCCTCCAGATCCGGCCGGACGAACAGGCTCCGCCAGGCCAGAACGCCCACCAGCGCCACGGCCAGCACCACCGCCACGGCTGTCAGGAGCTTCTGCTGCCGGGTCAGGCGGCTGGGCTTTTTCGGCTTTTTTTCTTTTTTCGGTTTTTGGAGGCGGCTCCCGCCCTTTTCTTCTCTCTGGTTGTCCACGTTGTATCTCTATCCTTTCAAAGCGTCCCGCGCCTCTATGGTGGCGTGGTGCACCGGGCTTCCCATGCCCGTCATTTCCTCAATGGTCATCTCCAGGCCCAGCAGCAGGCCCTTGTCTAAATCTTCATAACACACTTTGCGGAGTTTGTCTACCCCCGGAAAATTCCGGGAGGGCTCGATATAGTCCGCCAGATAGATGATCTTTTCCAGTTTCGTCATGTTGGCGCGGCCCGTGGTGTGGTACCAGATGGCGCCGTAGATCTCGTCGTCCACGCCGAACACGTCCCGGGCGATGGCCGCGCCGGTCTTGGAATGGAGCAGCTTCAGCGCCTGCCGCTCCAATGCGTCCAGCCGGATGCCGTATTGTTTACATAACGCCAGCTGCTCCTCCATGTCCAGCTTCTTGGTGCAGTCGTGGAGCAGCGCCGCCACCCGGGCCTTTTCCACGTCCCCGCCATACCGCTCCGCCAGCCGGACGGCCTCCTGCTCCGTGCCCAGCACATGGGGGATGCGCCGGTGCTTCAGATAGCTCAGGGCCACCGGGCGCAGCTGGGAGAGGGGCAGATGCTTCAAGTCGGCGTTGGTATTGTACAGCCCCTCCCGCAGGATATAGCCGTACACCGCCGGGGCCAGCAGGCTTGCGCCCTCTCCTCTTGCCAGCTGCTCCCGCAGCTCCGTGGAGGACACGTCCACCACGCCGGGAACGGTGAGGGTGAAAATGCGGGCCTGGGGATAGGTTTTGTACAGATAGTCCCGCTGGGCGGAGAACAGCTCCTCGGTGTCCTCCTCGGTGCGGCCAAAGGCGGCGATGCCCGCCAGGGACAATATCTCCTCCGGCGCGTGCCAGGTCTGGAGGGTCAAAAACATGTCCGTCCCCATCAGCAGCCACAGCTCATCATTGGGATACCTGGCCTTCAGCTGGGCCAGGGTGTCGGAGGTAAAACTCCTCCCCTCCCGCCGCAGCTCCAGATCCAGGGTCTGGACCTTCCCGTCCAGCCCCAACTGTTCCCCGGCCAGCCGGGTCATCTCCAGCCGCTGCGCCCGGGTGGGGCTGCCCGCGGGCAGATCCTTGTGGGGCGGCAGCCCCGCCGGGATCAAAAGCAGCAGATCCAGCCCCAGCAGCTCAAACACAGCCCGGGCGGCGGCGATATGGCCCAGGTGAGGCGGGTTGAACGTCCCGCCGTAAACGCCGATCTTCATGGCAATAACCTCGCTTTTCAGATAAGAGATATAAGAGAAAAGATAAAAGTTTTGGTGTCCGGCTCCGCTGGACAAATTAAAATCATTTCGCCTGCGGCGAAATACCCCATCTCTTATCTTTTATCTCTTATCTTTTCCCTTCGTTTTCACCAGCTGGATGCGCTTTTCCCTGGGCTTGCTGTGGCTCTCCCGGTACAGCACGAACTTCGTGCCGATGACCTGCACCACCTCGCTGCGGGTGGCCTTCGCCAGCTCCTCCGCCGCGAGGCGGGCATCATACTCGATATTATTGTCTAAAACCCGGCCCTTGATCAGCTCCCGGGCCTCCAGCGCGTCATCGGCCTGCTTGATGAGGTTTTCCCCGATGCCATCCTTGCCAATTTGAATGATAGTGTCAATGCTGTTGGCCAGCCCTCGCAGCTGGGCCCGCTGTTTGCTTGTCAGTTCCATGGTGTTCCTTTCACAGGACGTTTTCCGCCCAGTATTTTTTTACTTTTTCCAGCCCGTCCGCTGCTACCCATTCCTCTGAGAAGCCGCAGGTACAGCAGACATACCGATCAACGCCGACAGATCGGAAGCCGACATGTATCAAGTTCAGAGCGCTGTCCATCGTTGCCCTGCCGCCTGGCACCAGCACAAGATCCGCACCGCCGCATTTGGGACATTTTCCTGTGTTTTTCACAGCGCATCCCCTTCTTCTTTTAAAAGTATAAGACGTTTATTAATTTAAATAAGTTGCAAGCTTTTCCGCAAAAATTGCCAGGGCTTTTCCCCGGTGGGAAATTTCGTTTTTCTCCTCGTCCGTCAGCTGGGCGAAGGTTTTGGCCTTCTCCGGCACGAAGAACACCGGGTCGTAGCCGAAGCCGCCCTCCCCCATGGGGGCGAAGGCGATGGTGCCGTCGCAGCGGCCCTCGGCGGTCAGGGTCTTCCCGGTCGGAAACACGCAGGCAATGGCGCTGGCAAAGTGGGCGGCCCGGGTGGGCTGGCCCCGCAGATTGTTCAGCAGCAGCATATAGCGCCCCTTGTCGTCCAGGCCCTCGCCGCCATAGCGGGCGGAGTAGACCCCGGGGCCGCCGTTCAGCGCGTCCACACAGAGACCGGAATCATCGGCGATGGCGGGCAGGTTCGCCGCCTTGCAGATGGCCTTGGCCTTCAGCATGGCGTTTTCCGCAAACGTCGTGCCGGTCTCCTCCACATCCACGGTGATGCCCAGCTCCTTGGGGCTGACCACCTCCACGCCGAATTGGGACAGGATGTCCGCCATCTCTTTCAGCTTGCCCGGATTGTGGGTGGCAAGCACAAATTTCTCAGCCATCAGAATTTCCCTCCCAGCACTTCCTTCTGCATGGCCAGCAGCTCCCGGTTACCCTTGGCGCACAGGCGCACCAGCTCCTGCTGCTCTGTCAGGGTGAAGGCCCGCCCTTCGCCGGTGCCCTGGAGCTCGATGATCTCTCCCAGCTCGTTCATAATGCAGTTCAGGTCCACCTGGGCATGGCTGTCCTCGCTGTACTGCAGATCCAGCAGGGCGGTGTCCTCCACGATGCCGGCGGAGACGCCGGTGACATAGTGGCGGATGGGGCTGGCGGCCAGGTCTCCCCGCTCCACCAGCTTCCGGCAGGCCAGGGCCAAGGCGATGAAGCCTCCGGTGACGGAGGCGGTGCGGGTGCCGCCATCTCCCTGGAGCACGTCACAGTCGATGGTGATGGTGTGCTCCCCCAGCTTGCTCATGTCCACGGCGGCCCGGAGGGAGCGGCCCACCAGCCGCTGGATCTCCGCGCTGCGGGGGCTGAGCTTCAGCTTGGCCACGTCCCGGCGGCTCCGCTCCCGGTTGGCCCGGGGCAGCATGGAGTACTCGGCGGTGACCCAGCCCTGGCCCTCCGCCACATGGGGCGGGGTGCGGTCCTCCACACTGGCGCAGCAGAGGACCTTGGTGTCGCCGCACTCGATGAGGCAGCTGCCCTCCG
>ENA-UOJC01001155-UOJC01001155.1-human-gut-metagenome-genome-assembly--contig:-C104-NODE-1155-length-38506-cov-12.544121_pt1 | contig 38506 bp, 43 predicted proteins | sample MGYA00242339_ERZ723886 | MGnify/ENA metagenome assembly ERZ723886 | reverse complement strand
TTGTCTCTTCCGTGTTTGTCAAAGGGGCAAAATCGGCATTAACCGACAGCCCCTTATTTTTTGAAGATTATAAAATGACTGTGTTATCTTAGTGAGCAGGAGAACGTTTCAAAGTCTGTGTAAAGTAGAAAAATTGATATAAGATATGCTATTAGTTCTTAAAGGGCAAAGCCGTTTTTTCGGGCTTTGCTCTTTGCTTGTATTATAACGCTGGTTTTGGGCATGTCAAGCAGGGCTGCCTGCTAACAGCCTGTTCTAGTTTATAATCAGGATAAGCGTTCTTCAAAATAGATTTCCAACTGGGAATGAATCTGGCTCCAGTCCTGGCGATGTTCTGTCTATTTTTTCGTGATGTCCATCGTTGCCAAATACAGTATTTTCAGCAGACTATCATCTGACGGAAAACCAGTTTTAGATTTTGTAACCTTGCGGAGCTGACGATTGAATCCTTCAATAGTATTCGTGGTATAGATCAGCTTACGAACCGCCTTAGGATATTTAAAATAGGTGGAAAAATTCGACTAGTTATCCTTTCAGGACTTAGCGATTTTTGAGTATTTTCTACTCCATTCCTGTCAATCCATCTACGCACGCAATCAGGACATCCTAAACTCCACGATTCTTTAAACCATTGAGGATTGATAACTAAAACTTTGCACTTTCATTTTGACCTATGTACATTCCAAGAACATCTTTGTGACCGTCCACATCAATGCCGATCGCGATATATACGGCTCTTTTTACAATTCGTCCTTCATGTCTTACGTGATAATGAATAGCATCCATGAAAACTACCGCATAAATTTCTTCCAGAGGTCGTTCCTGCCATTCTTTTACGATCGGCAGGATTTTGTCAGTGATGCGGCTGATTGTACTGTCGGTAATATCAATGTCATAAAGCTCTCGTATATGACTTTCAATGTCACCGGTAGTCCTCCCCTTGGCATACATCGAGATGATTTTTTCTTCCATATCCTGGGTTACTGTATTCTGATATTTCTTTATGATCTGTGGTTCAAATTTACCTTTACGGTCTCTTGGGATGTCAAGTTCCATATCGCCATAGCTGGTTTGCATTGTTTTCTGAGAATGACCATTTCGGCTGTTGTCAGTCTCTTTGTTACGATAATCATACTTAGAATATCCGAGTTCCTGATCAAGTTCTTCGTCTAAGGCTCCTTCCAAGATGACAGATATCATATCTCTCATGATGGAATTCATGTCAGTGCCATCTTTGATTTTCACGTTATTTTCTTTTATGTAGGAACTCATCAGTTCCCGAAGTGCTGCTTTCTGTGGCGTATCTTTTTTTCGTTCCATAAATAAAACCTCCAAACTGAATAATTTTATCTTACATCAGTTTGAAGGCTTACATAAACTTTGGGATATTACCATTATCTTCTATTATTCGTTCTTTTTGATGCCGACCGTAATCATAGTAACATAATCGTCACGGCTTTGCAGGGACATTTCGTTTAAACCCTCCTCATAGGAATATCCAACCAGCTCTATTTGATTTTTATCCGCAAAGGCGATTATATTATGGTAAACCATTTCAAGTTTGTTCCAGCCGCCTACACAAAAGACTCGCAAATAAGTTCCAGCAGGACGCACAGTATCGTAAATTTCTGTATCCTCTCTACCGTAAGCAAAAAAGCAGTCGTAATCGGCATAGTTTCCGGCTGAGATTTTCTCAACTGAAATTCGGCTCCCGAAATTATCATAAAGACCCAAGATGGATTTTAACCGCAAAGAAAAATCTCCCGCAACCGCAAAGTCGTCATCGTCATAAGCGCCTGCAATTGGGTCACTGAGCAAAATACGCTGTTCAGGAAGTGTAACTATTTCTATCTCCCCCTCCTTAACCGTAAGGCTCAGGGATAATTTGTTTGATTTTTGTTCTAAAAAAGTTTTGGTATGCAAGAGTTCCTGAATGGATTTATCGATTAATTGTTTCTTCTCGGTAACCAGCTCAGCAAAGGAAGCCCCGGAGGGCCTTTGCTGATAACGAATAATTTCTTCGATTGACAGACCGATTTTTCTCAGTATCAGAATCAACTCCAGCTGTACTGTCTGAAAACAGGTGTAGTAGCGGTAGCCGTTTTCCCCCTTGAATTCGGGAGAAAACAACCCGATTTCGTCGTAATAGTGTAGCGTGCGCTTGTTGATACCGTTTAGTTTTGCAAATTGTCCCGTGGTATATAAATATTTCTTATTTTTCATCTTAAAGCCTCTTGACATTACAGTTACTGTATAGATTATCATACTATATAGCGAATAAAATTGCAAGCATGGAGTGTGAATATGGATATTTTAAATGCGAATCAAAAACCATGGAAGGAAATTAAAGAGCTTTACATGGAAGCTTTTCCAAAAGCGGAGCGAAAACCCTTTTTCACGGTTCAGCGTTCTGTAAAAAGAGGAAAGGTAGTGCTGTTGACAGCAATGGAGAATGAAGTTTTACAGGGCTTTGTGATGGTGATCCCCTACAAAAATATGGTGATGGTGGATTATCTGGCCGTTTCTTCAAAAATCCGCAGCCGTGGAACCGGCAGTAAAATTATGCAGGAGGTATGCCGCTACTTTCCCAGCAAAAAAATCGTTTTGCTGATCGAACAGCTGGATGATGCTGCTGAAAATAAAGAGCAGCGGATCGCCCGAAGAAAGTTTTATTTCAAAAACGGCTTCACATCATCGGATATTTATGTCACCGGGCGCAGCGGAAATATGGAGATTTTAAACTTCGGCGGTGCAGTATCGCCGAAGGAATATATGGATTTGCAGCAGTATGCTTTAGGGAAGCTGATGTTCCGACTGTCCGGCATCAAGCTGGCCGTCTAAGAAAGGAGTATTTTATGAGAGCCATTTTTTCAAGAGTGAAATTAAAAGGAAAACAAATTTTTCTGCTTTCCGTATTGGTTTTGTTTGCAGCGGTTGCAGAAATGATGCTGCCCTCGCTGCTCGCCCAAATGATCAACAGCGGGGTGGCCGATTCATCACGCAGCACCATTTTAATCCTTGCCGCCGTCATGGCGGGCGTTACGGTGCTGGCATGCGTTGTCAATTTTTTATCGGTGAAAATCGCTTCCCGCATTTCCACGGATTTTTCAGCAACGCTTCGCGGCCAGATTTTTGAAAAGGTGCAGAGCTTTTCAGCCGCTGAACTGGATAAGTTTGGTACAGCCAGCTTAGTTACACGAAGCACATCGGATATTACAAATGTCCAAAATTTTCTTACTATGCTTTTGCGGATCGGCATTCTTGCGCCCATGATGGCGATAGCGGGCTTGATTTTCTCCGCCGCTACCGGCGGTGAGGTCAGCTCCGTCCTAACGGTTGCGATTCCGGTATTATTGGTAAGCTGCGGCCTTGTCCTTCTGTTCGCCTCCCGTTATTCCGTAAAGCTCCGGCAAAAGCTGGACCGGCTCAATCAGCTTTTCTTGGAATCGCTGGAAGGGGTTCGAGTCATCCGCGCTTTCAATAAGCAACAGGCTGAAAGCCGCCGTTTCGGCGAGGCAAACACCGACTATGCTGCAACAGCCATGCTTTCCGGCCGAATTACTAGCCTTTTGCTGCCGGTCATCAATGTGATTTTCGGCGTGACCACAGCGGCGGTTTTGGGGCTTGGCGCTCATTATGTCGAAACAGGCGCCATGGAGGTCGGCTCTCTGGTAGCGAACAGTCAGTATATCAGTATGGTGCTGATGTCGGTCATGATGCTGGCCCTTGTGATCATGATGTTCCCCACGGCGTATGCCTGCGCGGGGCGCATTGCAGAAGTGTTACAAGCAGAAACAAGTATCCGGGATGGCTCGTTTTCATTGCAGGAGCGTCCTCTTCGTTCTACAGTAGAATTTCGTCATGTGACCTTTGCCTACCCCGGAGCACAGGAGCCGATTTTAAAAGACATCAGCTTTGAAGCGCATCCCGGAGAAATCACCGCCATTATCGGTGGAACGGGGCGGGGTAAATCCAGTATCCTGAAACTGATTCCACGCTTGTACGACCCTCTGTTCGGGGAAGTCCTGATTGATGGTGTGAACGCAAAAGAATATGCAGTGGATGACCTTCGTTCTTTGATTGGCTATGTCCCGCAAAAAAACATTTTATTTTCCGGCGATATTGCCTCCAACCTCAATTTTGGGAAAGAGGATGGTACACAGCAGGATTGGCAGGCGGCGGCAAAAATTGCGTGTGCTGAGGAATTTATCCTGAAAAAGGAGAATGGGTATCATGACAGGATCGCCCAGGGAGGAACAAATCTTTCCGGAGGGCAGCGTCAGCGTATGGCAATTGCAAGAGCAATTATGAAACAGCCCGAAATCTATGTGTTTGACGACAGCTTTTCCGCTTTGGATATGAAAACCGACCAAACACTCCGCAAAAATTTAAAAGCGACCATGGGGAATGCAACCATTATTATGGTAGCACAGCGGGTGAGTACGATTTTAGACGCCGACCGCATTCTGGTCGTTGACGATGGAATGATCGTCGGGCAGGGAACGCATCAGGAGCTTTTGAAAAACTGCCCGCTCTATCGTGAAATTGCAGAAATACAGTTGGGAAAGGAGGCTATCTGATATGAAAAATCATACTTTCAAACGGCTGTTAGGGTATCTGAAATCCCATAGGATACGGTTGTTTTTCGTCTTGATGTTTGCTTCTGTTAGCACCATTTTTACGGTGATGGCTCCGTTCGTGATCGGCAAGGTCACAACTACCTTATTCGATAGCATCCGAGATGGCGTGTTTTACTGGAAAACCATTCTTTGGTTGCTTGCGGCGTTGGTGTGCCTGTACCTAGTATCGCAGTTCTTTTCATTTTTACAAGGCTTCCATATGGCAAAGATCACTGCCAACGTCATGCGTAAAATTAGAAGTGACATCGATGGGAAAATGCACCGATTGAAATTGAATTACTACGACACACATACCCACGGCGACATTCTCAGCGTAATCACCAACGATGTCGATACTATCAATAATACCGTCAGCCAGAATCTTACTTCCATTGTTACGCAGGTGATTACCGCAATCGGTATCCTTTTGATGATGCTGGCAATCAGCCCGAAACTGACTATCATTCCGATCATCATGGTGCCGCTGTCGCTGCTCAGTGCAGCGGGCGTTATGAAGTCTGGAGGCAGATATTATGAAAAACAACAGGAGCTGTTGGGGCAGCTCAACGGATATATTGAAGAAATGTACAATGGCCTGCAGGTCGTCCAGTCCTTTAGCTATCAGGGCAGAGCAAAGCAGTGTTTTTCTACTTTAAATGAGGAATTGAAAAACAGTTCCTACAAAGCGGAAACAACCGCAGGAGCTGTCAGCCCGATTACCACCCTAGTCAATGATATGGGTTATGTGATTTGTGCTCTAATCGGCTGTCTGGGTGTCATTAGCAGCCTTATCACGGTAGGAAATGTACAGGCTATGCTGGAGTACACCCGCCGGTTTGCCGAACCGTTTTCCTCGTTGGCAGGTATGGCAGGCAGCTTTGGCGCAGCCAAAGCTGCAGGAGATCGTATTTTTGCTTTGCTGGACGCAGAGGAAGAGTTGCCGGACACAGAACATGGTATCATTCCAAAAGACCGTTCCGGCAGCGTAACGTTCCAAAATGTTCGATTCGGGTATACACCTGACCGCATGTTGATGAACGGTGTAAATTTGACAGTCAAACCTGGCCAGAAGGTTGCGATTGTAGGACCGACCGGCGCGGGCAAAACCACCCTGATTAACCTGTTGATGCGTTTTTATGAGATTAACGGCGGCACTATCACGGTGGACGGCGTCAATATACAGAATATGCCCAGAGAAGAACTGCGGAACCGCTTCGGCATGGTGCTGCAAGACACATGGCTTTTTGAGGGAACGATTGCCGACAACCTGGGATACGCGGAAGAAGGTATGGATAAAAATAAAATTGTCACTGCGGCAAAGTCGGCCTGTGCGCATAATTTCATCAAAACGCTGCCCGACGGATATGATATGAAACTTTCCAAAGGGGCAGAAAACATTTCACAAGGAGAGCGCCAGCTTCTCACTATCGCTCGTGCTATCGCCTCCGATCCGGAAATTATGATTCTGGATGAAGCAACAAGTAATGTGGATACTCATACAGAGGTTTTAATCCAGCGCGCCATGGCGCAGCTTATGAAAGGGCGCACCAGCTTTGTCATTGCCCATCGACTTTCTACCATTCGTGATGCTGATATGATTTTGTATATGGAGGATGGTGGTATAAAGGAAGTCGGAAATCACGATGAACTGATGGCAAGGGACGGGAAATATGCGGCCCTTTATAACAGTCAATTTGCATAATCATGATTTGCTCTTTTTTCAGAATTGCTATACCCAAACGCTTTCTCCCAGCGGAAACAAGAGAAAGACAAAATATTTTTTCAAAAACACCCGGCTAAAGCAGGGGGGAAACCTGGAATTAGTGAAAGGGTAAAAATTCGGGGCTGTCAAATAGTCTCTCCCATCCCTAATAGATGAAGGGGCTCCTTTCGTGTTCTTTGAAAATTGAATGACTGTCCGAATGCGATATGACTGTGCGATAACAAGAGCACGGCAATGCCGCCAGACAGGGGTAGGGATAGAAAAATGACATTCGGATAAAACGACAGAACAAAAACACATTTGATTCCAACTATAGAAGTTTAAGTAAAGGAGGCGCTAGATATGGTTATCTCAGGGGCTGGTAAAGCCAGCCCTTCTTGACATGTCCGGAAACTGCATTATAGTACAAGCAAGGGCAGAACCTCAAAAAATTGGCCCTGCCCAAAGTAACCAATGACATATCTTATATCAGTTTTTGTGTTTTACGGAATATTTTGCCTTTTGTCTTTTCTTTTATGTTTTTTTTCACCCTTAAAACTGTCATATTCAATACCGTTTTCTGATTGCTTGGACAGATTGTTGACCAGTTCCCGGACTTCTCGCATAGACATATTACGAATCTCATCAATTCCTATGGAGTATTCATATCTTTGTAAAAAGAGATAAGCCTGATATCGAGGATAGGAAAGTCCCAGGCTACGAGCTTTAGCGGCTTCTTCCGCTTTGGCGTAATAGTAATATACTGTTGAACATTGATTGGTACAAGATTGTACATTTGACAAAATTCTCTCTGACCGATTGCTATCGCCTCCTACAACAGTGATGGTCATAATTTCGTCCTGGAGTAGCAGCCCTGAAATTGTTTCGCTGTCCATGATTTGGTCAATAGCTTCTGTATACGGCATGAATTTGATATCCAAATCGTCCAACAACCTGTCTCCGTCATCATTAGCCCCTTCAACGGAAATAATGCGGTCAAATTGGTTAATTTCCAACAAGATAGACGGATTGATATCCACACTGATTTCAGCTATCGGGGTAAAATACATTTGATACCCCCCGATGAGCAGCACTACCATACAAGCAATCGCAGCGGCAATGGACTTATATGACATCAAGCCAGTTCTTTTTTGCCTCGACATACTTTTCAGAACATATTCCTCTGTTTTATTTTTCAAGTCAGGTGTTGCTTTTATTTGGTCAAAAGCATTTTTGATTTTATGTTCCATATCCATCACCTCCCAGCATCTTCCGAAGTAATTGTTTGGAGCGAGTCAGCAGTGTGTATACTGTATTGACGTTTTTACCCAGAATGTGGCTGATTTCTGGTGCTGTATATCCTTCGTAATAGTGAAGATATACCACATCTTTATATTTTGAGGGTAAGGACAATACCGCCTCCAGAACTTCCTTGTATTCTTCTTCTATTGAAGCAGGTTGATTCAATAGATTTTCCAAAGAAGTAACATGACTGCGAAAAAAGCTTTTTATTAAATCTTTGCAGGCATTTACAGAAACACGGATCAACCACGCTTTTTCGTGTTCTGGACTTTCAAAGGCAACAGAACTAAGGGCATATTTTAAAAAGACCGTTTGAAATATGTCCTCGGTGTCTGCATGATTCTTCAAATGCAACATACAGATTCTGCGAACAGTATCCGAATGCTGTGCAATAGCTCTTGTTACCTCTTGTTCGTTTCGCAAAGATTTACCTCCTGTTACCGATTACGTCCTCTGTAGCATTTTCTTCCTTCACCGGATGCTCGATTGTCGCAAACACCATCTCCATTGGTATCTGTAAAGTTGACAGCCTGACATTTGTTTTGCTTGTGGCCTACGCCTCTATTGCCGAATGCCTGATTGTCACACACACCATCATTATCTGCATCCATAAAGTAGCTACCCCGAGTTGCTTCATCTGCAAATGCGATAGTTGGGGTGATTGCTACCACCATTGTCAGTACCATTACGCCGGTCAAAAGACTTCTTACATTTTTCTTCATAGTTAGATCTCCTTATTCAATAATAGATTTATACCAGGTCTATCATGCCTGATATAGATTATACGATTCTCATCACAAAATCCATTCATTATTTGAAAATTATTTTAGTTTGCAAATTCACATATAATAACAAGTACATTATATTTTATTTACGGAGGAATATCAAAATATATCCTGAGAACATTTCTGTCTTTGAAATTTTGCATTTTTGCAAAAATCCAGGGTGTTTTTTGGGTTATCATACTTTTTCTCGGTATATTTAGGCAGACGGGCTAACCATGAGAAAAGTTGCAGACATTTTCGCCTTGGTCAGCTGAGGGCACCGTAGTGACCGCCCCCTCGGAAGAGCCTACGGCACTTGGCAGCCAGTATGCTGCGTTTGATTGATAAAGTCATCGACTGGACTTTTATCTATAATCTTGTAGAAGAAAGATACTGTCCCGATAATGGAGGGCCCAGCATGGATCCTGTTATGCCGATCAAGATTCCTCTTATCCAATACCTTTATGGAATTAAAAGTAGGAGACGGACCATTAAAGAGATTGAAGTAAACGTTGCTTACAGATGCTTTCTTGGATTAGATATGATGGAATCGGTGCTGCATTTCCCAACTTTTGGGAAAAACTATATACGCCGTTTTAAGGACACCGATGAGATCTTTGTGGATTCTACCCATGTGAAAGCATGTACAAACAGCAAAAAAATGAGAAAAAGAGTTGCACATGAACAGGCACTCTGGTATGAAGAGAAGCTACAGAAGGAAATATCCAGGGATCGTGAGGCACACGGAAAAAACCTTTAAAGGAAAAGCCAGAAATGATCCCCTATCTGGAAGCGGGAGCCATGATTATACAAAAAAGAAGAAGTTTCAAAAGGGATTAAAACGCACAAATGCAGTACCAGTGATCAGGAAAGCGGCTGGTTCCGTAAAGGCAAGCATAAACATGTTTTTTCCTATGTAGTAGAAACTGCTTGTGATAAACATGGATGAATTCTGGGATACAGCATTCATCCGGAGAATGAGCATGACAGTCGGACATTCAAAACGCTTTATGACAAGATAAAGATCTATTCAGTGGCTATGATCATAGTAGGTGCCGGTTACCGTACACCAGCAATCGCCCATGAAGCACATATCATATATGTAAATTCTCAGATAAAAGATGAAACAGAGCTTGGTAAACTGATGCATGATTTTTCCTGCACGGATGCGAAAAGGGTGGAGGCTATGTGTAGAGCCATGGAGGATATGAGAAAAGAAGTCACTGCTGAACAGAATATACTTACTCTGCAAGAAACACTTCGTAATTTGATGAAAAATCTAGGCTTGACGGGAGAACAGGCATTTTCTACATTCGGATAGCTTATTTTCGGTTCGATTTACGTGGTATTAGTGGGAATTTATCTTGGTGACTGTGTAACGACGGCGATTGTCTGGAATATAGGCGCAAAGCCGGACGCAAAGAGAGTCGGTATTGTCAATATTTTATATAACCTGGAAAAGTCGGCAGCGGTTTTAATTGTTGTAACCATTAATTCCGTGGTATTGCGAATACAATTTTTAACCTGCTATGTGCCGTTGCATTATTCACGGCATTAAAGATTTTCGAGAATCTTAGCTACAGAATCGTGAAAGATGAGTCGGTTGCCGCCGGAAAATATGACGAGATGCTGGATGCGCTGCATTCCGGTCGGGATGAAGTATTTAACCGTGAATACCAGGAAGCTCACGACCGCTATTTTGGACTTTTAAAAGAATAGAAATGAAAATCCCCGGGAGTTCTCAATAGGAATTCAATCCATATGAGTATCCCCGGGGTTTTGTTTATTCTGTTTCTAAAGCAATGTAATCTTCCGGTACTTTGATTCCAAGCTGTTCACAGACTTCAGCATTATATTTTTTAGTAAAACTGGTAGCGTATTGAACCGGCATGGTCGAAATATCTTTTCCGTCAATGAGAATTTGAGCGGCCATTTCACCTGTGGCATATCCGAGATCATAGTAATCTACAGTTAATGTTGCAACACCGCAGATACGGCAAGTGCTTTCTTCGCCTGCGATGACAGGAATGTTTTCAGCAAGACAGATATTTGCAATTAGGCCAGCGCAGGAAGCGATCGTATTATCTGTCGGAATATAGATAACATCACATTTGGCAGCGGCATTTTCTGCCGCATAAGAAAGGTCATTGGAATCTGCAAATAAATAGGATTCACAAGAGTATCCCATATCGGTCAGTTCCTTTTGTAAAGCTTCTACCTGATATTGGGAATTTGCTTCAGATGAACAATAAAGCATTCCAATCGTTTCTGCATCCGGAAACAGCTCCTGAATCATGGCGGCTTGCTCGGATGGCGGAACCAAATCGGAAGTGCCGGATATATTTCCGCCGACAGTTCCATCAAACTTGTCCAACTGGAGTGCGGTACTATAATCTGTAACGGACGTTCCGAGAATAGGGATTTCTGATGTGGCGGCTGTGGTAATCTGCAGGGAAGTGGTGGAGTTTGCAAGAATCAGATCAACACCATTGTATATAAATTCATCAATGACTGTCGTACATGTGGTGCGGTCACCATTTGCATTGCGTTCATCAAAAGTAACATTGTCCCCCAGTTTGTCGGTGAGGGCATCCTTGAACCCTTGTGCTGCGGCATCCAAAGATTCGTGCTGAGTGAATTGAAAGATTCCGATTGTAAAAGATGGATTTTCTTTTTTACATGCGGTTGTCCCTATAATAATACATATAATCACTATAAAGGTAACCAGAAAAGTAAGTGAACGTTTTTTCATATGAATTCCCCTTCCCTTGTTTATGTAGGTATAGTATTCTATTTTTATTATATGGTTTTAGGGGAAATTTGTAAAATTAATAATAGTAATAATAATAATCTAAATATTCGATAGATGTAGAAAAAAGAAAGCCGAAGCTGGTAGACTTCGGCTTTTTAAGAGGGGAATGTTATTGTTATTGTTTGTTCGGTATGTTTATATAATAAATGAAAACTGTGACCAAAATGTGTTTGCTTTCTAAAACCATTATAAACTTGGTTAGGAAAAAATAAAAATAATCGAAATTATTTTCGGAGGATAAAAAATGGATTTTGTGGATATTATGATTTTCCAAACAAAGGTTTTGGGGACAAAAAAAGAAAATCTGAAACAGATGGCGGAGTGTATGGAAAAGGCAGATTTGAGACATGTGGATTTGGTGACTTTTTCGGAAATGTTTTGTTGTCCTTATGAAACGTCTTGCTTTCCGGCCTATGCTGAAGAGGAGGGAGGCCCATCCTGGCAGTGGTTCAGTGCTTTGGCAAAAAAGCACGGTGTATATTTATCCGCCGGAACTATACCGGAGCTTGGAGAAGATGGCCGGATTTACAATACGGCCTATGTCTTTGACAGGCAAGGACGGCAGATTGCAAAGCACAGGAAAATTCATCTTTTTGATATAGATGTAAAGGGCGGCCAGTATTTCAGAGAATCGGAAACTTTATCTTCGGGAAAAGAAGCGACCGTATTTGACACGGAATTTGGCAGAGTTGGACTGTGTATATGTTACGATTTTCGATTTCCGGAGCTGGCCCGACAGATGGTGAACCGTGGGGCGCAGATTTTTATTATTCCGGCGGCCTTTAATATGACGACAGGGCCGGCCCATTGGGAACTTATGCATCGGTCACGGGCTGTCGATAATCAGGTCTATGTTGTCGGCACGGCGCCAGCCAGGGATATGGATGCTTCCTATCATTCCTGGGGTCACAGTCTGGTGGTGAATCCATGGGGCGAAGTTCTTTGCGAAATGGATGAAAGAGAAGGAAGCCTGCGGTGTACTCTGAATTTAGAGCAGGTGAAAACTGTCCGCAAACAGCTTCCTTTATTGAAACATCGAAGAGGCGATATATATCCGGTGGAATTTTAGAGTCGAAAGTCTTTAAAATTTTGATCGGGATGTTCTTATTTGAACAGCCATGCAAATAAAAAAGCTGATGAGGAGAAAAATGTATAAACTGATGCCTCGGCTTAAGAGCATGGCCGTTTTTATATTTTCTGTGTTAAATATATCTTTAAAGGCGAAAAGAAACCCGCCCTCTGCGGCGCCGATGGCTCCGGGGGTCGGTACGGCCGAGGCAGAGACCGTAAGAATCGACTGGCAGGTAATCAGTTCGCCTGGAGAAAAAGTATTGTATCCTAAAGCACGATAAATACAGTAGGGTACAGAGGAAAGAGAAAGCATTTGCAGAAGGGAAGTCAGCAGAACACGAATAAAAAGTATCGGCTTTTGTCGGATAATTACTGCACTTTTGTGATATTGTCGGATTTCATTCTGTGTACGCTGCCAGTTCTCCTTCGGATGTTTTACCAGATGGAGCCGTGTTCCGATCCGGAGAATTGCGTGAAGGATGTGCAGAACAAGTTTTTCCGAAGTCAGAAACAAAGCCATCAGTACGGCGGCGCCGCCGTTTATGAGCAGACCGAAGGGTAAAAGATATCTTAAATGGCCGGCTGTCTGCAGCGCCAGATTCGGATGAAACAGAGACATGATCCCTGACAGTAGCAGCATAGCCATTTGGTAAACAAAAACAATATATAAAATCATTACCGACGAATCGGCCAGAGAGATATGGTCTTTTTTCATATAATACATCTGGACCGGCTGGCCGCCGCTGGCGGATGGGGTAATCGAACTGAAATAAAAGCCTATAAAGGCATATTGTTCGCATTTGGACAGGGCCAGAGGCCATCCGAGACCGCGGGAAATCTGATACATATTTAAGGCTTCGCAGCTCACAAAAACAAACATACAGCCAAGGCCCGCCAGAAGCCAGAAAATGTTGGCTGATTTTAAAGCAGTTATTAAATTTTCCATATCATTTCCGCTTAGGATGACGGTAAATGTAATAATTGCCAGCACAAGCATTAGAAATATATTACGGCCATAAGAGGCCTTTTTTTCGCTGTTGAATGACATGGGATTCGACTCCTTTAATATATTCATCCATGGTAAGGAATTTATAACCCTGTGCTTTTAGCCAGGGAATGGTATGAATCAGTGCGTCGATGGTCCGGAGAGGAGCGCCCTTTGCGCCGCCCGTATCTTCTCCGGCATCATGAAGGCAGATGACAGCACCGTCAAAGACCCGGTTTTTCAGTTTGTCACTGATGATGCCGGAAGTTGTTCTGGATTCCCAGTCTTCGGCCATCACATCCCAGAGGACTTTTTGCATTTGATACTTTTTAATATACCTGCTTAAAAAAGGAGTGGATATGCCCCAGGGCGGCCGGAAAAATCGCAGCGCATCTCCGGTCAGTTCTCTGTGCAGGCGGCAAAGGATTTTTTCATTAGTTTCATATGTTGTTTATATTGGTTGATCAGAGCTGTGTTTTGAATAAGCTCTGCAATACGTTCCGCATCTCTCGGATCATTTTCAAGAAAGAGCGTTTTTCCTATTTTGTGTTTCGTAATAAATTTGGCATTATATTTTTCCTGGTGCATGGTTGGGTTCAAAGCGAGAATCGGGATTTCCGAAAAAATAGCCTCGAAGGTCGTTATACCACCGGGTTTTGTGATAATTAAATCAGAACGGAGAAAATAGTTCTCTATATCCCGGACATAACCAAGTACCTCTATATTTTCAAATCGATGATAAAGCTGATGGAACAACTTTTCATTTTTTCCTGTAATCAAAGTTATTTTTGCAGGAACCAAGTCATTTAATTGACGGTAAAAATCTAACCTCTTTGGAAGGAGGCCGAGACCGCCGCCCATCAGCAGGATTTTTGGCCGGAGATTTCCGGACAATCTTTCGGCCGCCGGATTTTCATCCGCATTTTTCGGCGGGGTTTGCGTGTAAAAACTTCTTCGGACCGGAATTCCGGTGATGTAAATTTGACTTTCGGGAATTCCTTTTTTGATGAATGACTGGCGGACTTCTTTCGAGCCGACGGCATAAGCGTTTGTATGGTTATTTATCCATTCGAAATGTCCTGTGATATCTGTCACACAGGTGATTAACGGAATCGAGGAGCCGCTTAAAGCCTTATAATAAGATACAGCTTTGGAAGCGTAGGCCAGGACAGAAATAATTAAATCCGGCTGTTTCTCTCGAATCAATTGATTCATTCGAATATAGCAGGCCAAATCCGGTTTTTGAGTAACCGGCCGGTTTTCTGATGATTTATAATGGAGGTTATAAAAGACAGCGCTGTGCCGGATTAATGCGGAATAGCTGCCGTAAATATATTTGGCGCAGTGGGGTGTCAGATATGAGATCCAGTCAATAATTTCTATATCCAATTCTCTGGCGGAGCGCATTTGTTCCGGAAGCTCCTGACAGAGCGTAAGCTCCTCTTTAATGGCTTCGGCAGCCTTTATATGACCCATGCCGAATTTGCCAGTCAGAATAATAATTTTCATAGTCATCTCCCCTTTACATACCACCATTATATTGAATAGATATGAGGATTCACCGACAGTATTCTTACATTTTTCTTATAAGAAAATGTAAGAAAAATGAAAAAAGCTTCAATATTCTTAATTCCTTAATATTGAAGCAGTTAAAAGATATTTTACATTTGTTTTCGGACAACGGCGTATTCGTTATCATTTCGGTAATAAGGACAATTATAGCGGTCATCTGAAATCAGATGAGCATATTCATCTTCGTCCATGTCCATATCACACATATAGGCCTCATAATCCTCATCATAAGAATAATAGAGGCAGGTGTCACAGCTTGTCTGTGGTTGTTTTTTGTGCATTAGACATCCCTCCGGAATCTATTTTAGCAAATTTTATTTCCATTGGCAATGAGTTTAAAATTCAGGCCGAGAAGTTCGGCGGCCCGTTTGCACATAAGCATGCGCTGCATAAAGATTTCAAAATAATCCATAATAGAACAGATGTTTTCATCCAATTCGATTCGGAGTTGAGCTGTCTTTTTTTCTGTATTAATGATTAATCGGGATGATATGGCCGCATAGTTGACCCGGTCATGTTTATCAAAATTGGCTTTAATTTTGTTGCGGACCCGGTTGCGGCGCACATCCGTTTTGTCTGCGAGGATCAGGGCAGCAGACACAGGATCTACGGCAGTTCCGGTGCCTTCATCATGTTGGCCGATAGCACTGACGATAACGGCGATGTCCTCAGCCGGGACATTCCAGCGGTTTAATAAAGTAAAAGCCATAAGAGCTCCGCTGTGGGGATGGTCGTGTCGGTTGACACAGTTACCCATATCGTGCATGTAGCCTGCAATTTTAGCAAGTTCAATTAAATGTTCATCATAACCCAATGTTTCCAGAATTTTTCCCGATGTTTCTGCAACTTTGGCGGCATGTTTCCTGGAATGCTCTGTAAAACCGATGATTCCCAGTGTCTCATTGCCTTTTTCGATAAAGGCGTTAACTTCTTTGGATTCTTTTACCATTTTGTACGTTAATTTTTCTTCTTTCATTTTTTTAATCTTTCCTCCATTTTGTAGCATAGCATAAAGAATTTATAATATTCTATCTGCATTGTGTTAAACCTGGGTAAAATTTGTTAAAATAAAAATACAGGAGGTCTGCCATGAAAATCGATTGTTTAATTGGAATTTTATCCATTTTACTTCAGCAGGAAAAAATAACAGCGCCTGAATTGGCGGAAAAATTTGAAGTGTCCCGGCGGACAATCAACCGGGATATTGAACATTTATGTCAGGCCGGAATTCCGGTAATGACAGCGCGTGGAAAAAACGGCGGAATCTCTATTATGGATAATTATAAAATGGACAGAACACTGCTCACTTCTTCGGATATGAAGGCTATTTTTGCAGGATTGAAAAGTCTTGACGGTGTCAGCGGAACGAATCGTTATCAGCAGTTGATGGACAAGTTATCTGCGGGACGTCCTGAAGGAATTCTTTCCGGTCAGTACATATCCATTGATTTATCGTCCTGGTATAAATCTTCTCTGGCGCCCAAAATAGAAAAAATACAACAAGCCATAGAGTATCATGAAAGAATAGCCTTTGACTATTACGGACCAAAGGGGGAAGGTCATCGAAAGCTGGAACCTTACCGATTGGTATTTAAATGGTCTTCCTGGTATGTATGGGGATTTTGTGTGGATAAACAGGATTTTCGTCTGTTTAAATTAAATCGGATGTCGGAAATTGAGCAGACGGGAGAATGCTTTAAAGTTCGGGAGTATGGCGTGCCGGAGTCGCCTTCTGCGGTGTTTATGAAACCAAAGGTATGCGCGAAGGTTTTATTTGAGCCGGAGGCAAAATGGCGATTGATTGATGATTTTGGAATAGACAGTTTTAAAGAACAGTCCGATGGGAAGCTTTTATTTATCTTTGATTTCATGGATGCGGACAATCTTTTTAACTGGCTGTTAAGCTTCGGATCTCAGGCAGAACTTTTGGAGCCGGTAGAATTGCGTCGGCTATTTGAGGAAAACATTCGAAAGATGATGGAAAAATATCAATGATGACATAAAGGTGTCCTGTTTTATGTGATAAACTAATAAAAAGATGATCAGGGAGGCGATTTTATGGCTTCAAGCGAGGAATTTGTCCAGTATGTTGTCGGTCAATTGGATGAAGCGGGAAAAATAGATTATAAGAAAGAATATAAAGATTTATATATGCCGAAAAAGAAACCGTCAATTATCGAGGTGCCGGAGATGATTTTTATCATGGTGGACGGCAAAGGTAATCCAAATACTTCGGAGAGTTATAAAAAGGCGATGGAAATTCTTTATGGTTTGTCATTTACGATTAAAATGAGTAAGATGAGCGGGACACAGCCGAAGGGTTATTTTGATTATGTCGTTCCGCCTTTGGAAGGCCTTTGGTGGGTAGACGACGGGAACTTTGACGGGCAAAATGTGTCAGATAAAGATAAGTTTTGCTGGACATCCATGATCCGTCAGCCTGAGTTTGTGACGGAAGCGGTTTTTGAGTGGGCGAAGGAGAGCCTTCAAAAAAAGAAGTCTTATATTGATTTTTCATCGATACGGCTGGTTACATTTACAGAGGGCTTGTGTTGTCAGGTCATGCATGTTGGGCCTTATGATGCGGAGCCGGAGACTATAAAAATGATGGAAAAATATATCAAAGAAAACGGCTATGTTTTGGACATCAATTCTGAGCGCCTCCATCATGAGATTTATCTGGGCGATCCGAGGCGGACAAAACCGGAAAATTTAAAAACAGTCATTCGTCATCCGGTACGGGTGAAGTAGTTAATAAAAAAAGGCGATTCCGCTATTTTGTTTTCATGAGTTGTTTAATATTCGTGATATGGTAAAATAGTTTTATGACAAATGGGAGGATATGGATATGTCATTTTTATCAGAACTTTTTGGAACGGAAAAACCGATTATTGGTCTTGTTCATATTCGGCCGCTTCCGGGGGACCCTTTTTATAAAGGCGAGGGAATGGATGCGGTTATTGGACGGGCGCGGGCCGATCTGGAAGCTTTGCAGAACGGCGGAGTGGACGGGGTTTTGTTCACTAATGAATTCAGTATGCCTTATGAGAAGCATGTGTCTTCAGTGACACTGGCGGCCATGGGAATGGTCATTGGAGCATTGAAACCATCGATTCAGGTGCCGTTTGGGGCAGAGGCGATTTTTGACGGAGATGCGACGATTTCTTTATGTGCTGCGGTGGAAGCTGACTTTACACGGTGTCTTTTTACCGGCGTTTGGGCCGGAGATTTCGGCATGGTAGACAGGGATATTGCGGTGACCCTGCGTCTGAAAAATGCTTACCGTCTGGATGATCTGAAGCTTTTTTATTTTGTAACCAGTGAGGGTGATGCCAGTGTGGGAGATCGGAAGACAGCGGATATTGCCAGTTCACTTTTGTTTAATTGCCGTCCGGATGCGCTCGTTGTCGGCGGTATGGCGGCAGGTTCCGGACCGGCCGGAAAGCTTCTTGAGCAAGTGGCTGAAGTGGCTAAGGGGACACCAGTCGTATGCGGAACCGGATGTAAACAGGAGAATATCGAGTATGTTTTATGTCGCTGCAATGGTGCATTTGTAGGTTCTGCCTTTAAGAAAAATGGTCTTTTTGACAATCCGGTAGATGAGGCGCGTGTACGGAGATTTATGGATAAAGTACATATGCTGCGGGGTGAGTAGTGATGAAGTGCTATCTTGGTATTGATATAGGAACCCGGGAGAGTAAAGGTGTCCTTGTGGACGGCAAGGGCAAAATCCTGGCTTTGGAAGCTATTGGGCACGCTGTGGATAATCCTCAGCCCGGGTGGTTTTCCCAGGATGCGGATGCCATATGGTGGGGAGACTTTTGCCGATTGTGCAAGCTGTTGATGACAAGTGCCGGAATATCCGCATCAGAGATTGACTGTGTAGGACTTTCTGCACTTGGCTGTGATTGTGTTCCCGTGGACCGGGATGGAAAAGCCCTTTGCGAAGCAATTCTTTATGGCATTGATAGCCGGAGTCAGGATGAAATCGAATGGGCTCTGGAAAAATACGGTGAAGAGGCGCAGAAAATATTTGGACATGAACCCTGCAGTTCGGATGTAGCGCCGAAGATCATGTGGTTTAAGAACCATCATAGAGAGATTTGGGAGAGGGCATACAAGTTTTTGACTGCTTCGTCTTATTTGTGCGGCCGTTTGACTGGAAATTATGTGTTGGACCCATATTTGGCTGAAGATTTTCTGCCGCTTTATGATCTGGAGAAGGGCTGTGTGAATCCAGAGGGATGCAGAGAGTTTTGTCACCCGGACCAATTAGCCGAGCTGCTTCCTGCAACGGCTGTCGCCGGAACCGTAACAGAGGCTGCGGCCTGGGATACCGGGCTTATTGCCGGAACGCCGGTACTTACCGGAACGGGGGACTCGGGGGCAGAAGCGATTTCCTCAGGCGTCTGTCAGCCGGGAGATATGATGATTCAGCTTGGTTCTACAGGATATATGATTTATCTCAGTGACCATATGATTCAGGAACCGCGTCTCTGGCCGGGAACCTTTATTTTACCGGGGACTTATGGCATCTGTGCCGGAACGAATATGGCCGGAGCATTGACCCAGTGGATGAGGGAGCAGTGGTATCGGGATGTGGAGGGCGGAAATGAATCGCCATTTCACAGGATGGAGACGGAGGCCTCAGAGGTTTTGGCGGGAAGTGAAGGACTTGTCTGTCTTCCCTATTTTGCCGGGGAACGGACGCCGGTGAATGATCCGAAAGCAAGGGGCGTATTTTTTGGACTGGAAACCCGACATACCCGTGGTCATATGGTGCGGGCAGGGATTGAAGGTATCTGTTATACCATTCGAGCCAATGTGGAATTGATGAAAGCCCATGATCTGCCTATAAGGCGGATTTTTGCTGTGGGCGGCGGCACAAAAAATGCCCTTTGGCTCCAATGTCTGGCGGATATTCTTGAACAGGAAATTTGTATTCCGGCTGTATCAGTTGGCGCGGCTTACGGCGATGCGCTTATGGCCGCTCTGGCTGGCGGCGCTTTCGCCGATTGGAAAGAGCTTTCCGGACAGATTCAGATTAAAAAAATATATGCCCCAAATTCAGAGAATTATGCTATCTATCGAAAACAGGGGCAAGTATTTAATAAACTTTATGAAGCTACAAAAGACTATATGTATCAATTATCCTGTACAGATTAGATGGGGATAAGTAAAATGACGGCGCAGTCATAAGGCTGCGCCGTCGTTTTATAATACTTTGTTTAAGAAATCTTTAAGCCGCGGATTTTTTGGATTAGCGAAAAATTCTTTTGGTTCATTTTCTTCCTGAATGACACCCTGGTCAATAAAGATTACCCGGTCAGAAACTTCACGGGCAAAGCCCATTTCATGGGTAACGACGACCATGGTCATTCCGTCTTCGGCCAGTTCTTTCATAACATTCAGAACTTCACCAACCATTTCCGGGTCCAGTGCAGAAGTCGGTTCGTCAAATAAGAGGATATCCGGATCCATGGCCAATGCGCGGGCAATGGCGACACGCTGGCGCTGTCCGCCGGAAAGGCGTACCGGATATTCGGCGGCTTTGTCTTTCAGACCGACTCGGTCGAGAAGTTTTAAAGCACGTTCCTCGGCCTGATCTTTCGGGATTTTTTTGACGTTGATCGGTGCAGCGGTAATATTCTGCATGATCGTCATGTTGCTGAATAAGTTAAAGTTCTGGAATACCATACCGATTTTCTGTCGGATTTTATCGATATCGGCGCTCTTTGTGTTGATCTGCTGGCCTTCGAAGATAACTTCACCAGCCGTTGGTTCTTCCAGACGGTTGAGACAGCGGATGAAGGTGCTTTTACCTGAACCGGATGGACCGATGACTGCCACAACTTCGCCTTTATGTATATCAATATCAATGCCTCTGAGAACTTCCAGGTGGCCGAAATGTTTTTTCAGACCGCGTACCTGTAAGAGGGCTTCGTCTGTTTTAACGTGTGACACTTGCGTTCAGTCTCCTTTCGATGTATGCAACCAGCTTCGACAAAGGGAATACCATAATGAAGTAGATAATCGCTGTAATGATGTAAGGTTCCAGTGTTCTGTAAGAAATGGCAATAACGTCTTTAGCACAGAACATTAATTCGCTGATACCAACCAGGGAAACAATAGATGTTTCTTTGATGATCGATACAAATTCGTTCATCAATGCCGGCAGGATGTTTCGGAGTGCCTGTGGGAGAATAACCATCTTTAAGGTCAGTCCATGAGACATACCAAGGCTTCGGGCAGCTTCAATCTGGCCGGAATCCACGGCTCCGATACCGCTTCGAACGATTTCGGCCACATAGGCAGAGCTGTTCAGAATAAGTACAAGAAGTCCCCAGAAGAAACTGTTGAAGTCCTTCATAAATGGGACATTAACTTTAATACCAAAAGCAGCCGCACCGAAGTAGATGACCATGACCTGAACCATCAGCGGTGTTGAACGGAAAACTTCAATATATGCTTTATACCGTGTCAAATCTTGTAGTTCAGGCGAAAGTAAATCTGCTCGGAACGGATGTGGCTGCGGCCTGGGCGGCCGTCAGTAAGTTAGATGGTGTATTCTGGCTGACGATGACGGCCTTTGGAACGGCCATGACCACATTTACCGGTCAGAATTATGGCGCTGGAAAAATGGATCGGGTGCGTCGGGGGATGCATGCCGGTATTGTGATTTCGATTGGCCTGACTGCCGGGATATGCCTGCCTTTGCTTATCTTTTCACGGCAGCTCCTTGGTATTTTTTCAACTGACGAGAGGGTGCTGGCGTTGGGACTCCAATATACATTTTTCCTTGTACCGACATATTTCACTTATACAGGTACGGAGCTACTCGGCGGGGTTATCAAAGGGGTCGGCAATAGTTTTGTGCCGATGCTGATCACAGGTATCAGCGCTTTTGCGATTCGAAGCCTTTGGGCAATGTTTGCACCAATGATTTGGCCGGGAATGAATACGATCATGCTGAGTTATCCGATTTCCTGGTCGGTATCAACGATTTTGTTTATTATTTATTATAGCTTATCGCAATCGCGCGAAGGGAAGGAGGGATTAAATTGGCGGTAATTCACAGAAAACAGCTCTCAGCGATGGGAATCCATTATTTGTATTATCCATTGGATTATATGCTGGACGCCCAGGCGAGGGCCGGATTTCAGACGATTGAGCTGGTGGGGATGGCTCCCCATTTTCTCATGGACCATACCGGATTTCAGGATACGGCGCCGATACGGAAGATGGCGGAGGAACGGGGACTTACGATTGGATGTTTCACGCCGGAATGTGCGGTATATCAGTATTTGATGTGTTCGCCGGATGAGGGATTTCATGAGCGGAGCATGGAATATTTTAAACGGGGGCTGGAAGCGGCCGGGCGGCTTGGAGCGGAAAAGCTGTTGACTAATTGTATCGGTGGAACCTGGGATGAGGAATATGACAGAGTTTATGAGCGGGCAGTTAAAAGTTTATCGCTGCTGGCGCCTGTCGCGGCAGATTACGGAGTTACGATCGCGGTGGAAACAGTCCGACCGGAGGAGAGTAAATGTATCATTACTTTGCCGGAGTTAGAGCGGCTGCTCCAGGATGTGGATCATCCAAACATTAAGGCAGGGCTTGATACGATCGCCATGGGCGTGGCCGGTGAGACCCCGGAAGGATGGTTCGCAGTTCTGGGAAAAAATATCGTACATACCCATTTTGTGGACGGTCGGCCTTATGGACACCTGGTCTGGGGAGATGGTCTTTTCCCGCTGGAAAGTTACCTGAATGTTTTAAATAAATATCATTATGAGGGATTGATCAGTCAGGAAATTACGGATTTTCGATATTTTCAAGATCCTGCAGCGGCAGATGCAAGAAATTTCCGGGCCTTTGAGCCTTATATCTTAGAGGAGGGAGATGAGGCCAATGTCTGAAATGAAAACAAAAGGGATGGAGGAACCAATAGCATCGCCTAAAATACGGCGGGAACAGGTCGCCGGGATGAATATTCATTATTTAAATTATTCGCTGGATTATTTTCTGGATGCACAGCAGCGGCTTGGATTCAAATCACTGGAGTTGTGGTGCGGCGCACCCCATGTATGGCTGGACCATATGCGTTATTATGATGCGAAAGCGATCCGGAAAAAAATTCAGGGTCGGGGCCTTCAGGTTCATGTGCTGACGCCGGAAAATTGCCTTTATCCTTATCAGGTGGCGGCGAAAGAGCCAGAGCATGTACAGCGTAGTTTCAGCTATTTCCAGAATGGGATCCGACTGGCTGCAGAGTTGGGCTGTTCTTTAATGGAGATTAATTCGGGCTGGGGTTATTGGAATGAGAAGAGAGAAGAGGCATGGAAGCGGAGTGCGGATATGCTTTCCCGGCTGGCCGGGACAGCCGGAGAGTACGGTATTACGCTTGTCATGGAGTCATTGCGGCCGGAAGAGAGTCAGATCGTGGCGAATCTGGCCCAGGAGAAAGAGATGCTTCATGAAGTCGACAGCCCTTATCTGAAACCAATGGCAGATCTGTGCGCTGTCAGCGTGGCAGGGGAGACATTGACGGACTGGTTTGAGGCTTTTGGCGAGGACCTCAAATATATGCATTTTATTGACGGGAATCCTTATGGGCATTTGATCTGGGGAGACGGCGCCCACCATCTTGGAAAGGAAATCGTCGTATTGAATCAGTATGGATATTCGGGGCTGCTTGGACAGGAAATTACCGATGGACGGTATTATGACGATCCGGCGGCCGCAGATTTCAGAAATATGAAAAATTTTGAAAGATATATGGATGAATAACAGGAGGAACATTATGGATGCAAAAAGTGTGATCAAACAGGTGAAGGAACAAAAAAATGAGATTCGTCAGGTTTACTGGGTAGCCTGCGGAGGCAGTCTGGTGGATCTATATCCGGCCCATTGTATGCTGATGGCTGAAAGTACTCTGGTGGAATCCGGTATTTACACAAGTAAAGAATTTATTCTTGCAGCACCGAAAAAACTGGGTGAACACAGCCTTGTGATTCTTTGCAGCCATTCCGGCGGTACAAAGGAAACTTTGGATGCGGCGGAACTTGGTCTGTCAAAAAATGCGGCAGTTGTCATGATGACAAATCGCCCGGGCAGTCCGGCGGACAGCGATAAATGGATTTCATGGGTTTATTCTTGGGGCGACGATCTGAAAACTTCAGAAATCCCGAGCGGAATCAGTCTTTCGCTTGCGGCGGAGGTACTGGCTGCACAGGAGACATTTTCGTCCTATGATGCTTTAATGGAGGGTATTGAAAAAATGGACGAGGTCGTAGCCAAGGCAAAAGTTCGTGTACGTGAAGAATTATGTGACTGTTTTGCACAGCTTTGTACGGAGCATCCATTTTTATATATTCTTGGGAGCGGCGCCAGCTTCAGCCAGACTTATGGATTTGCTATCTGCAGTTTGATGGAAATGCAGTGGCAGCATTGTGCGTATATTCACAGCGGTGAATATTTCCATGGCCCATTTGAAGTGACAGAAAATGGTGTGTTCTATTTTCTTCAGAAGAGTTCGGGAAAATGCCGTCCGATGGATGAGCGGGCAGAGGACTTTTTAAAGACCCATACCGATTGTCTGATGGTACTGGATGCTTTGGATTATGGCATGGATGCCATTGATCCGGCGGTTCGGGATTATCTGGACCCGGTACTTTTTTATCCGATGAATTGTGAACTTCGTTCAGCACGCGGCAAGGTTTTTGACCATGATGTGGATTATCGAAGATATATGGGCAAGGTCGCTTATTAAGAAATGAGGTGCGGTATGACATATCCGGTAAAAGTGTTGGGCTTTGGCGATAATGTTGTTGATAAATATGAACATTTGAAAATCATGTATCCAGGCGGAAATGCGGTGAATTTTGCTGTTTATGCAAAACAGTTTGGCGCTGAAAGAAGCGCTTATATGGGCATTTTCGGAAGCGACAGGGAGGCGGAGCATGTCATTGCTTCGCTGGAAGCGGAACAGATTGAGCTTGTGAAGTGCATTCAGGTCATTGGAGAAAATGGCTGTTCAAAAAATACGGTGATCGACGGCGACCGGGTATTTCTCGAGAGTAACGAGGGCGGTGTCCGCGGCGATATGCGCTATGCCCTGAGTCGGTTTGATCTGGATTATATACGCCAGTTTGATGTGGTACACACGGGAAATTATTGTTTTACGGAGCGGGAATTGCCGAAGATCAAGGCGGCGGGCGTTCCGGTCAGCTTTGATTTTTCTGATGATTCGGAGGATGCTTATATTGAAGCGGCAGCTCCGTCGGTAACTTATGCATTTCTTTCGTGCAGTGACCTGGAAGAATCGGAGATCCGTGAAAAGCTGAAATGGATCGCATCCCTTGGGCCGTCTTTTGTATGTGCATCCCGAGGAGCGGAAGGCTGTATTGCTTTTGATGGAAATCGGTATTATGTTCAGCCAGCTATGCCGGTCAGGAAAATGGCAGATACGATGGGAGCCGGAGACAGTCTTTTGACATCTTTCCTGGTTGGTTATTTGTCGGCTAAAAAAAATGGGCGGACTGACGAGACGGCCATTCCGGAAGCTTTGAAGGAGGCTGCAGCTTTTGCTTCAGGGGTCTGCGGTATCGACGGCGCATGGGGTTATGGAGTACACTATGATGACTGAGAAGAAAGTTGCAGCAGTGGGATTTTGCTGCGTGGATATTTATGAAAATATAAATGAATGGTATGCCACCGGAAACGGTATTGACTGGGGCATTCATCTGCGGCGGATGGGCGTTCCGGTCAGTGTGGTCAGTGTGGTTGGAAACGATTGTTACGGCGATGAAATGAAGCGGACCTTGGATGCCGAGGGGATAGACATTTCCCATTTGCGGACCGAATCGGGAGCGACCTGTATTACCCGGATGGAGCTTCGAAATGGCACGGACCGGGTTCATTTGGATTCTGTTGACGGCGTCATGGAGCATTATGCAGTCACTGAGGAAGAGTTTCAGTTTGTGGCCGGACATGAGCTGCTTCACACGGACCTGTTTGGAAATGTATTGTCTCACCTTCCGGCCTGGAAGGCGGCCGGGGTGAAGATCCTTATGGATTTTTCCATATTTACAAAAGATCCGGAATACCATTGCATGGACATTTTTCCTTATGTGGATTATGTATTTTTTTCAGCAGATGGTATTGAAAGAAATGAGCTTGAAGACTGGATGAAAGAAATTTATGCCTGTGGACCGACGCTGGTGACGGCTACCCTGGGTGAAGAAGGCAGTTTGTGTTATGATGGTCAGCAATTTTATGCCTATGGCATCGTACCGACAAAGACGGTGAATACCGTCGGGGCCGGAGACAGTTACATTGCCGGATTTACATTCGGACTGCTTCAAGGCGAATCTATTCCCGAATGTATGTCCCGGGGCGCAGCGCTTTCGGCCAGGGTAATTGCCGGGTTCAAGCCTTATTAAAATTGAGGAGGAGATTTTTATGGTAATTGATATGCACCTTCATCCGATTTTTTATAAGCCAATCTGTGAGGACGCAGAAGAATTGGAATTTCGCAAGAACAGCTTTGGGGTCTGGAAGCAGGGGCCGATGGACTGGGATGAGGTTTTTGTGGAAATGGATTATGGCGGCATTGAGAAGTCGGCCTTGCTTCCGCTGGATATTACGACAACGGAGGGCGGATATATTGTAACCAACGAACAGGTGGCAAAGCTTCAATCGATTTACCCGGACAGGCTCATCGGTTTTGCCAGTGTGGATCCGCACCGTTCGGATGCAGGGGAAGTGTTGGTTCACGCCTTTGATGATCTGGGACTTCAGGGTTTAAAATTAAATCCGTCGAAACAGAAATTTTATCCGACAGAGGATTTTATGGAACCGATTTATGAAATTTGTGAAAGCAGGAATAAGCCGATCATTTTCCATGCGGGATCGTCCTGGGAACCGAATACGCCGGCTGAATATTCCCATCCGCTGGCCTTTGAAAGAGTCTTTATACGCCGTCCAAAGCTGCGCTGCTGTCTGGCTCATTTTGCCTGGCCATGGGTTCGGGAAATGGTTATGCTGATGATCAAATATCCGAATGTCTATACGGACACTTCTGTTTTGTATATGGATTCACCGGAAGAATCTATGGAACGGCTTTTTACAATAGATATGGGACCTCACTGGTATGAACGGGGCTTTGGCAAGCAGGTTATGTTCGCTTCCAATACGCCGAGGTTCCGGGCGTTTAAGTTGAAACGGGCATTGGATAAAATCCCGATGCGGGAAACGGCAAGAAAAGATCTTTATGCAGGAAATGCAATACGGTTTTTGACTGGAGAGAGGTAGAAAGCTATGGTTGTTTTAAAGAAGATTCATCGGTTGAGCCAAAGTGTGGAAGAATATATGAATATTACCGAAGATGTCCATCGTATTGTTGAAGAGAGCGGCGTGAGGAATGGTCATGTAGCAGTACTTACTGCACATACGACGACGGGGATTATGGTAAATGAAGCATTGTCATGTGTTGAGACGGATATCAGTGAAATGTTAGAACGAATTGTTCCTCTGAACGCACCTTATGCCCATGCCCATTTTTTGCCGGATTACGGCGCGACAGGGAATAATTCTCAGGGGCATTTAAAAAGTATGTTAATGGGAAATCATTGTATGTTTCCGGTCATCGATGGAAAAATTGTCTGCGGCGGGGCCCAGGAAATATACCTGGTCGATTTTGACGGACCGCAGGCACGGACCGTTTATGTAGAGGTTATGGGTGAAGCCTGATAATTTTAGTTTTTGAAAATGTACATAGGAAAAGGATAGTTCTGAGGAAATCGAGAAGGATTTTGGAACTATCCTTTTTTATCTTTTGTAGTTTCATTTTATACATTTTTTTCAGCTTTGACATCATTTGTAAGCTCCAAAAGTGTATAGAGCTTTTCTTCGTCGGCCTCCGGATACTGGTGAATAACTCCGGCAATTTTTTGGACTTTTGATATATCTTCATCCAGAAATTCGGCGATATCCTTTAGGGCGAGCCCTCTGGACAGATTTTTTTTAATTAAGGAAATGGTTTTCAGCAGAGAAGCTTCTTCGCGGCCTTCTTCGCGGGCTTCCTCTCTGTCATATATTTTTTCTTCCCAAGCCTGCATATATTTCACCCCGATTTGTTCACTGGTTCGGACCTTACATACCCGTTTGTGAATACGGCGAATGCGTTCGCTATTGATTTTGGACACGGTTTCTTCGGTTGTGTTTTCTATGTAGCGAAGAAAGTCGATAAGTTCTGTAGAAACATCCTCTTTGTTTTGACCCTTAGTATTCAAAAATATTCGTGTTGCGCCGTCTTTTAGTCTGATTTCCGGTGATTCTTGACACTGAGGTAGAAATGTGTATTTATATTTCCCACCACCAAAAAGGTCAAAGGTTGTAATCATGATGATGTAGCTATCATTCAACAGATTATAGTTTGTAATTCCGGGTTCTAAAAGAGATGTATCCATTAAGGCCTGATAGTAACGGCTTCGTTTTTGCAAATCATCCCGTTCTTTCGCCTGCATTTCGGTATTATAAACAGTATTCTGTTCGTCTGTGGCAAAGACATCCATTCGAATAAAACGCGCCAGCGGAGATATTCGGTGTTCCTTTTCGGTTGTATTTTGATTCAGAAGAGGAACATCGTGCCCAAGAATAATACTTAATACATCACGATGAGTCTGCGAATCATCCATTACCTCATCAAATAGAAAACGGTTCGTAAGGTTCAATTGGGTTAATGGTATCATTTTTTGTTTTTGCTGCATAGGCATCTTCTCCTTTATTGTATCATGAAAAGTAAAAAAATAAATGGAAAATATTTGCGGAACCGCAAAGAGATTCGAATGTCTTTATTTTAATCGACCGGTGCAAAAGCATCAATAATTATTGATTGATCAATTATGACATGCTTTTACATCCGGGGATAAATATTGACAAAAATATCGGTATTGGAAAATTTCCGAAATGGATGTATACATTCTCAGGTTTGGCAAATAATAAATTCAAACATTAATGATTACGTTAAATGGAGGAATTTTTATATGAAAGCTACGGGAATCGTGAGAAGAATTGATGATTTAGGCCGGGTCGTTGTGCCAAAGGAAATTCGTAAGACCCTTCATATCCGCGAGGGAGATCCGCTGGAAATTTTTACCGATCGGGAAGGGGAAATTATATTAAAAAAATATTCTCCGATCGGCGAATTGGGGGCATTTGCCCGCCAGTATGCAGAGGCGTTGGCTCATAGTACAGGTCATGTAGTCAGTATTACAGATCGTGATAATCATATTGCCGTGGCGGGAAACGGCAAAAGAGAATTGATGAATAAGCCAGTCAGTAAGGCATTGGATGAAGTCATTGAAAAGAGGAAGCTGGTGGCGGCCATGGGGAGTGAGAAAAACTATGTAGCGCTGATTGAAAATGAGGCAGAGCATTATGCCCACCAGGTGATCTGCCCGATCATTTCAGAGGGCGACGTCATTGGTTCGGTGGTCATTGCGAGCAGGGATGAAAAAAATCCCATGGGAGATGTAGAAAAGAAACTGGCGGCAGCGGCGGCCGGATTTCTTGGACGGCAGATTGAGCAGTAACCGGATAGAAAATACAGATGAAAAATGGACTGAGACGGCGCAGAAAAATGACAGAAAATAGCGTTGTTTCAGTCTGTTTTGTTTGACTTCCCGAAAGAAATATATTACAATATCTTTCATAAGGGGAGGGGGATGAATAATGGAAGAAATACTGCATCATCTTTTACATGAGATCGTTACATATGCGGCACTTGGTTTTGAATGGATCGGGGTTATAATTTTGGCGATTTCCGGCATTCGGGGTGTTATTGAATTATTTAAGAAGAATCCGGATATTGACCTGCATCTGAGCCAGGGTATGGCGGTTGCTTTGCAGTTTATGCTCTGTGCGGAGATTGTTAAGCTGATCACGATCGGCGATCTGACAGATATTATTTTAGTACTCGGTATCGTGGTTCTGCACATTGCGATCACTGTACTTGTTGCTTTTGAGCTGAAGCATAAGAGGCATGAGCGGCATGAGCGGCACGAATATCGTGAGAAGAAACTTCACGAACAGCAGATCCAGGCGCAGCAGATTCAGGAAAAGGAGCCTAAGGCAACAGACTTGTCTGCAAAGGAATAAATTTAAAATGAGAACTGTAGGAGACTATTATTTTCACCGTATTTGGTGACAGTGATAGTCTCTTTGAGTAATAGGAAACCGGCGGCGTCCGGCAGTAAAATTGTAAGGGGTCAGCTATGGATGTACATGAATTATTATTAAAAGTTCAGAATGGAGAAATGGATTTAAATACGGCAGAAGAATATTTAAAGAAGCTGCCTTATGAAGATTTAGGCTTTGCCAAACTGGATCACCATCGGGCTTTGCGCTCGGGCTTTGGTGAGGTTGTTTATTGCGCTGGAAAGACGACGGAACATTTGGTAAAAATTTTTCAGAGTTTCAGCGAACGCAGAAGTAATGTTCTTGGAACGAGGGCCTCAAGGGAACAGTTTGAAGCGGTTCGGGCTGTGCTGCCGGAAGCAGTTTATGAGGAACTTTCCAGAACGATTTATTTACAATACAATATTCCGGAATTAAAGGGGCGGATTGCGGTATGCACCGGGGGAACTTCCGATATTCCGGTAGCTGAAGAAGCGGCCCGGACAGCGGAGTTTTTCGGTTGTTATGTAGACCGGATCTATGATGTGGGCGTCGCGGGTATCCATCGTTTACTGTCCAAAGTTGAACTTATACGCAAGGCCAACTGTGTCGTGGCTATTGCCGGAATGGAAGGGGCTTTGGCAGGGGTTATTGCAGGACTTGTGGATAAGCCGGTCATTGCCGTGCCGACATCGGTGGGCTATGGAGCAAATATGCAGGGGATGTCTGCGTTGTTGACGATGATCAATTCCTGCGCAGAGGGCGTGGCGGTGGTCAATATCGATAATGGTTTTGGGGCCGGATATATGTCGGCTCAGATAAACCGGCTGGCGATTGGAGCTGAGAAGGAATGATTTATGCGATCACGAACCGGAAACTGGTTTCCGGGGATGAGGAAGTTTTTTTTCAACAAATAGAAAAGATAGCGGCGGCAAAGCCGGACGGCATTATTCTCAGGGAAAAAGATATGGCTCCGGCCGACTATGAGATTTATGCCGAACGGTGTCAGGAAATCTGCGATGCCTGGGGCACGCCATTGATTCTCAACCATTTTTGGAAGATTGGAGAAAAGCTGGGTATCCGTTGGATCCATTTGTCTATGCCAGTATTTAGGCAGATGATTGGTGAAATCGATGGGATGCTCGATATAAACCTAGGTGTTAAAAACGAGGAAATCCATAGCGCCTGGGAGATGATCGGGGTATCTGTCCACAGCCGGGAGGAAGCAGTTTATGCTGAAAAAGCTGGTGTGGATTACCTGATTGCGGGACACATTTTTTTGACAGATTGTAAAAAGGGAGTTCCGGCCAGAGGGCTGGATTTTTTGGAAGAAATATGCGAGGCTGTTAAGATCCCTGTATTTGCCATTGGCGGTATGAATCTTGAGCATGGCCGGGCGGCTATAGAGGCAGGGGCTTCCGGAGTATGTATGATGTCAGAACTTATGGAAAGCGATGCACCGGAAGAAATCATTAAAAGATTTTCTGGACGCTATGAATAAAGAATGGTAAAATGTAAGTGACTATTTAATGTAAGGAGGAGACACATTATGTTAATTAAAGCAGAAAACACAGCAGCAATTATCGTTGACGTTCAGGAGAAACTGATGCCTGCTATGTTTAATCAGGAAGAAGTAGAAAAAAATGTAAATCGTTTGGTTGCTGGTCTGAAATTATTGGAAGTTCCAATGATCGTAACACAGCAGTATACAAAAGGTATCGGTATGACGATCCCTTCAGTTATTGAAACCTTTGGTGAGGATTTCAAATACATGGAAAAGACAAGCTTCGGCGTTTACGGGGAAGCACCGATCAAAGAAGCAGTCGATGGTCTTGGAAAGAAAAATATTATCGTTTGCGGTACAGAAACTCACGTTTGTGTACTCCAGACATGTATTCAGTTAAAAGAAGCCGGATATCAGCCGATTCTTGTAACTGACGCTGCAGGTTCCAGACATGCGGAAGATCGTAAATTTGGTATTAAGAGAGCTATTCAGGAAGGCGTTATCGTGACAACTTATGAAGCGCTTCTCTTTGAATTAATGGGAGGTTCCACCTGCCCTGTATTCCGCCAGATTTCTAAAATTGTAAAATAATGCGGTTTATTATCTCACCGGCGAAAAAGATGAATGAGACTCCGGATATCCTTGAATTTCAGGGATACCCGGAGTTTATTAAAGATGCGGATATTCTTAGGGAATATGTGGCGGGACTTTCCTATGGAGAAGCTAAAGCACTTTGGAAATGTAATGATTCTATTGCAGAATTGAATTTTGAGAGATTCCATCAGATGAATCTGCGCCGGGGACTGACTCCGGCCATAATGTCCTATGAGGGGATTCAGTATCAATATATGGCTCCGGCGGTCATGGATGAAGCTGCGCTTGATTATCTTCAGGAACATTTGAGGATTTTATCGGGGTTTTACGGGATACTTAAACCTATGGACGGTGTTGTTCCTTACCGGTTGGAAATGCAGGCAAAATTAAATCCGGAATTGAAAATACAGCGCTGTTCTGAGGAGCCGGAAGGCAGCAGAGCGGGAAGCTGTAAAACATTGTATCAATTTTGGGGCAGACGATTGGCGTATGTATTGTTCCGGGAGACGGATACCATTATTAATCTGGCATCAAAAGAATACAGCAAAGCTGTTTCTGCGTATTTAACACCGGAGATTCAGTTTATTACCTGTGTTTTTGGGGAATATAAAGACGGAAAGATTATTGAAAAAGGTACTTTTGCCAAGATGGCCCGGGGCGAGATGATTCGGTTTATGGCGGAACGACAGGCCGTATCGCCGGAGGATATGAAGGAATTTAATCGGCTGGGTTATCGTTTCTCTTCGGAAGATTCCGATGAAAAGATGTATGTTTTTATAAAATAGAGAAATATTTATTAAAAAACGCAGTTGCCACAGAAGCGGCAGCCGCGTTTTTTGTTGTCAGGCATTTAGAATGAATTTCTGCATTGAAAGTGTTTTTAGAAGCGGAAATCCCGTTTGCCTTCGGCAATGTCTTTCAAATGGTCTTTAGTAATCTGACGGACTTTGTCACTGGCGACATTAGCCAGTTCTTTTTCGATAAGCTTTTCACCGTCTTCCCGGGTTTTATCAGAAGCATAGTCCATAAGGTATTCTTTGAGAGTCATGAGGGCGTTCGGCTGGCAGCAGTTGGAAATCTGTCCGGCTTTCAAGAGGGACATGAAACGGTCGCCGGTACGGCCTTCGCGGTAACAGGCGGTGCAGAAACTTGGGATAAAGCCCATTTCCAGCAGCCAGTCAATGACTTCGTCAAGACTTCGCTGGTCAGTAACGTCGAACTGAGCGGAGTTTTCTTCTTTCGGCTCCGGTTCCACATAGCCGCCGACGCTGGTGCGGGAGCCGCCGCTGATCTGTGATACACCGAGCTGTAAAACTTTTTCACGGACCCGCTTGGATTCGCGAGTGGAGATGATCATACCCGTATATGGAACAGCGATACGGATTAAGGCAACGATCTTCTCGAAAATATCATCCGGAATAGCATTGGAGAATGTGTTGACATCAATATCATCCGCCGGGCAGATTCTAGGGACACTGATAGTATGTGGACCGACGCCCTGAGCCGCTTCCAGATGTTCAGCGTGCATAAGAAGGCCGATGAAATCGTAGCGGTACATATTCAGACCGAAGAGAACGCCAATTCCCACGTCGTCGATACCGCCCTCCATGGCACGGTCCATAGCTTCGGTATGATAAGCATAGTTGCTCTTTGGTCCGGTTGGGTGCAGTTCTTCATAACTCTTTTTATTATAGGTTTCCTGGAAAAGAATATAAGTTCCGATGCCGGCCTCTTTTAATTTCCGATAATTTTCCACGGTTGTGGCCGCAATATTGACATTGACACGGCGGATGGCGCCATTTTTATGTTTGATACTGTAAATGGTATTGATACATTCAAGAATGTATTCAATCGGATTGTTGACCGGATCCTCGCCGGCTTCCAAAGCCAGACGTTTGTGCCCCATATCCTGGAGGGCGATGACTTCCTGGCGTACTTCTTCCTGAGTCAGTTTTTTACGGGCAATATGTTTGTTTTTTGCGTGATATGGACAGTAGGTGCAGCCATTGACACAGTAATTTGAGAGATACAGCGGTGCAAACATAACAATCCGGTTGCCGTAAAAACGGTCCTTAATTTTTTTTGCCAAATGAAACATTTTTTCAATTTCGTCCGGCATATCGCATTCCAGAAGGACCGCAGCTTCACGGTGACTGATGCCCTTCATATCTTCGGCCTTTTTCAAAATCTCATCGATAAGTTCACGGTTGTTCTTATTTTCTTCAGCATATTTAAGGCAGTCCAGAATTTCCTCGTCATTAATAAATTCTTCGGCCTTTAGTGATTTTACATCATACATAAATATCTTCTCCTTTTTCATGTCCGTAGTTAAACTTTAGAGTAAACCGTCTTAGTGCTCACATCAGGAATCATCCCCAGTTTGCCGGAAAGGGCGCTGATGACATTTTGCGGTGCATCAATGACAATACTGATAATGGACAGTTCCCGTTTTTGATAGGGAATCCCCATGCGTCCCAGAATGTATGGAGAATATTCGTGAAGAATGTCATTGATTCGAGGCGCAGCCTCGGGATTTTCTACGATGATGCCGATAACGGCAATACGTGTGTCCATAAAAACCTCCATTTGTAATTAAAAAACCCTGTCCGTAAAAAATGCCGGACAGGGTAAGGGTATACATAGTATGTTTCAATTCATCCTTATCTTCGCTTTCGGGCGGACCCTGAGGTTCAGCAGGTTTATTTGTTTTATTGTTTCTGGAGGGTTTGCCGGGAGACGTATCTTACGGCGCACCTTTTCATTTAGTATATGAAATTCTTTCTCAAAAGTCAATGATTTTCAACGGCTTCCAGGAGCCGGATCGCCCGGGCGTATTTTTCAAAACGCCGGGCCATTTTTTCGTCCACCGAATCCAGCCGGGCAGGGTCTGAATTGTGCCGGAGGTCTGCCAGCTTGACTTTGCGGGCCAGAGGGCAGGTAGAAATACGGGAAATATAATCCATATATTCTTCTGCCGGATTATGGGTCAAAAGGGTCAGCGCCGTCAGTATATCTTCATGAAAGCCCTCGCGGGCCAGATCATCGATGGTTATATCCGTGTCTTCAACCACGTCATGGAGCAGGGCGGTAATGACGGAGTTTTCATCGGTCATGGATTCGGCCAGATGCATCGGGTGGTAGATATAGGGAAGCCCGGTTTTATCCACCTGTCCGGCGTGGGCGTCATAGGCGATACGCATGGCTTTACGGGTCATAGGGGTGTAGATCATGGCCTAATCCTCTTTTCGGTGATTCCAGATTTCCCGTATAAGTCCCGGAATGGAGAACTTCTCCGATGAGCGGAAACGGCGTCCGTCCAGAAAAACACCTTTGATTTTTATTGTTTTGATCTCTTCCTTCGGAATGGAAAGGATATCCTTATCCAATACGAGGAAATTTGCCTTCTTGCCCGGCGCCAGACTGCCGTAGTAATTGTCGTCAAAGGCACTCCGGGCCGGCCAGATGGTATAGGTCTTTAAAGCCTCTATCGGTGTCAGAGCCTGTTCCGGATCCGGATGGTTGCAGCAGATATGAATGCCTTCGATCGGGTCCGGAATGGTGCAAGGCGCGTCGCTGCCGGAGGTGACGAGCAGACCGGCGTCGATTATATCACGGAGCGGCAAAATCTGTTTTGCCCGGTCGCCGAGAATGGATTCCAGATAGGATGCCGGTTCCTGCGGCCAATCCAGAAATGCGGGCTGAACAGCAATGGTGATGCCAAGTTCCGCGGCTTTTTTGATAGCTTCTTTATTCATCAGGTCGCCGTGGATTAAAATGTGCCGTGCATCTTTTCTCGGATAGTCTTTTAATGCGGCTTCATAAGCGTTCAAAGCCTGTTCTACAGCGGCGTCACCGATGGCGTGCATCGTGATCTGCAGCCCGGCCCGGTTGGCTTTAATACAAAAATTGTTGACTTCTTCCTGAGTATACGCCAGGAAACCTTTATTTCCCGGATTATTTGTATAACCTTCCGACAGAGCGGCATCCTCCGAGCCGAAGCAGCCGTCCAATGCCAGAGAGAAGCAGCCGCCGATATGGGACATTTTTCGTTTCACAACTTTATCTACGTCCATTGTCTGGAAAAAGACGGTAAATTTCTGAGGGAGCGCCCGACGTACAATATTTATCGTATCGATATCGATGTCATTTTTATAGCCGACGCCTTCGACAGTATGGATATATCCAATGCCTTTTTCAGCCAGGGCGTCTGCAGCCTCCTGCATACCCTGAAGGAGAGTGATCGGGGAAACCTTCTGTGTAATAAAGTTGACGCCTTTGTAGAAAGCGTTTTGATAGAGCCATCCTGTACTGGAATCAAAGCCCGGATCGGACAGGACTTCTAATGGGAAAAGATCGATCAAAGCCGAGTTTGCCACGGCGGCATGACCGTCATATTTGACGATCAGCAACGGCAGATCGGTCATGGCATCCAGATCTTTCATTTCAGGCAGACGATTTTCTTCGACTGTATGAGCGCTGCATCCATAAGCCGGCAAAAATTTGGCCTTTGGATGGGCGCCGATCCATGCGCGGAGCATTTCGCCCATCTCTTCAAAATTTTTAGCATCACGTACATCGACGGTCGTGCGGAACAGGGCAAAGCTTTCAAAGTGCATATGAGTATCTGAAAAAGCCGGTACAATGGTGTGGCCGTGCATATCAATGGATGGACATTCGACATATTCTTCCGGGATAACATCGCCGGTATAGATAATTTTATCTTGATCAATAACCATTACTGAAAAACAGCGGTCTTCGTCATCGCAGGAAATAAAATGACCATTGGTTAAAACTCTCATAAAAAAACCCCTTCCTTTTAATCATTATGTTTTATTATACTCCAAAAAACTGTTGGGGAAAAGATAGTTTTCATTGACAATTCTTAGGTTTAGGTATTACAATAAACGATAAGTTAAAAGGAGGAATAGAGACATGAAAAAAATGACAAAAGTAATGAGCATGGCTTTGGCTGCTTCTTTAGTTGTTGCTTCTCTGACAGCCTGCGGCGGTTCTGAGAAAGAAGAAACAGCGTCCGCAGAAACATCTGCAGCCGGCGAAACAACATCTGCAGCCGATGAAACAACAGCCGCAGCCGATGGCGAAGTATTTACGATCGGTGGTATCGGACCTGTGACAGGAAGTGCAGCTTCTTACGGAAACTCTGTAAAACAGGGCGCTGAGATCGCTATCAAAGAAATCAATGAAGCAGGCGGCGTAACAGTTGGTGATAAGACATATACACTGAACATGGTATTTGCTGATGATGAAGCTACAGAAGATAAAGCTATCCAGGCTTACAACTCTGTTATGGACGAGGGCGCTCAGGCCATCCTTGGCTGTGTAACAAGCGGCGCTTGTATTGCGATTACAGATTTGACAGCGGCCGATGGTATCTTACAGATCACACCATCCGGTTCCGCTATGGAGTGTACAAAGAACGACAATGCTTTCCGTATCTGCTTTACTGATCCGGCTCAGGGTGTAACAATGGCAGATTTGGCAGCAGATACACTTGGATATAAGAAAGTTGCTGTTATTTACAATCAGTCTGATGAGTACAGCACAGGTATCAGAGAAGCATTTGAGGAAGAGTTTGCAGCTAAAGGCGGCGAAATCGTAGCAAGTGAAGCTTTCGCAGAAGGCGATGTTGACTTCAATACACAGTTGACAACGATCAAAGGCACAGATGCAGAAGCTATTTTCGTTCCTGCTTACTATCAGGATGCTACATACATCACAAAACAGGCTCAGGATATGGGTATGGAACTTCCATTCCTCGGCAGTGATGGATGGGACGGCGTTCTTGGAACAGTCACAGATGCAGCAACTGTTGAAGGCGCTATCTTCTTAAGCCCATTCTTCGCAGCAGATCCATCTGAAAACGTATCATCATTCGTAGCAGCTTATGAAGAAGCTTACGGCGCAACACCTGACCAGTTCGCAGCAGATGCTTATGACGGTGTTTACACGATCAAAGCAGCTATGGAACAGGCTGGTTCTGTTGAAAATGCAGACTTAATTGCAGCTATGACAGAAATTACTGTAGATGGTCTGACAGGTGATGGTATCACATGGACAGCAGAAGGTGAACCAAACAAAGGAAGCAAATTTATCCAGATCGTGGATGGTGCTTATACATTATATGAATAATTTCATCTGACAGGCTTGTGTCGGATTAAAAGAGACGCCGATGTCCCGTGACAGGGATATTGGCGTTTTCTTCATGGATAATAACAAAGGGCTTTATTTTTTTCGTGTTTTCCTGACAAAAATTGGATTTTTACGTATTAATCCTTGCAAGCGAGAAATGATTATATTAAAATATATAGTTAGTTCGGTAATACAAAAAATAGCCTGCAAATAAAAAGTCAAGGCTAAATTGAAAGAACATTGAAAATTTT